>Ga0315287_10000685_pt1 | contig 29987 bp, 31 predicted proteins | sample YL17G11_0_MG_FD_205037 | JGI IMG/M metagenome (GOLD analysis project Ga0315287, IMG submission 205037) | Sediment microbial communities from Yellowstone Lake, YNP, Wyoming, USA - YL17G11_0 | ecosystem: Environmental > Aquatic > Freshwater > Lake > Sediment | place: USA: Wyoming | collected...
CGGCGATTGCCACTTTCACCGTCACGTTTCACGTGAAACCGCCAATCGCCGCGAATTGCCCGTTTCACGTGAAACGCGCAGCTTTACATCCAGCGGGATATCACCATGTACCACAACTGCTGGAACGCCGTGAGCAACATTTCCAATCCAAACAGTGCGATGCCAAGCCAGTGCAGCCAGTCGCGGTCAGATCGACACGGAAGGTCCAGGACCGTTACCAGCAGAAGCATCAGAAGAAGGGCGGCCGACCAGACGGGCCACAAGTACTGCCAGCCGGCCATGAGGCCAAACCAAGGGAATTCCTTGCCGGAAGCCACGCTGGCCAGAATGACCAACACTAACGTGGCGGCCATGATGAAGTCGCCGGCCGCGTTTGTCACGAAGAAGAATTTCCATCGCTTTCCGTCGCGCAATCGGGTTGCCGCAAAGCAGTACAGCACCCCACTAAGAAGACAGGCAGATCCACAGGTGACAATAGCGATCCAGAAGGTGACGCTGCTATCAGTCAAGGAGAATCGGTACAAGGGCCAACTCAGTCGGCCAACGATGCCGATCAGCGCGGAGATGACGATGATCCAATGGCCCGGCTGGAGCCGGCCGAACATGGCCAAACACCTTGCTCGGACCAGCAGGCCCGCGCCGACCAACTCGGCGGCAAACAACACCGCGAAGATGGTCTCGAAGACCTGCGTCGACCAAAAGCGCATCGAGACGACGTGCCTCCAGCCATCGACTTCGAAGCGCACTACCAAGTCGATCTTCAGCAGCACGGCAACCACTGCCGTCCAGATCAGCAGATGGATGATGCCGAACTGGGGCATGCAAAACTGCTGGGCGAAGGGGCAGCTTTCCGGCGGACTGCTCAACGGTTCGAGTTCGTCCTGCGACATGGTGTGGATTGTGCCCCATCATCGGCCATTCGACAAGCAGGGCTACCAGATTGCCTGTTTCACGTGAAACGCGCAGAGTGAAAATCGGTTTCACGTGGAACGGTTCTATTCCAGCGGATTGATCACCAGCCCGCTGAGCAGCTTCGGATAGAAGTAGGTGCTCTTGGCCGGCATCCGCTCGCCGCCGAGGCTGATGATGCGGACGTGCTCGACCGTGGCCGGCATGAGCACGGCGGCCAATGGGTATTCGCCCGTGCGGAGGCCCTCGGTCACTTCCTCGATGAGGTGGACGTAGCCCGGCTTGGGCAAGTCGGTGCAGCCGAGGATGTCGCCCATGATCAGCCGGTGCAGCAGGCTGACGCCCAAACCCTGCCAGGCCTCGTTGTGGTCTTGGGCCACTTCGGCCATCCGGGTACGGCCGGCGTCGGTCAGCGTGGCGATCAGCCAGCGGCCGTCCTTTTGCGTGTACAGCCCGATGCTGCCCTGGTCGCCGCCGGTCTCGATGTCTTCCCAAACGGTTGCCGCCATGTCGGGTCCTTCGCCGGCGGGCCGGGTCGTAAAAAACGGATGGAGCTTGGCGGCCAGTTCGTCGCTGGTCAACGTGGAGAGGTCAACGGGTGGGCGGGGTGGCAGTTCAACGGGTTGTTGGGGTGGCTCGGGTGCCATGCCCACGCTTGCGTGGGCATGTTTCTGCCGGAACAGCCGGTGCGTGGGCTGAACGATCAGGCCCGGGTCGTCCATCGCCACGCACATCATCAGCGTGTAGTTGGCGGGGTGCGTGGGCGAGAGGAAGCCGCTGTCGAAGATCTGCTCGCGGTAGTTGCAGGCCGTCTCGTAGCGGTGGTGGCCGTCGGCAATAAACAGCGGCTTGGGGCCCATCACCGCCGAGAGCTTCGAAATGACCGACACGTCGGTGACCGGCCACAGCCGATGGACCACACCCAGGTGATCGGTGGCCACCAGCGGCGTCTTGTCGGCCACGGCGGCGTCCAACAGGTTTTGGGCCTCGCATTGCGGGTCGGGGTACAGGCCGAAGATCGGGCTGAGGTTCGCCTTGGTCACCACCGTGAGCATCAGCCGATCGACCTTCGCGGCGGGCAGGGTTTCCTCGTGCGGGAAGACCTGGCCCTCGCCAAACCGCGACAGCTTCTGCCGGGCCATGAACCCGCGGCGGATGTAGGTCGTGCCGTCGCTGGTGAACTCCTGGTGGTAGACGTAGATGGCCGGCTCGCCCTCCGACATGAACACCCCTTCCGCCAGCCACTGCTTGAAGAACCTGGCCGCGCGGGTGTAGCGGTTGTTCCGCTCGTCGTCGTCGCCCGGCTCGATGCGGTTCAGGTCGATGTGGATGAAGCTGTTGGGATGCAGCTTGTAGAAATGCTCCTGTAGTTCAGGGCCGATCACATCGTACGGCGGCGTTACAACGTCGCTCAGCGAGCCGACGTGGCCAAGGTTGTAGCGGATTCCACGGAAGGCTTGAATCTCAGGCATGAGGGATTAGGGATTGGGGATTAGGGATTAGGGATTAGGGATTGGTGGGCGGCGGATTGCAATCGCCCGGCTCAAACTCCTGTCCAAAATATCCCTGGGAGCATCAATATGAGTATCAGCAAGATTATCAAAAACGCCACCACTATGATGCCGAGACCGATGGCGACTTTACCGAGTGTTGCTTTCCGGCCGATCACGCCGCAAATAACGCCGGCCGTGCCCGCGCAAAAAGCGAGAAAACCTTCCATAAATCGGTGTTCGGGCATACACCACCAGGGGTGGGTGTCGGAACGCAACATGAAAACGCACCCGATTATGCAGTAGCTCACCAAGACCAAGAAAACGCCAATGTATGTACAAGCCTTCTTGTTCATGGCAGATATGCGTAGGTTATGCTTCAGCATAACACCTTTGCCGGCAACGCTTTGTGTTATGCTAAAGCATAACCTACAAGTGCTAATCCCCAATCCCTAATCCCTCAGTACCGATAGTATTCCGGCTTGAACGGCCCTGTGACCGGAATGCCGAGGTACTCGGCCTGGGCGGGCGTGAGCTTGGTTAGCTTCACGCCAAGCTGTTCGAGGTGCAGCCGGGCAACCTCTTCATCGAGGTGTTTTGGCAGGGTGTACACGCCCACCGGGTATTTCTCCGGCTCGGTCCACAGAGCGATCTGGGCGATCACCTGGTTGGTGAACGAGTTCGACATGACGAACGACGGATGGCCCGTGGCGCAGCCCAGGTTGACCAGCCGCCCTTCGGCCAGCAAGAGGATCGATCGGCCGCTGGGGAAGGTGTAGCGATCGACCAGCGGCTTGATGTTGACCTTCTTGACGCCCGGCGCTTTCTGCAAGCCGGCGACGTCGATCTCCAGGTCGAAGTGGCCGATGTTGCAGACGATGGCGTCCTCGTGCATCTGCTGGATATGTTTCAGGAGGATGATGTCGCGGCAGCCGGTGGCGGTGACAAAGATGTTGCCGCGTGGGGCGGCGTCGTCCATCGTAGTTACCTCGAACCCCTCCATCGCGGCCTGCAACGCGCAGATCGGGTCGATCTCGGTGATCAACACCCGGGCGCCGTAGGACCGCATCGAGTGGGCGCAGCCCTTGCCCACGTCGCCATAGCCGCAGATCACCACGACCTTGCCGGCGATCATGATGTCGGTCGCCCGCTTGATGCCGTCGGCCAGCGACTCGCGGCAGCCGTAGAGGTTGTCGAACTTGCTCTTGGTGACCGAGTCGTTGACGTTCATCGCCGGCACAGCCAACTCGCCCCGCTCGTGCATCTGGTAGAGGCGATGCACGCCGGTGGTGGTCTCTTCCGACAGGCCTCGCAGTCCGGCCAACAGGTGGCGATATTTCTCGCCGTGGACCATGGCCGTCAGATCGCCGCCGTCGTCGACGATCATGCTGAGCGGCTGGCCGTCGGGGAAATAGAGCGTCTGCTCGATGCACCAGTCGTACTCGGCGTCGGTCTCGCCCTTCCAGGCGTACACCGGGAAGCCGGCGGCAGCAATGGCGGCGGCCGCGTGGTCCTGGGTCGAGAACTTATTGCAACTGCTCCAGGTAACCTCGGCCCCAAGCTGCTTGAGCGTCTCGATGAGTACGGCCGTTTGGATGGTCATGTGCAGGCAGCCGGCCACCCGGGCACCGGCCAGCGGCTTCGACTTGGCGTACTTCCGCCGCAGGGCCATCAGGCCGGGCATCTCTTGTTCGGCAAGCTGGATTTCCTTCCGGCCCCAATCGGCCAGGGAAAGATCAGCAACCTTGTAAGGCAACTTCGTTTCGACCTGTGGCACCGCCGGCTCCTTATTTATCAATTGGCCTGGTAATCCATGAAACTACGGCCATCATAAGGGTTTGTGGCACAAGTTGACAAGCCCCGTCAACTTGGGCGGGGACGGCAGAACCGCAGGGTGGCCGTCGCCCACCAAACAGACTGCTTCGCGGTTAGATCATGCGGTGTGTTGCTGGCGCCCCGCGTGGCTACCCCTAACGCTTCGCAGCGCCCGTGCAAAGCAACGACTTCTCGATCTCGGACGTCACCTTGATGGGTGCAAAATAGGACGCTGGGTAAAGGTAGTCCTCGCCGCTCTCGTCTACAACCCTCAGATCGCCGTCCTCAGCCGCGTCCTGGTCGGGAAGGACTCGATACAACTTGTGCAACTCCAGCGAGGCCGGGTAGCCTGTGTTCTTCACGCAAACAACGAAGCTGGCAACAGCACGTCTTGACTTCTTCATCTTTGTAGTCCAGATAATTATGTCACGCCGGCCCGTCAATTTCCAGAGGTGAGGGGTGCCTTATGAAAACGCCGCCCGGGCGGCTTGGACGAACGCCGCCACGGCGGCTGGGTCTTTTCGGCCGGGGCTCGATTCTACGCCGCTGGCCGTATCGACCGCCGCCGGGTGAACCGTCCGAATCGCGTCGGCAACATTCGCCGGCGTCAGCCCGCCGGCAAGCACCAAGGGCGGCAGGCCGGATTCCACAATGTATTGCTTCGCCGCCGTCCAGTCCGCGGTTTTCCCCGTACCGCCATACTCCCCCGGAATGAGGGAATCGAGCAAGGTTAGGCTCGGCATCGCCGCCAGTTCTCGGCATCGGCGGAGATATTCGAGAACCGGTTGGACTCCCTTCGTCCCCAATCGGAGCGCCCGCATCACCGGCCGCCCGCCCAATTGCGCGAGAAACTCGGGCGGCTCGTCGCCGTGGAGTTGGATAAGATCGAGCCCGAGATCGTCGCACACGCGGCAGATGTCAGCCGGGTCGGCGTTGACGAACAGCCCAACCTTGACCATTTCCTTGGGCAAGGCGGCGACAATCCGCCGCGCCGTGCCGAGCGCGATATACCGCGGGCTGCGGGCGTAGAAGTTCAGCCCCACGGCGTCGGCCCCCGCCCGGGCCACGGCCACGGCGTCGTCAACATTCGTAATGCCGCAAATCTTGATACGGAACATGTCGGATAATCTTCACTCATCAGTCGCCAAGAGTCAAGCTTCAGCCCCGGCCGGGCCGATGTCGATAGTGTGGGTTACTCTGCGCCCCCATAAAGCCGCGACCGGTGGTCGCGCCCCACGGGGATATCGTATATGCCGAACGTCTCAAAACATTCGCGATTGACGGTTCGCCGGCGGCTGTTCGGCACTTCGCCGGCCCTGCTGTGTCTGTTGGTCTTCGGCCTGACCGCGATCGCTGTCTATCGTTGGGGGCGAGAGCGTTGGATTCCGGTCAACCCCAAGGCCACTTACACCGCGACGGCGTACGTCGTTCCGGAGCCGCACCAAGCCGCAACCAGTGCTCGCGTCCCCCTGGAACATAAAGCCGCGACCGATGGTCGCGTCCCCATAGAATATGTTGACGACAGTGCCGAACGGGCCGCCGAGGTCGCCAACGCCCAGGCCGAGCGCTACGTGCGTGACCGCCTCGCCGATTGGAAGCTGCGCACGGAGGGGCCGTATCTGAAGGCCCGGGCGGCTGCCGAAAAGGCCCGGCAAGAACATGTTGAGAACACGGCCCGCCTGGAGGCGTTCCGCCGCCAGTTGGCCGAAACGGCCGAAGCCGCCAGGGCCAAAGCGGCTGCCAAGGCGCCGGAAAAGCGGCTGCCGCCTCCGATGGTCGATAACCCGCAGTGGCTCGATATCGAGCGGCAACTTGCCGAACTTCAGCGACGCCGCGACGGGTTGCTGTTGGATCGCACGCCGCAGCATCCGATGGTGGTGGATCTCGCGGGCCGCATGGCGGTCGTTCAAGAGAAGTTGACCGCCACCCCGCGCCTCATTCCCGGCGGCAACGCCGAATCGCCCGCGCTGGCCGACACTTCGGCAGCCGCTGAAACGCCAACGGCCAACGCTGAAAGCGGCGATCGGGACGGCGACCGCATCGCCAAAGAAAACCAAACGCGACTGGCCGAATTGACGGCCGCGGTCGAGCGAACCCGCCAGGCTCGCGAGGAAGCGAAGCTTGCCGAGCAGCGTGCTCTACAGACATTACAGGCCGGTCCAAAGTATGCCATCGAGCCGGCGCAAGTGGTCGAACGGCTGCCGCAGCCCGATTATGGCTGGCGGCGGCTGGCGTGGAGCACGCTTTTTTCGGGCGTGTTGATGGCCTTGGGCGTCGGGACGGTTGCGGCAGGGGCGAACGTCGAGCCGCCCGTGGCCAGCGTCGCCGAGTTGAAGGCCGACCTCGACGTACCCATCGTCGGCCCGATTCCGGCCGATGATCCGGTGGCCGACCCTGCCGCCATCAGCCGCCGCCGATCCTCCCTGCGGCGGACGATGATCGGCATCGGACTGGCGCTGATCGCGGCCTGTCCCGTGGTGGTAATTTGCGGGGTGATTGGGATATAGGTGGGATTTGAGGTTTATGTAAGGAGGAAAGAAGGAAAAGGGGAAAAAGGGGAATCCAGACGACTGAGAGTGACCTCGCTTATCATTCATCCGGCGGCTGCCGAATTGATAGAATACATATGTATGACGGTTGTTTCGGCCTGACCCGGCGGCCTTTCGCCTCGGTGCCACAAGTTGACCAGTATTTCCCCGCCGGCGCCATCGAAGCCGCGCGGGCTACCCTTGCGCGCTGCATTCAACGCGGCGAAGGGGCCGGATTCGTCGTCGGCCCCTCGGGCACCGGCAAGACCCTGCTGTGTCTCGTGCTCGCCCAGCACTTCCAGCAGTCCTTCCGCGTGGCCATGTTGCCCAGCGGCCGGCTCGGCAATTGCCGCGCGTTGTTCCAGGCGATCCTGTACGAACTGGGGCGGCCGTACCGCGGCATGGACGAAGGCGAATTGCGCCTGGCGGTGGTTGACGACCTGATGGCCGGCGACGCCGGTTCGCGCGGGCTGGTGCTGCTGGTGGACGAGGCCCACACCTTGCCCTTGCGCCTGTTGGAGGAACTTCGGCTGCTGACGAACCTCGCCCGCAACGGCCAGCCGCTAGTCCGCCTGGTGGTGGCCGGCGGCAGCGTGTTGGAGGAGCGATTCGCCAGTCCGAAGCTGGATTCGCTGAACCAACGGCTGGCCGCGCGATGCTATCTCGAAGCCTTCAACCGCAGCGAGACGCAAGAGTACATCCATCATCAACTCAATTCGGCCGGCGGGCGCGGCGAACAAGTTTTTTCAACGGAGACGTGCCAGAGCGTCTACCAGGCCACCGGCGGCGTGCCGCGGCTGATCAACCAGGTGTGCGACCACGCCCTGCTGTTGGCCTACGTGGCTGGGCGGAAGCGGATCGAACCGGCGAACGTCGACGAGGCATGGGCGGATCTGCAACAATTGCCCACCCCCTGGAACGGCGAACCGAAGAGCGAAGCGGCCGCCGGCGGCGGAGTGATCGAGTTCGGTTCGCTGGACGATTCGGCCGAGAAGTCTTCCGGTTCGGAGAACGTCCCGATGTCGTCGTCGCCTGCCTTGCGCATCTCGCAAACAGCCGATGAGGGTGAAAACGACTTCTCCGAGGCCGGCCAACAGATCCACCACATCGAACAACTGTTGGCCGAGGCCGACGACGACTTCCAGCCGGCCGGCTCGATCCGACCCGAGATCGAGCTTTGTTTTGACGACGCGCCGCACCCATTCCAGGAGCCGTTTGAACACGAAGAGGTAATCGCCGACCGTTACGCGAGCGCGAGCCGGCCGACGGCTGCCGAGCCGCAGACATTCGCTGCCGGCGATGCTTGCGATGCTGATGCTCTTTGTGGTGCAGGCGTCTCGCCTGCGGAAGTCGCCGAAATGGCGGCCGTCGCCGTGTTGGTGGAAGAGGCGGCCGCCGATCGCCCGCCAACGCCGCAAAGCCCGGTTGCCTCCGTGCCGCGACGCGAGTATCGCCAACTGTTTGCCCGACTCCGCCGAGGCTGAAGCCATGGGCCTGATGTTGGAAGCGTTGAAGCAGATCGAAGCGAAGCCCTTGTCTTTCGCGTTTCCCTCGCTTCCGCCCGACCCGCACGGTCCGCCGCCGCTGAACGCTCGGGCATCACAGCAGTCGGAGCAGATTGTTTCCGTCGTCGCCCCGGTTTATGAGGAATTAGCCGCCAGTATACTTGCCCAATTGCCGGCTGATGGCCCCGCCGCGGTGATGTTCACCAGCCCCGGCGACGGCGACGGCAAGACCCGCCTGTTGCGTGCGCTGGCGCCGGTGCTGGCAGCCCGGACGGATCGCCGGATATTGGTGCTCGACGCCGACCTGCTCCAGACGCCTATGGCATCGCTGACGAGCCGGATCGACGATCTGAAACGAGGCACGTTGGCGCTCTTGGATGCGCCGTCGCTGCTGAATCCTGAGGTGGCGGCGCTCGGCGGGCATTGCCACGGCATCTACCTGGTCGTGCGGCTGGGCCATACCATTCGCCGCGCCGTGGGCGAGGCTGCCCGTGCGATCGACCAGAGCGGCGGCCGGCTGCTGGGATGCGTGGCGATTGGATAGGGAATCAATGGCGAGAGTGTAAGGAATTTTGTGGCACGGGCTTCCAGCCCGTGGAAAAACACGGCCAAGATGGCCGTGCCACTTTGAGGTGACACAAAAATCTTTACAGGGCCTCAATGGCGGCCCGCAAACCGCTCCGCCTGCGCTGCGATATCAATCCCCACCGCTTCGCTCCAGGCGCTCAACAGGCGGCGGAACACCGGCCCGGGCTTCCCGTTGCCGATGGGCCGGCCGTTCAATCGCGTCACGGGCAGCAGGCATAGCGGCGTGCTCGCCAGCATTGCCTCCTCCGCCGCGGCCACGTCGTCGGTGGCCAACTCGCGCTCGCCGGCGGCGATGCCGAGCCGCCGGGCAAACTCGGCTACTGCGGAAAGGCTGATGCCGTGCAGAATCTTGCCGCCCGGCGGAGAAACCAGCCCTTCCGCCGCGTTGTAGATCACCAGGTTCGCGGTCGAGGCCTCAGTCACGAAGCCCTGGGCGTCCAGCAGCAGCGCGCGGGCCTGCGGATCGACGGCCGCCGCCTGCTTGTCGGCCAGCCAATAGTGCATCCGGCTGCGGCATTTCAAGCTCGCCGGCCACGACCGCGGCGACACCTGCTCGACGCCGGTGGTGACCAGCGCCTGGCCCTCCCGATACTTCGCCGCCCAAAGACGGAACGGCAGCGGGTAGGTGTGCAGGCAGACCGTCGGCCGCGTCGGTCCCGGCGGCGAATAGGCCGGATAATCGCCCGGCGTAACGAAGATCGACAGCCCCAGGTCGTCGCCCGGCGCCAACAGCCGGTGGTTGCAGGCCGCCAATTGCTCAGCCACTGCGGCCAATTCGTCGCGGGCCATGCCCGGGTCCACGCCCACGATCCGCAGCGAGTGCTCCAGCCGGGTCAGATGATCGTCGAGATGAAACAACCGGCCGCCGAAGGTGCGCAGTTGTTCGGCGACCGTGGCCCCGAGCACGAAGCCGGCGTCGCCCACCGACACCGTTGCCGCCGCGGCCGGAATCCACTTGCCGTTGAGATATGCCTGGGGGTCGTCACGGTGCGGCATAGAGCACCTCTGCCTCCCGCAGCACTTGATCGCGGAAGTGGCGGCTCAGACAGCGGGGCGTGTTAAGGTCCACTCGCCTGCCCAGCAGTGAACTGAGCTCCTCTTGCATCGCAAAGAAGGCGAGACCCGGCGTATCGGCCGGATCAAATTCCACCAACACGTCCACGTCGCTGTCCGCTCGGAAGTCCTCGCGAAGTATTGATCCGAACAACATCATTCGGCGAATGTGGTGCCGCCGGCAAAAGCTGACAATTTCTTCCGGAGAAACCGCGATGTGTTGCGAAACCACGGCTGACCCTCCGCACCGACCGGTCCTCTACGTAGAATGGTAGCCAAATGCACCGGAAACCTCAAGGGCTGCCTTCGAGAAACGCGTACCACGCCAACCGGCTGCGGACCGGGCATGCCGACGCGTACAGCCGCCAATCGTGCCTTCGATTCACCTCGCCGGTTACGTCCACGACTTCGACCTTCTCCGCGCCTTCGGCCAGCGCCGGCCCGACCAATCCCATGGCGGGCGTTCCGCTGCGGCCGTACAGGTTGCCATACGCGCGCAACACGGGGTCGTGACAGTCTTGCGTGATCAGCAGGCGGTCGACCAGCGAGAGCGCCAGGCCGTCGCGATGGCCGGGAAGGAACCAATCGCAGTCGGACGCGGTTGCCAGGAGCATGGCTCGGATGGGTCGCTGCGGCGAGGCCGCTTTGATGACCGGCGACTCCGGCAGGCTGCGGCCCGCCACCTCGCCGCCGGCCAGCATATGCAAGGCGCCGGTGATGATCCGCGGGCCAAAACTGTGGCCGATCAGGCATATCGGCGCGTCGGGCTTCACGGCCGCAAGCCACTCGGCCAAGTAGTAGCTTTCCACATCGCTGTAAACGGCCTTTAGCCGGGCGTCGCGGCGGCCAGGCCGAACCTGGCGATCGCTCGGCCAGGACCAGATGACGAAGCGAAAGGCCCGGCCGCCGGCCTCGGCCTGCAACACCTCGTACACGTACCAGGCTTTCTCGACCGCGGCGTCGGCGCCGGTGCGATTGCCGTGAATGAACACGACGGTGGGCACGGCGCGGTCGTCGGTGGCGTGGAACTGCTCGGCCTCGTGCGGTTGCCAGCAGCAATCGTCGTCCATCCGCCAATAGCCGATTTTGTCCGCCGAGCCCTGCACGTCGCCGCAGTGCGGCGCGGCGCGCGTGCTGACGAGCCACACGGGCTGCCGGGCGTCGGCGGCCTCGACATGCGCTGCGGCGCAGCACAACGCGACGACAACCATCCATAGGCGAGTATTCATAGGCACATAAGCGGTGGAATCGCGATACCGTGCAAACTTTTCCGGGCTTCCCACAATTGTAACCCACAATCGGCGCGGAGTGTAGCGAAATTGCAGCCGGGTGGTTGCCGAGAAAACACGCCCGTTGCGTTTGCACATCATCAATCCTGGTGTAGAGTTCCCTTGGCGACAGCTTCGTGATGGAACGATACCGTTTCGATGGGAGAATCGAAGAATGAAGAGGTTAATGATCTTAACGGCTTTAGGGATGCTGCTGAGCGGCGTGGCGGGCTGCCGGTTCATGGAGTGCCTGTGGCGCGGTGGACCGGCCACCCAACCCTCCTGTCCGCCGACAGTGGCCTACCCCAGCCCCAGCATGTCCTACAGCCCCAGTGACCCGTGCTGCCCCGGAGGCGGCGGCGCCGTCGTGACGCCGGGTCCGGAAACCTACGCGCCGGCAACGCGCTGATAAGGAGATCAACGATGAAGCGATTGATGGTTCTAACAATTTTGGGCATATTGCTGGGCGGCGCGGCCGGATGCCACGTCGCCGAGTGCTGGCGTTACGCCTGGAATTCCCGTTTCCACCCGCAACAGAACCAGAATATGGTGGTTGCCCAGCCGTGCGTCGTGGCCGATCCTTGCGACCCATGCTCCGGCGGAACGGTGGTTTCGGGCCCGATGGTAACGCAGTAAGCGCATCGCACCTCCCGGCACACAGAAGTTCATCGCGCGTCGGCTGCGCGGTCCTGAACGCGGCCGACCGCGATGAACGCCGGAAGCGCCGTCCGATGCCCTTGCCACCAGCGCTTTGCGCGCAGCAATTGCGTCCGCAGCGCCGACGGCGGGTAATGGCTGAAGCGAAGAATCGGCGCCAGCCGCGTCTGGAAGTGCCGCTTGCTCTGTAGCGAGCCCACGCCCAGATCGTAGATGCGGTCGCCCCGGGCGAAGCTGTCGCGCAGCGTGCGGGCCAGAAGCACGTTGCCCGCTCCTTCGCGCGACCGCCGGGCGTCGTAGCCTCGCCGCAACCCGTAGACGTAGCCGTTGCGGTGATACCCGTAGACGAACGCCACCGGTTCGGCGTCGAGCAGCAGCATATTCAGGTCGACGGCGCCCGCCGCGGCGGCTGCGGCGTGCGCATCGCGCAGAAAACCGCGCACCGCTTCGTGCGAAAGCGTCGTGCCGTTCGTGGCCGCGCCCTGCCAGCTTCGCCGGGCGATTTCCTCGCAGGCGTCGTACAGGTCCCAGCGAGGCGAGCCGTCGTTCTGCTGCGCGCCGGCCGGGCGATAGCGCAGGTAGGATATTTTGCCCTGCTCGGCCAGTTTGCGTTCGTTATGGCGGAATCGCCGCAGCCACACGCCCTTGCGGCTTGCCCAGTAGGCGTCCCAGGTGCCGGAGAGTTCGACGATTGCCGTGCGGTCCCACACGGTGGGATACGCCTGAAAGCCCGTCGCGAGCATGGCGCGTTGGGTCTGGTGCGGGTCGCTGCCGATTGCCCCTTGCCAGCGCAGCTCGAAGATGTCCCAATCGCGAGGTGTGTTGTGGATGTGTTCGAAGCCGGCGGCCAGAACCATTTCGGCGTTCGATCCGATGGGTCCGTAGAACGAGCCCCAATCGTGCAGCGGGTACGTTAGTACGCGCATCCGCCCAACTTTCGACGCCTCCGTTCGCACGACCAGCGGCAGAATGCCGACCGGGCGATCGCCTTCGAGGACCATCAGCACGCGCAGCTTCTGCCCCGCCCCGAAATGCCGCCAATAGCTCTCCAGCCACTCCAGCGACTGGAAGAACGAGGCCGCGGGAGTCTCGGCCAGCAGTCTCCCCCACTCGTGGCGGTAGTCGTTGAGTTGCTCGATCTGGTTGATTTCCAGCACCCGGCCCATGCTGAAACGTAGCTTACTTCTTCCCCCTTTACCGACGGGTAGACCCAAACTTAGCTTGTGCTACACTTTCCAAGAGTCCCCTTCTGTCTGTCGGACTGTTGGGCAATCCCTTCCAGAGCAGAGCCGCCGGCCTGTCGCTGCCATGTCGAAACCACCATCTATTCGCCTACCAGCCCTAAGCTGCCTCGCCGCTTGTGCGGCGCTTCTGTCGGGCTGCCAAAGCGAGCCGGCCGCCGTGGCGCAACCGCCCGCCGTCCGAGTCACCGTCGCCGTGCCGATCGAACGCGAGATTACCGACAACGAGGAGTGTACCGGCCATACCGAGGCGGTCGAGTCGGTTGATATCCGCGCCCGCGTCACCGGCTACCTCGATAAGGTCTGTTTCAAGGACGGCGCCGAGGTGAAGCAAGGCGACTTGCTGTTTGAAATCGACCCGCGGCCGTTTCAAGCGGCTTACGATCAGGCGGTCGCGCAGGTCAAGCTCCGCGAGGCCGACCGGAAGTTCCGGCTCGCGGAACTCAATCGGGCCAAGCAACTCATCGACAAGAACGCGATCAGCGGGTCCGACTATGACCAGATCGTGGCGCAGCACGATCAGGCGGTCGCCGCCCTGGCCGCCGCCCAAGCCGACGCCGAAAGTGCCCGGCTCAATCTGGAGTTCACCAAGCTCGCTTCGCCCATCGCCGGCGAAACGAGCCGCACGCAAATTACCCGCGGCAATCTCGTCAAGGCCGATCAAACGCTGTTGACCTCCGTGGTCTCGGTCGAACCGATGTACGTCTACTTCGACGTCGACGAACGCACGATCCTCGAAATCCAGCAACACATCCGCGAGGGAAAGATCAAACTCCGCGACAAAGAGAAAGAGACCGTGCCCGTGTCGATGGGGCTGGCCAACCAGGACGGTTTCCCGCACCAGGGCGTGATCGACTTCGGCGAAAACCGTTTCGACCAGAATACGGGCACGGTGCGCGTCCGCGCCGTTTTTCCCAATCCCAAACCGGCCAAGGGCACCCGCGTCCTCACCCCCGGCCTGTTCGCCCGCGTGCGGATCCCCCTCGGCGCGCCGTACAAGTCGCTGGTGATCGCCGAGCGGGCAATCGGCGCCGATCAGGGGCAAAAATACGTGCTCGTGGTCAACGAGAAGAACGAGGTCGAATATCGCCGCGTCACGCTGGGCAAGCTCGAAGGCCGGCTCCGCGTCATTACCGACGGCCTGCAAGCCGGCCAGCGCGTGATCGTCGGCGGATTGCAGCGCGTGCGGCCCGGGTCGATCGTCGAGCCGAAACTCGTCAACATGGAGAATTAGGAACCCCGCCGTGTTTTCCCGATTCTTCATCGACCGGCCGATCTTTGCCGCGGTGCTCTCGATCGTCATTACGATCGCGGGGCTTGTGGCCATGTTTACACTGCCGGTGGCCCAATATCCCGACATCACCCCGCCGACCGTCCAAGTTTCCTGCACCTATCCGGGCGCCAACGCCAAGGTGGTGGCCGACACGGTGGCCGCGCCGATCGAGCAGCAGGTCAACGGCGTCGAGAAGATGCTGTACATGTCGTCGCAATGCACCAACGACGGCGCGTACAGCCTCGTCGTCACATTCAAGCTCGGCACGAACCTGGATATGGCCCAGGTGCTTGTGCAGAACCGGGTGTCGATGGCGATGCCCATGTTGCCCGACGCCGTCAAGCAGACGGGCGTGACCACCAAGAAGCAATCGCCCAACATCATGCTGGTGGTCAACCTGGTCTCGCCCGACGGTCGCTACGACCAGCTCTATTTGAGCAACTTCGCCACCATCCAGGTCAGGGACGAGCTCGCGCGGCTGGACGGAGTCGGCGACGTGACTTACTTGGGCCAGCAGGACTACAGCATGAGGCTGTGGCTGAACCCCGAAAAGCTTTCGGCGCGGAACCTCACCAGCACGGACGTCGTTGCCGCGCTGCGCGAGCAGAACGTCCAGGTGGCGGCCGGGCAGATCGGGCAGCCTCCGGCGCCTGCCGGCATTGAGTTTCAGTACACCATGAACACCCTCGGGCGGTTGACCGACCCCGACGACTTCGGCAAGATCATCCTGAAGACCGGCCAAAATGGCCAGGTCACCCGCATCCGCGACGTCGGCCGTGTCGAACTCGGCGCCAAGAGCCAGGACCAGGCCTGCACGCTTGACGGCAAGCCGTCGGTGGGGCTGGCCGTGTTCCAGATGCCCGGCTCGAACGCCGTGGCCACCGCCGACCTCGTCCGCGCGAAAATGGAACAGCTCAAGGAGCGGCAATTTCCGGCCGGGCTCGACTACGCCATCGTCTACGACACCACGCCCTTCATCCGGGAATCGATCCGCGAGGTCGTCAAAGCCCTGTTCGACGCCATCGTGCTGGTCGGCATCGTCGTGCTGTTGTTCCTGCAGAAGTGGCGATCGACCGTGATTCCGCTGGTGGCCGTGCCCGTCTCGCTGGTGGGCACCTTCGCCGTCATGGCCCTGCTGGGGTTCAGCCTGAACAACATCTCGCTGTGCGGGCTGGTGCTGGCCATCGGCATCGTCGTGGACGACGCCATCGTGGTGGTGGAGAACGTCGAGCGCTGGATCGAGCACGGCCTTTCGCCCAAGGAAGCGGCCTACAAGTCGATGGACGAGGTCACCGTGGCGGTAATCGCCATCGCCTTCGGCCTCAGCGCGGTTTTCATTCCCACCGCGTTCCTTTCCGGCATCACGGGCCAGTTCTACCGGCAATTCGCGCTGACGATCGCCACCTCGACGCTCATTTCGGCCTTCAACTCGTTGACGCTCAGCCCCGCGCTGGCCGCCATCCTGCTGCAACCGCACGGCGCGCCGAAAGACTGGCTGACGAAAATCCTCGACACCCTCTTCGGCTGGCTGTTCCGCGGCTTCAACGGGCTGTTCCTGCGGACCACCTCGATCTACCAACGGCTGGTGGGGCTCTGCATCCGCCTCACGACCCTGTCGCTGCTGATCTACGCCGGCCTGCTCGGTCTGACGTACCTGGGTTTCACGAAGGTGCCCACCGGCTTCGTGCCCGACCAGGACAAGGGCTATCTGCTGGTCAACGCCCAACTGCCCGACTCGGCCTCGCTGCAGCGCACGCGCGACGTGACTACTCAGATGGAAAAGATCGCCCTGGCCACCAAGGGCGTAAAGCACACGGTCTGCATCGCCGGACAATCGTTTTTGCTGAACGCCAACGGCTCGAGCTTCGCCTCGATGTTCGTGATCCTCGGCCCGTTCCACGACCGCGAGGAGCCCGAGCTTTCGGCCAACGCCATCGCCGCAAAACTGCGGGCGACCTTGTTTAATCAGATCGAGGACGCCCAAATCGCCGTCTTTGGGGCACCGCCCGTCGATGGCCTGGGCAACGCCGGCGGATTCAAGATCATGATCCAGGACCGAAGCGACGCCGGCTTCGAAGCCCTCGAAGGCCAGGTCGAAAACCTCGTGGAGAAGGGCAACCAGCAGCCGGGCTTGGTCGGTCTGTTCGCCATGTTCCGCGCCAATACGCCGCAGCTTTTCCTCGATGTCGATCGCACCAAGTGCAAGGCCATGAACGTGGCCCTAAGCGACGTGTTCAACGCCCTGCAGGTGTACCTCGGCGGCTACTACGTCAACGACTTCAACCAGTTCGGCCGCACCTGGCAGGTGAACCTTCAGGCCGACGCCCGTTTCCGCATGAAGCCGCAGGACGTCAAGCAACTGAAGGTCCGCAACGCCGCCGGCGACATGGCGCCGCTGGGCACGCTGGCCAAGGTTCGCGACGCCACCGGCCCGGTGTTGGTCAACCGCTACAACACCTATCCGGCCGCCGCCATCAACGGCGCCTGGGCCCCGAACGTCAGCTCGGGCCAGGCGATCGACATGATGCAGAAGCTGGCCGCTCGCGAGCTACCCCCGACGATGGACTATCAGTGGACCGAACTGACCTATCAGCAAGTCATCGCCGGCAACACGGCCTTGTTTATCTTCCCGCTGTGCGTGCTTTTCGTCTTCCTCACGCACTCGGCCGAGTACGAAAGCTGGACGCTCCCTCTGGCCATCATCCTCATCGTGCCCATGAGCCTGCTCTGCGCGCTCGGCGGCGTTGCCTGGTGCGGGATGGACAACAACCTGTTCACGCAGATCGGTTTCGTGGTGCTGGCCGGGCTGGCGTGTAAGAACGCCGTGCTGATCGTCGAGTTCGCCAAGCAGCAGCACGAGCACGGCCTGCCGCGCGTGGCGGCGGCCGTCGAGGCCTCGAAACTCCGGCTCCGCCCGATCACGATGACCTCGTTCGCCTTCATCCTGGGCGTGGTGCCGCTGATGCTGGCCTCGGGCGCCGGGGCCGAGATGCGTCAAACGCTGGGCACGGCCGTCTTCGCCGGCATGTTGGGCGTCACCTTCTTCGGCATCTTCCTCACGCCCGTCTTCTACTGCGTGTTACAGGCAGTGTCGGATTGGCGGGCTCCGCCGGAGCATGGGGCGACTTGAGGCGGGAGGGAGCAAGTGGGCGATCTAGCATGGGGGGTTGCACGGACCTGCCTCCACGATGTAAAATTATGACAAGTGTTCGGCAGATAGCGTTTTTCCCCGAAAAAATACCCGATGGTGTAATGGTAACACAAGGTTATGGCCACTAAGACCCTTGAAGTGACAGGCCGCTGGGAAGAGCTTGTGTCCCGACCGGAGTTCCGCGGGCGCCAAGTGAGGATCACTATTGTCGACCAGCCGCCCGCCGCGGTGGAAACGGACGATTGGGTCGAATCCCTCTACCGGATGGCGAGCAACGGCGTGCCGATCACCCGCCCGGCGGATGACAGCCGCGAGAGCATCTACGAGGGAGCCGAATGATTCTGGTGGATGCCAACGTCCTGTTGCGGCTTATCCAGATCGGGCACCCGCATCAGCAACCGGCGCTGGAGGCCATTGCCCTGTTGCACCTCACGCGAGCGCGAACAGTTGCTGATCTGCTCGCAGACGCTATATGAGATGTACGCGGTTTGTACCCGTTCCGTCGATGCTCCCAACCCCGGCCTGGGCCTCACACCTGTCGCCGCCATGGCGCAACTGGAGACCGTCGAACATCAGTTCCACCTGGAGCCCGAGCCGCCAGCGGTCACCTCCCGCTGGAAGGATCTGGTAGTCAGATACGGTGTGACGGGCAAGTCAACGCACGACGCTCGCCTGGCCGCTTTGATGGTTGAGCGCGGAATTCCCAAGCTCCTCAGTTTCAACGATTCCCACTTCACCCGCTACGCCGAAATTGTAGTGTTCAATCCCTTCCACGTGCTTGGCGTTTCGCGTGTATGAGAGTTCGTGAAAGCGCCTTTTGGGGAGAGAAAAGACAACATTGATTTGTTTCAGCCCAGATTTCAGTGATTCCCCATTTCCGCATCCGCCGACATCGCCTATATTGCCTAGATTTGGTCGCTGTCACCTTTTTCGCCTCCGACATCGCCTATATTGCCTAGATTTGGTCGCTGTCACCTTTTTCGCCCTTTTTCGCCCTTCACACGCACGCGATGGTGCGTTGCCTTGCGGCATTTCGGCGCCCGGTGATTCACCCACAATCGCGTGCGTGTGAACACGCACCCTACGAAGCTATCCCCTATCCCCTAGCCACCGGCCGGCAGCCCCATTTGCGCACGAAGCGGAGGTAGGAGCGGAGGTGCGTCCAGGCGTCGGCCGAGAAGAACCGCTTGCTGGCCCGCTGTTCGAGGTGGTAGCATGATGCGGCGCCGTGGTACATCACTTGCCAGCCGGCCCGGGCCATCCGCAGGCAGTAGTCCACGTCCTCAAGATACTTGCCGTAGCCCTCGTCGAAGCCGCCCACCTGCTGAAACGCCTCGCGGCGGACCAGCAGAAAACAGCCGGAGAGCCAATCGCACGGCCAGGTCTCGTCCGGGGCGTGCTCGGCGTAGAAGTAGCGCTGCACGGTGCCCCGCAGCAGCCGGCCCAATCCGCACCGCCGGGCGAGGATCAACGCCGGCGTTTGGAACCGCCGGGCGGCGTGGGCGTCGCTGCCGTCGGCGTGCAGCAACCGACAGCCGGCCAGCCCGCAACGCGGCTGCGAGTCCATGAAGGCAACCATCCGGGCCAGGCATTGCTGTTCGGGGTCGAAGTACATGTCGGTGTTCATCAGTAGCACGTACCGGGCGGCGGACGCCTTGAGAATGCGGTTCAGGTTGGCCGCATAGCCGGCCCGGCGGTCGTTGTACAACACCTTGGTTTCATCGAGGTATTGGCACCAGGGATGGACGCCGTCGGGCGAGTCGTTGTCGACCAACAGCAACCGCATCCGCAGGGCCTTGCCCGAGGCGCGCATCGACTCCAGCAGCCGCGGCATCAGCTCGCGTTCGTGGGTGTAGATCACGCCGATGTCGAGGTCCGGGAGGCGCATTGGGGCCTGTAAGAAAATAAGTCGGAGGTTTACACGTAGGACGGATTTCCTAATCCGTCCAGTTTTCGGAGACGGATTAGGAAATCCGTCCAGTTTTCGGAGACGGATTAGGAAATCCGTCCAGTTTTCGGAGACGGATTAGGAAATCCGTCCTACAGAGTTACACAACCTATTCCTTTACAGTCCATTACGCCGCTTTCCGCCGAGTTTCGGCCGGAAGGGGTTCGTCCGCGATAGTCAGCGGGCCGAGGATCTGCTCGCCGTGCGCGGCGAAGTGTGCGCCAACCGTCCGCAGCAGCAAGGTCAACGTCGATAGTTCGTCACCGGAGGCAATGGCCGCCGCGCTGGCCACGCGCAGCTCGCACAGGTCGCCGTCGCGTCCGGGCAGCGACACGGCCACCGACCAGCGGCAATCCTCGCCAACCGGCGCGGCGGGGTCGATCCAGCGGAGCCGCCGCGGCGTCTGGCCGCGCGAAAGGGTCAACTCCACCCGGCGAATGTTCCAGCCGCGCATGTCGCGAAGGAGCGTGTCCCACAACTCAGCCGGGTGCGGGATTCGGGAGTCAGGGTGCGGGGTGCGGGGTTCAGGGTTTAGCACGGCGCTCAGGTCCTGAACCCTGAACCCTGAACCCTTGACGCGGAATACTCGCCCAAGCTCTGCCAGTTTCGTCGCGAACGACGTTATCCTTCGTACTACGGAATCCTTGGCCAGCGCAAACTCGTCGTAGCCGAACAGCTTCAGGCGGATCAGCAGCACGATCAGCGTCATGGCGGCGATCCACGCCAGGGCGTCGCGGCGGAAGATCGTGGCGGCCGTGGCGGCGGCGCCCATCGCCAGACACAAAGCGCCGATCAGCGACAGCACCTGCCAGGGGGTCCAGCCGCGGTCCAACAGCCGGTGGTGGATGTGCAGTCGGTCGGGGGCGTCGAACCGCCGGCCGGTCAGCTTGCGCCGCACCACGGCGGCGAGGATGTCGAACATCGGCAGGGTCATAACCACGGCCGGGGCGGTGATGGCCAGCGTGGCGGACGTTTTCATCGCCCCTTGCATACCCAGCACGCCGATGGTCAGCCCGATGACCATGCTGCCCGAGTCGCCCAGGAAGATGCTTGCGGGCGGGAGGTTGTACAGGAGGAAGCCGGCCAGCGAGCCGGCCAGCACGACGGCCATCAGCGCCACGTGGGGGTGGCCTTCGCTGGCGGCGATCACGCCCAGCATGGTGGCGGTGGAGAGGCCCACGATCGAGGCCAGGCCGTCCATGCCGTCGATCAGGTTCAGGGCGTTGATGCAGCCGACCAGCCAGAGGACCGTCAGCGGGATGCCCAGCCAGCCCAATTCAATGGGATAGCCGAAGGCGACGATGCGATCGACGTAGTAGCCGAACGCCACGATCGGCAGCACGGAGACGATCTGCAGGGCGAGTTTCAGCCGCGGGTGCAGGTTGAACAAATCATCGACGCTGCCGACAAAGCACACGAAGCCGGCGGCAATGATCCATGCGGTGGAGAGCTCGCGCAGCTCCGGCATGGCCTCGGATGCGCCGAAGCGGACCGCCAGCAGGCCCAAGATCATGGCGGCGTAGACGGCCACGCCGCCCCAGAGCGGCACGGGCCAGCCGTGCAGCTTGCGTTGTCCGTCCGGCCGATCGACGATCTTCCAGCGCCGCGCCGCCATACGCACCGCCGCCGTCAAGAACAGCGAGGCCACGCAGGCCACCGACGAGGCCAGCAGTAACGAGCCCATAATGCAATCCGTTGCGGGAACTCAGGCCGCGCGCTTCCCTGCTTGCGCGGACAGTAACGAACGAAAAGGATCACTCCGGACAAAACGCGCCGCCCAATCGTGCTGGCGGCGGAAACGCCGGGCCGCATCGTCGTCGCGGGGGACGCTCAACGCCCGGGCAACCGTGGACGGCAAGTTGCCCGTCTGATCGAGGAAATACACTCCGTCATCGCGGCCGCGAAGGGCCATTTCGCCGAAACGCGTGCTGAGCACGGGCAGGCCCGCCCCGCGATACTCGTAATACTTGATCGGGTCGACGCCCGAGGTCAGGGCGTTGTTGCGGAAGGGGATCAAACCGGCCGAAAATCGCCGCAAATGGCCGGCGGCCTCGGTTTGCCGGCAAGGCGGCAGCAGGCGCAAGTTGTCCGGCAGACGCTTGGGCGGCCCGACGAGGCACGGCCCGACCAGTTCCACCCGTGCCTTCGGCAACGCCTCGGCGAGCCGAATTGCCAGCGGCCAGTCGAACCAGGCGCCAATGCAACCGAGGTAGCCGAGGACGGTGGAATGAGGAATGGTGAATGATGAATGATGAATTGACTGCTCATGGGCGGCCGTTGCCGCGCTAGTCTCTCGCCCCTCGCCCCACTGACCCGCATTGAGCACTTTCACGACGCGGAGCCCGCGGCGGGTGAACTTGTCGGCCAAAAAAGTTGACGACGCCACCACCAGATCGACCTCGTTGGCGACGGCGTCTTCGTGGCGCCGCATCGCCCGGCGCGAGAGGCCGCGGTGAAACTCGGGGAAGTTGTCCATGGCGTCGAAGAAACTGGCCGTCGGGCGCAACTCGCGCAGCGCGGCCAAGGCCAGCGCGCTGGGGCGGCCGATGCCCAAGACCCACGGCCCATCGGCTGCAAAGCGCTGCATTTCGCGCCACGCGCTGCCCCACAATAGCCGGCGATTGATGGCCGATCCGAACGGCAGCGGCTCGATGGGCAGGGCGGGCACGTGGAGCACGCGGACCCCGGCGTCCGGCGGCGTTCCCTGGTCGTGCAGCCCTCGGCCCCGGCGCATATCTTGCCAACGCGGCAAGCGGCAGGGATACGGACTGACCCACAGCGCCGACTCCGCGCCCCGCGCGAGCCACGCGCGCACGGTGAAGTGCGGCCGCTGCGCGTAACTGCCCGAATGCACCGGCGAAAAATAGAGCAGACGCATGGCTACGCCGCCTGGCGCTGAGCGCCTTCGTTGACTTGTTGGGTGTACGCCGCAATGACTTCTTGGGTGGGGCCGATCATCTGCATCTTGCCGTGGTCGAGCCAAAGCACACGATCGCACAACAACGCCAGCGACGCCAGATCGTGGCTGACGACGATCACCGCCCGAGCGCTCGACATCAACTCGTGCATCCGCTCGCGGGCCTTGGTCTGAAAGGCCAGGTCGCCGGCGGCCAGCACTTCGTCGATGATGAGGATTTCCGGCTCGATGGCCGTGGCGATCGAGAAGGCCAACCGCACCATCATGCCGGCCGAGTAGTAGCGGACGGGCATGTTGAGGAAGTCGCCCAGTTCGCTGAACTCGGCGATCGGCTGCATCTTGGCGCGGATCGATCGCGGCGTTTCGCCTTGAAGGTAGCCGCGATACATGATGTTTTCCCAACCGCTGGCCTCGGGCTCGAAGCCCAAGGCAATATCGAACAGCGAGCTGATCTGTCCGTGGATTCGGCAGCGGCCGGCGGTGGGCGGATAGATGCCGGCCAACAGCTTCAGCAGCGTGCTCTTGCCCGCCCCGTTATGGCCGATGATGCCCAAGCGGTCGCCTTCGTCCACGGTGAGGTTGATGTTCTCCAGGGCTTGGACCTCGAAGGTGGCCTTCTTGGAGCGGCGGAACCAGCCCTGCAACAGGTATTCTTTCAGGCTCATGCGGCCGAAGCGCCGCACCTGAAAGCGAAGCCCAACGTCGTCTAGTTGAATCAGCGGCATGTCGGTATCACAGGTAGAAGATCATGCGTTTCTCGAATCGCATCAGCGCCAGCGAGGCGGCGCCGGCGGCCACCAGCCCGGTGAGCGCGCCGAGGCCCACGGTTTCCAACGACGGGAGCTGCCCTTCCAAAAGCGGCTGGCGGATGAGCTCAAGCAACACGGCGAACGGATTGAGTCTGACGAACCAGTCGAGGTGCCGCGCGCGAAGCAACTCGGCGGGATACATGATCGGCGTGACGTAGAACATGATCTGCATCGCCACGTCGATCAGGTGCTGCGAGTCCTGGAACATCACGTTGGCCACGCCCATGCACACCGCCAGCGACCAGCCAACAACAAAAAGCAGCAGCAGCGTGGGGATGAGGCTCAACAGCGCGGGCAGGTTGCCGAAACCCCGCACGCACCAGACGAAGACCATGGCGATGCCCAGGCCCAACAAGAAGTGGATGCCTGCGCCGAGCGTGGTCCGCAGCGGGTAAATGGCCAGCGGCGCCGGGTGTTGGCGGATATACGACTCGCCTTGGAAGAAGCATTGGCACCCTTGCGTCACCACCCCGACCATGAAGCCCCAGAACGTCAGCCCACTCAGCAAAAAGGGGGCGTAGGTGCGCACGTCCGCCTTGAACAACTGGCTGAAGACCACACACAGCACGATCGTCATGGCGATCGGGTGCAACAACGACCAGCCGACGCCGACAATCGAACGCCGGTAGCGGTTCCGCAGATCAATGCGGACCAGCGCCATCCAGAAATACCGCAGCCGCCACACCCGGGACAAGTAGCCGTTCACCAGTCGAGCCTCCCTGCTCAATCGGGGGACATGCCAACTCCAAGCCAAAGCACATATCGTTAGGCACGCCAAAGGGATACGGTCCCCTTGGGGGCCGGAGTATACACGGGACCGGCTTTCGGGAGCAATGGCAATAAAATCCGCCCAAACTGCCCAGCTTCACGTCGTTTGCGCTGTGGGGAGTTTCAGGCGGCTCTGGCGTAGTGCTTCACACAGAGGGTTCCCCAGGAACGTATTTCTCCTAGGTCACTTTTCTCACCGTCGTGTAGGCAAGCGGTCTCCGCACCGACGCCGGATGGACGCCTGCTTTCATTGCCATGATCATGCCTGCTGCCTCGATATAGTTCTCGACGTAGATGAATTTCGGGTGTTCGGGATGGTTGAGGCAGCTCTTGTTCTCGCGCACTACAATCACCGCGATGCCCGCATCGAGACACGCCTGATGGGGCGCGCCGAAGCAGCCGTACGGGGAGACCATGCAGTCAATTTCCCTGTAGCTCATGCCGCTCTCCCGGCTGATCCGCGGTGCTTTGTGCAATCCCTTCAGGAGGCAGTGGATGAAGTTCTCGGTGATGATTTCCACGGCGATTCTCGGGTCCACAACTTCCTTGAACCCGGTCAGCGCATAATCCACCGGGCCATGTGCGCACGGCTTGTCCAGCGCCTCGCCAATGAACCTTGTGGCAAGAGCCTCAACGCCGCCCACCGGATTCACGCCGCCCGAGCGCCAATAGGTCGCCAGCGTCTCGCTGTCGATAGTAATGGGCGTGGCGATGCCCAGGGCGTCATACTCGAGTTCCTTGACCTGCGCCACCAGCTCCTTCCAGTTGATTACGTCGCCCGTGGCAATGCCGTTTTCGATGCGGGCAATCAGTTTGAGCGGCACCTTCAGTTCCAGAATCTCCGTGTCCAAACCAAGCGTTGCACGGGCGGCCGATACGGCGTTGATGGACTGGTAATCCGCCTTGTTCACGACAACCAGCACCTTGTTGGACCGGACCTTCCTCAGAAACAGCTTTCCCTGCAGGAACTGGTCCAGATGGCTCCCCTCAACATACAGCGCGTTGTCGGGCATCTCGTTGATATCCGATGCGTTCACCACGTTGGGATGAAGCACCAATGTCTCACAGCAGGCCCCAAGCAGCCGGGCAGGCGCATTACCATCGCCACAATGGCCCCCTATCTCGCATCCGATCCCCGTGGGGACAATCATAACTATGTTCATTTGTGTTCTCTCCTGTGTACCGATTTATATCGACGGCGAAGGCGCGGCGGCCACTTGTTGTGGCTTGGGTGCGTCTTTCTTGAACTCGTTCGGATCGGGAACCCTGAACAGCACCGCGAAGGCAATCGCCCCGGCCAGGGTGATTCCCAGGGGGACCGCCCAAATCCTCGACCATTGGAACTTGCCGCCGACCGTATTCCGCTCCATGACGATGCCGGCCAACAGCGTGCCCAGGAAGAGCCCGATTCCACTAGTGGCGATAGCTATCAGCGATTGGGCCGAAGCGCCGATCTTTTCGGGTGCCATGACGCCCACGAAGATCTGCCCGCCGATTATGAAAAATACATAAGCTAGACCGTGGAACGCCTGAATGAGTACGATCCATAAGCTTCGTTTGCTCAGCACATAAGTCAAGTACAGCACCGACCAGCACAGGGCGCCAATGACAAAAGTCCATCGGTATCCCTCGTACTTCCCGTATCCCATGTACTCCGACAATCCAATGAGCCGGTCCAAGAGCAGAATCGTGGCGGCAGCCTGTACAGCTTGGGCAATGCCCATAGTCGCCGAGACATTTCGGCCGCTAACGCCTTTGTCCTGCATGAATTGTCCCGTGCCGACGAAGTAGAACTGCATCATGCCCGACACAACCAACTGAATGATAATGAAAATCAAGTAGTTGGAGTTTTTCAGCATGGCCATGGCATCGATCATCGGATTGCCCTTCGACGCCGGCGCGAGGGGAGATTGGAAAAGACAGACGATTACCATGATGACCGATAAGAAGGCGGCCAAATAGAGACTGTCGGGACCATCGCCGCTTGTTTTCCGCAGTTGACGCATGCGAGTGAGGAAATAGCCAATCAGTGCCCAGGCCACCGGCGCCCAAAGAAAGACCCATGTCTTCTGCTCGGGAAGCTGCTGAAGGAGCATGTTCGTGACCAACGGAATCGTGCCGGTATAGAAGATCGAATAAACGAGCATCACCCAGAACATGCCCCAGAACTTCGTCTGCCGTGCAGCGACAACCAGCAAGATGGCGCCAATGGCATGCGCGACAAGAATAATCCATTCGGCATTGAACCAACCGTCGGCCAGGTAGCCCGAGGCCAATGGTGCGAAAATGCTCGCCAAGGGGAAGGTGGCGTATATCCAGCCCGTCTGTTTCCCCGTCATCTTCAGCGGCCCCAGCAGCCGCATCGCCAAGACGGGCATCCAGACGCCCCACACGGCAAACTCCATGAACATCAGGCCGCTCAGACGAAGATACAGGTCCCAATTCACGATTCGATCCTCCTAATGCTTTGGCCAATCTGGACAGACCAGGGGCAGAACGGGCGCATTCTAAACGCCCCCGGCGCAAAAAAAAAGTAGGCCGGGCATCGCCCATCCTACGGCAAAGTGGAGGATAGGGGGCTCGAACCCCTGACCTTCTGGCTGCCAGCCAGACGCTCTCCCAACTGAGCTAATCCCCCAAGGAAGCCCAACATCGCGGCCACGGCCGCAGTCAAGCAGTCCCGTATCGTATCGCGGCCATCGGCAGGTGTCAAGGAGGTGAAGCCAGACGCCCTCACCCTAACCCTCTCCCGACCAACCTTCGGTCGGTGCCCGAAGAGGGGGGCCGTAAAATGCCGAGAACCAGCGCTTCCATTTTCATCGGCCGGCCAATTTCTCAGCTTTACACGCTTTGCCCTCTTCGAGTATCCTCCGCTGCCGGGACTGGTATCCACGAAGGATACCAAGGGCTCGAAGGAACCAACACGTAGCATTTAGGGGGAATCGCCCATGACTTCACTCACCTGTGTGCGAAACATTACCCGGCACCACCAATTGGGGTGGAACTTAGGGCTTGCCATCTTGGTCGCCGTCGCCGGCCAGGCCCTTGGCGGCAAGGCGGCGGTTGCCGACGAGTTCAAGGTGGAAAACACGGTCTATGTGTCGAACCAGGAGAAGGCCGTCAGCCAGAGCGAGACGATCTTTCACGGCGGTGCCGTCTACGATTTTATGACGGAGCCGGCCGAGGCCGTGATCTTCGAGAAGGCCGCCAAACGGTTCATTCTCGTCGACGTTGCGCGGCACACCCGCACCGAACTCTCCACGGAGGACGTCGCCAAGTTCACCCAGCGTTTGCAGCAGCGGGCCGCCCAGAGCGCCGACCCGCTGGTAAAGTTCCTCGCCGAGCCCAAGTTCGAGGAGCAGTTCGACGCCGGCCGCGGCGAGCTGACGCTCAGCAGTCCGTTGGTCAACTACCGGCTCGTCGTGGCAGCGGAGGCGAACCAGGAAGCCGTCGAGCAATACCGCGAGTTCTGCGACTGGTACGCACGCTTGAACACGCTGCTGGTGCCGGGCGCGCGGCCTCCGTTCGGCCGTTTAGCGGCCAACGCCGCGCTGGCCAAGCGACAGGCAACGGCATCGCAGGTGTTCTTGACGCTTTCGCCGCAGCAGCCCAGCCCGGGCAAGCCTGCGCCAACCATCCGCAGCGAACATCGCCTGGTGCGTCCCCTAGCGCCGGATGATCTGCAAAGGGTTGCCCGACTGCGTGCGGCGCTGACCGATCTCAAACTGGTCAGCTTCGAGCAGTACCGCAAGGCCACGGCGCGGTAAATGCTTGCACGGCCCGTTCGCCCGGTATAGGATGGGCCGCGTTGCATACGGAGTCTCGCCATGCGTTGTCGCCGGGCTGCACCGATTTGGACGCTCGTCGTCGTTCTTGCCGCCGCCACCGGCCGTACGGCCGAAATCACCGCCGAGCGATCGGAAAACGGCGCGGCTGTGAAGATCGACGGCCGGCTATTCACCGAATACCTCGTGCGATCCGGGGCCAAGCCGATTCTCTGGCCGATCATTGGCCCGACCGGCAAGCCGATGACCCGCGCGTTTCCCATGGCCGGCGGCGATGGCGAGACCAAAGACCATCCCCACCAACGATCGCTGTTGTTCGCGCACGGCAACGTCAACGGGGTGGACTTCTGGATGGAAACCCCCGGCAAATCGGGCACGATTAAACATCAGGAATTCCTCAAGATCGCCTCGGGAAAGCCGGCGGTAATCGCCACCCGCAACGCATGGATCGATCCCAACGGAAAGAAGGTCTGCGAGGACCGGCGGACCCTTCGTTTCGACGCCGACGGCGACGCCCGCTGGATCAACTTCGACATGACGCTCAAGGCCACCGATGTCCCGGTCACGTTTGGCGACACGAAGGAGGGGGCGTTCGCCATTCGGGTTGCCGAGACGATTCGCGTCGACGGCAAACGCGGCGGGCGGATCGTCAACAGCGAGAATCAAACGGACGGCGCCGCCTGGGGCAAGCCCGCCGCTTGGGTCGATTATCACGGACCAATCGATGGCCAGACCGTGGGGATTGCGATTCTCAATCACCCCAGCAGCTTCCGTTTCCCCACGTATTGGCATGTGCGGACCTACGGCCTGTTTGCCGCCAACCCGTTCGGACTGCACGACTTCGCGGGCGGCAACGCCGGCCGTGGGGCATACACCCTTCCGCCGGGCGAATCGCTCACCTTGCGATACCGAGTTTTGCTTCATCGCGGCGACGAGAAGTCCGCCAAGGTAGCCGAGTCTTTTACCGAGTACGCCAAGGAAAGGTAGGCAAGCCACGGCGGCCTGCGCGTTTTTTCCGGAGCCAGACAGGTTTCATTAGAACGTGTTGAATCATGGCCCGAACTTCTCGGCCCATTTTGCCGATAGTTTCCTGTATCGGCATTCAACCCACTTTATCCAATCGCACGACGCTTTGCATATACCGCAAGCTACGTGCCCATTCAGGAGATCCCAGCTAAAAATGTTGACACGTTTTCAACAGATTGACAGCTTTAACGATCTTCGGGAATACGTCAACACGACAATTTGTGAGTTCTACCAGCTTCAAGAGGGAGCTTTTCGAGTAACTGAAAGGGCGTTGCTGCGGGGAGGAAACCCGTGTGGGATTTACTTCTGCCTCCACGGTCCCCGTGCAACCAAGTTCACGGCAATCTGGGAAACCGACCGCAATCAGGTGTTGTTCTACGGTTCGCGGGGGGAGCGGTTCCAAAAGACCCAGTTGCTCGAATCCCTGCGACTTGAATCGGCCGCGGCCTGAGAGGCGTTGGGCTGCCCCAGGCCACGGCGCTATTGACATTCCCGCGCAGAAGTTGTATACATAAATACACTATCCTAACGACACGGAGGTTGTGCGATGCTGGTATTATCCAGACGCGAGAGCGAGCGAATTCGGCTCGGCGATTCGATTGTGGTCACGGTGGTGAAAGTGGCGGGCGACCGCGTCCGCTTAGGGATCGAAGCCCCGGCGGACGTGCTCGTGCTGCGCGGCGAGTTGGAGCGGCGCCGGACGACAATGCCGCTGATGCTTCCCGCCTCGGCTTGAAAATGGGCTGGAGGCCGCGTTTGCTGGATTTTTTTTGGGGCAGGCAGGAATGTCTGTCCCACCGGGGCGAGAAATGCGGCTAGGCGCGAGGCCGTACCGCGCCGGTCAGACCGCTGTAGTCCGACCGATCCTCGGGATGCCACAAGGGCTCGCCCCGCCTCACCCGCTCCGCCAAGATATCGATTTTTGCCCTGGAACCGGCGGGCGAATCGGTGCCGGCGAAGTCGTCGGACGGCTCGGGGTTGAAGTCCTCGTCGTGGCCACATTCCAGAATTGCCTCGAACACATTTCTCATCAAAACACTCTCCACTCTCCGGGAAAAAAGTCAAACACTCCATTATCCAGATAAAAATTCTTTAGTCAAGAGCAAATTTGGGGAAATTTCGCTGCCGGCGACGGCGAGGGTGCATACCAGCTTTTGCGCGAGTTGGCAGGGGGACAAAAAGGTCAATGGAGAATTTGGGGATTCTTTGGTAAACTGGGCGTGGTGGCGTGTTGTAGAGAACGGATTTTCATGGAG
>Ga0315287_10000686_pt1 | contig 29960 bp, 35 predicted proteins | sample YL17G11_0_MG_FD_205037 | JGI IMG/M metagenome (GOLD analysis project Ga0315287, IMG submission 205037) | Sediment microbial communities from Yellowstone Lake, YNP, Wyoming, USA - YL17G11_0 | ecosystem: Environmental > Aquatic > Freshwater > Lake > Sediment | place: USA: Wyoming | collected...
CAGAGCGGCAAAAAGCTGATCGGTGTATCCTGTTAGCCCTTGAAGGGAGTGTTAGATGGTCTCACAAACCGTGCGTGATTTTGGCAGAGTCCGCGATGCCGTTGACATTCCGGATTTGGTCGCAATACAGAGAAAAAGTTACGACGAGTTTATTCAGAAGGACACGGCGCCCACCAGACGAAAGTGCTTTGGACTTGAAGCGATCTTTCGGGAGATATTCCCCATCGAAAGCTACGACAAGAATATGAAGCTGGAGTATCTCTTTTACGAGCTGGAGAAGCCGCACTATAAGCCTACCCAGTGCCGACAACTGCACCTGACGTACGGCTACCCGCTCAAAATCCACTGCAGGCTGAATATCCAGGGCCGCGAGGATTCAACCGAACAGGCGATGTACCTCGGTGAGATACCCGTTATGATAGGCGGCGGCGAGTTCATTATCAACGGCGCCGTCCGAGTCATAGTGAGCCAGCTGCACCGAAGTCCGGGGGTGGATTTCCTTATCGAAAGCAAGGAAGGCGACAGGGTTCTGCACGGCGGTAGAATCATACCCGAAAGGGGTAGTTGGATAGAGATAGGCGTTACGCATAAAGACATTCTTGCGGTCAAAATCGACCAGTCCAGTAAGATACCGGCCACCGTTTTCCTGCGCGCCATCAACCCTGACTATGCCACAACGGCGAGCATCCTGCGCCTTTTCTATGCGACCAAGAAGGTTCCTCTAAACAAGCTTACCCCCACAATGTGGGCTGTCGAGCCTATCGTTGACACCGAAACCGGCGAGATCATAGTAAAAGCCGGCGCTCAAATCAGCGATAAGTTGTCTTTAATACAAAATATCTCGCTCGAGCCCAAAACCGGAGTTACACAGAATAAAATAACAGAGTATTTGCGAAATGAGCTAGAATTTAAATATGTATCTGTGCAAAATCCTTTCGAAGATGATGAGAAGAAACTCACATCTTTTTTAGAGTTTATTGAGAACAGGCTTATGCTACTCTTTCAAGATTCTGAAAAAGACGGCGAGAAAACGGCACACCTACCTAGATTTAATACTAAAAATAACGAAGTTCCCAAAAACGACAAAAAGAAAATCAGCGAATTTGAAGTTCGATGGGACAAGGAAGCAACCAAGGAACAAAAGGATATTCTGAAAGAATGCGAAAAGAAAATAAATGATAAAACTGCGTGGTATTCAGACCCAAAAGATGCTAAAGACAAAAACCCTGACTTTAAAAATCCTGGACTTTACTTTTTCCGTAATAAAAAAACAAAGGATGTTAAGCACGGATACATCGGGATAGCTTGCGAACGCCCAAGCAGTGGTGAAGGAATTTACGGTCGAATGGCAAAGAGCCATTATTCCGAGGCTCTAACAACTGATAGTTTACGTAAAAGAATTGAAGAGTTTCTGATAAAACAATTAGCCAAAGGAGGAAAAGAAGACAGCAGGGCCAAAAAGTCGAAGAAATCTGCCGTCGAGATCGAAGTCATCGAGGAGGCCCGTGACACGATGATTCTGAACACAATTGCCGAGGATGATTGCCCAAGCCACGAACAGGCGCTGTTGAAGTTCTATATGAGGCTGCGACCCGGCAATCCGCCGAATAAAGAAAAGGCGAAGGCATTCTTCGCCGAGAAGTTCTTCGACTCAAACCGCTATCGTCTCGGCAGGGTCGGCAGATTCAGACTCAATCGCAAGTTCAATCAGTCGGTGCCCGAGGACGAGATGACGCTTCGTTCGGAAGACTTCCTCAACACGATGAAATACATTGTCGCCCTGCGAAACAACGAGGGAGAGATTGACGATATCGACAATCTCGGCAACCGGCGGCTGCGCACTATTGACGAACTCGCCGCCGATGAAATCAGAAAGGGTCTGCTTAAGCTCCGCAAAACCGTGCAGGAGCGGATGAGTATGAAAAGGGACGCCGAGGAGCTGCCGCGAATCGCCGACCTGGTCAATTCCAAAAGCGTCTCGAGCAGCATCAACTATTTCTTCGGTCGAGGCGAGCTCAGCCAGGTTGTTGACCAGACCAACGCATTGAGCCAGTTAACTCACGAAAGACGGCTCTCGGCGCTCGGCCCGGGTGGGTTGAACAGAAGGCGGGCGGGTTTTGAGGTTCGCGATGTGCACATCAGCCACTACGGCAGAATCTGCCCGATAGAAACGCCTGAAGGGACGAATATCGGCCTGATTGCGTCGCTGGCCATATTCGCAACGATTGACGAGTATGGTTTTCTGCTGACGCCGTATCGCAAAGTCAAAAACAGCAAGGTTATCGAGGAGGTCGCCTATCTGCGGGCCGATGAGGAAATGATGGCGATATTCGCGCCTCCGACCGCAGTTGACCCCAAAACCGGGAAAATCCACAAGGGAATGGTTCTCGCAAGAAAACGCGGAGAGCTGGCCCACGCCGCCGACAGCGAGGTGGATTACGTGGATATCTCGCCGAAGCAAATTGTCGGCGTTTCGGCATCGCTTATCCCATTCCTTGAGCACGATGACGCAAACCGTGCATTGATGGGCTCGAACATGCAGCGACAGGCGGTTCCGCTGATCGAGGCTGAGCCGCCCTTGGTCGGGACGGGAATGGAGTCGATAGTCGGTAAAAACTCGAGCATGGTCGTCCGCGCCCGAAGCAGCGGCGTTGTTACCGCAGTGGACGCCACCAGGATAGTCATTGACCAGACCGACGAATATGAGCTCGAGAAATTCATCGGCCTCAACGAAAGAACCTGTCTTAACCAGAAGCCCATAGTCAAGCTCGGCGACAAAGTCCAGAAGGACCAGAATATCGCCGATGGCGGGGGAACCTGCGACGGTGTTCTGGCGCTCGGCAAGAACATTCTCGTGGGCTTTGTCTCCTTTGACGGCTTCAACTTTGAAGACGCCATTATCGTCAGCGAGAAGCTATGCAGGAACGACAGTTTCACAAGCATTCATATCGATGAATTCACCGCGGAAGTCCGCGAGACACGCCTCGGCAAGGAAGAATTCACCTGCGACATACCAAACGTCAGCGAAAGGGCGCTGCGCAACCTTGATGAGAACGGCGTAGTCCGCGAAGGAACCAGGGTCTGCCCGAGCGATATTCTCGTGGGAAAAGTGGTCCCCAAAAGCAAGACCGAGCTGACCCCGGAAGAGAAGCTCCTGCACGCGATATTCGGCAGAGCGGGTGAAGACGTCAAGAATGATTCTCTGGAGCTGCCCAGCGGGTATGAGGGAGTGGTGATAAAAACCGAGAGCTTCACCAGACGCGGCGCCGGCTCCGACGAACAGAAGAAGGCGCTGGCGGGTCAAATCAAAGATTTTGAGAAGCAGATGAGGGCAAAGGAATGCGCCATATTCCGGCAAATGATCGAGGCCGTCCAGAAGAAGACCGACGTCAACATAATTGACCCATCGACACGTCAGAAAGTCGGCGCCAGCACCGACGACGAGGTCATTTACGAGCAGATAGAGAACTTCAATATCAAGTGGGTCAAACCCGCTTCGGTGCGCGACGATGTCCAGAAGATAGTGGACAAATTCTGGAGCAAGATAACCGAAACCCAGGAGGAGAAGACTCGCCGAATCGAAATCCTCAAGCACGGCGACGAGCTGCCGAGCGGCGTGCTCCAAATGGTGAAAGTCTATGTTGCGGTCAAGAGAACTTTATCAATCGGCGATAAGATAGCCGGCCGGCACGGCAACAAGGGCGTTATCGCCAAGATTATGCCCGAAGAGGATATGCCGTTCCTCGAAGACGGCACGCCTCTGGACATATTGCTCAACCCCCTCGGTGTGCCGAGCAGAATGAACGTCGGTCAAATTCTTGAGACGCATCTCGGCTGGGTGGCGAAAGTGCTCGGATTCAGCGCCGTTACACCGGTTTTCGACGGAGCAACAGAGAGTGACATCCAGAAATTGACCGCCGAGGCGAACGAGCTTATGGCCAGGAGAAAAAGCGAGCTTAAACAGCAGGGCCAGGTTCCGCCCGCCGATGAGTTCTTTGTGACGATCCCGAATACGCTGAAGACTCAATTGTATGACGGCAGAACGGGTGAGCCGTTTGACCAGCGTGCAACCATCGGATACATCTACATGATGAAACTCCACCACCTTGTTGATGACAAGATTCACGCCAGGGCAACCGGGCCGTACAGCCTAATTACGCAGCAGCCGCTGGGCGGCAAGGCGAGAACCGGCGGGCAAAGATTCGGTGAAATGGAGGTCTGGGCGCTGGAAGGCTACGGCGCCGCTTATACGCTCCAGGAGATGCTGACGGTCAAGAGCGATGACGTTGAGGGACGAACAAAAATCTACGAATCCATGGTCAAGGGACAGAATACGCTCGAAGCGGGCACTCCCCTGTCCTTTGACGTGCTGTGCAATGAGATACGAGGATTGGGGCTGAATATACAGCTCGAGAAGAAGCGCTTGGGAAGCACCGCTATATACAGCTCGAGAAGAAGCGATTGGGAAGCACCGCTCTATAGGAATGATTGATTATTGAGCTATCAATTATCAATTGTAAGGGGCCTTAAATGTTAGGAAATATCTACGACCGGATTAACGATTACGGCTCGGTCAAAATCTCTTTGGCTGGTCCCAATGATATTCGCAGTTGGTCTTTCGGCGAGGTGCGCAAGCCGGAGACCATAAACTACCGTACTTATCGTCCGGAAAAAGACGGTCTGTTCTGCGAACGTATATTTGGGCCGGAAAGAGACTGGGAATGTGCCTGTGGAAAGTACAAGGGAACGAAGTTCAAAGGAATAATCTGCGACAAATGCGGAGTCAAGGTGACGCATAGTCGCGTTCGCCGCAAAAGAATGGGCCACATCAATCTGGCGGCGCCCGTCGTGCATATTTGGTTCTACAAGGCCATACCGAATCGACTTGGCACGCTCTTGGCTATGAAAAGCTCCGACCTCGAGAAAATAATCTACTTCCAGGATTATGTCGTCGTCGATGCGGGCCAAAGCCCCCTGAAAGCCGGACAACTGCTCAGCGAGGAGGAATACCGCGAAGCCGCCGGCAAATACGGCGCTTCATTTAAGGCCTCCATGGGCGCCGAGGCCATCAAGTCGTTGCTGGTGAAGCTCGACCTTGAAGCCATCAGCGTACAGCTCAGGCAAGCCATAGCGAAGACCAACAGCAAACAAAAGATCAAAGATCTCACCAAACGCCTCAAGACCGTCAGTGAGGTCATAAACAGCGATAACAAGCCTGAGTGGATCGTGCTTGAGGTTGTGCCCGTCATTCCGCCGGACCTGAGGCCCCTGGTTCTGCTCGAAAGGGACAATTTCGCTACCAGCGATCTTAACGACCTCTACAGGCGAATCATCAATCGCAACAACCGCCTCAAGAAGCTGATTGACCTTAATGCCCCCGATGTAATTATCCGCAACGAAAAGCGTATGCTCCAACAGGCGGTGGATTCGCTGCTCGACAACGGCCGCTGCCGCAGGCCGGTGCTCGGCAGCAACAATCGCCCTTTGAAGTCGCTGACCGATATGATCAAAGGCAAGCAGGGCCGATTCCGTGAAAACCTGCTCGGAAAGCGCGTGGACTACTCGGCTCGGTCGGTGATTGTCGTAGGACCCAACCTCAAACTTTATCAGTGCGGCCTGCCGAAGAAAATAGCCCTCGAGCTGTATCAGCCTTTCATTATTCGAAAACTCAAGCAGCACGGCCTCGCCGACACGATCAAAAGCGCCAAAAGAATGATCGAGCGCCTTGACGAGCAGGTCTGGGACATTCTCGAAGAAGTCATTCACCAGCACCCGGTTCTGCTCAACCGAGCTCCTACGCTTCATCGAATGGGCGTCCAGGCCTTCGAACCTGTGCTTGTCGAAGGCAACGCAATTATGCTTCATCCTTTGGCCTGCAGAGGATTCAACGCCGACTTTGACGGGGACCAGATGGCCGTCCATCTGCCCCTTAGCGTCGAAGCCCAGGCTGAAACACATATCCTGATGATGACCGTCAGCAATATTTTCTCGCCCGCCAATGGCTCGCCGATGGTCGGACCCTCGCAGGATATGGTAATGGGCAACTATTATTTGACCCATTTCGATGAGCGCGAGTGGGCCGAAGGCCGCGAGGGCGAAAGGATTGCCGTTTTCAGGGATCCTTTTGAGGCTATGATGGCGCACGACACCGGGAAAATCCATTTGCACACGAAGATTAAGGTCCGTATCAACAAAATCCTCTCTACCGACCGGGCAGCGCTGTCCGCGAGCAGACAAGCAACAGACTCAACAGCATCCTCCAAAGCCAGGAAGCCTAAACCGGTAGTTATGGAGACGACGGTCGGCAGGTGCATCTTCAATGATATGCTGCCTGATGGAATGCCGTTTTACAATGAGACGATGTCGCAGAGGAAGCTCAGCCAGGTAATAAGCGATTGCTTCGAGTATGCAGGTTCCGCCGCGACCGTTGACCTGCTCGATAGAATAAAGGATTTGGGCTTCAAGTACGTCACGCTTGCAGGCCTGAGCTTTGGTATTACAGACTTGAAGATTCCGAAAAGGAAACAGGAGATCATCGAGGAGACCGAGAAAAAGGTCGGCAAAATCCTCAAGAACTACAACGATGGCGTGCTCACCGAAGGCGAGCGGTACAACCAGGTCATCGACGCCTGGACCCATGCTCGTGTCGCCGTAACAAACGAAATGATGCGAGGCCTCAAGGAAGATACAACAGATGACGGCCGGCCCTACCTCAACCCCATATACCTTATGAGCGATTCCGGCGCCAGGGGCAGCGTCGATCAGATTCAGCAGCTTGCCGGAATGAGGGCTTTGATGGCCAAGCCCAGCGGCGAGATTATCGAGACGCCCATCAAGTCAAACTTCCGCGAGGGCCTGACGGTTCTTGAGTACTTCAGCTCCACTCACGGCGCCCGAAAGGGCCTTGCCGATACCGCCTTGAAGACCGCAAATTCCGGCTATTTGACCCGCAAGCTTATCGACGTCGCCCAAAACGTGATTGTCATCGAACACGACTGCCAGACCCTGCAGGGTATCACCAAGAGCGTTGTCAGCAGAGGAGACCAGGTTGATGTTCCGCTCTCGCAGCTGATAGTCGGCAGGACCGCCAGGGACAACATTCGCAATCCGATCACCGACGAAATGATTGCCCGCGAAAACGAGGTCATAAATCATGAAGCCGCAGCGAAGATTGAAGCGCTCGGTCTTGACGCGATCAGAGTGAGAAGCCCCCTGACCTGCGACAGCCCGTTCGGTATCTGTGCGAAGTGCTACGGCTGGGATATGAGCACAAGCCAGTTGGTTGAAGAAGGCTCCGCCGTCGGCATTGTTGCCGCTCAGTCAATCGGCGAACCCGGCACCCAGTTGACTCTCCGGACCTTCCATACCGGAGGCATCGCTTCAAGGGCTATTCTTGAACGGCAGCAGGACGCCACTCATCCCGGAAAAATCCAATATCGTGACATAAATGCGGTCTCCGTTGAACGGACGGACGGTACTACCGAGGTCATCGCCCTCAAGCGTAACGGCGAAATTGCCCTTCTCGACGCAAAGGACCGGGAGCTTGACAAGTTCAAAGTGCCCTACGGCGCCGTTGTCTTGGTCAAGGATGGTGAGACGGTCAAAGCCGACTTGCCTCTGTTCAGATGGGACCCGCACCGCACACCCATCCTTGCGGAAGTCAGCGGTCTTATACGATTCGTTGACATCATCGAAGGCGAGACCATCGGAATCGAAGAAGAGCGAAAGGGCCAGCTCGGCAGGCCGGTTGTCATCGAACATAAGGGCGATAAGCACCCCCAGATTATCATTGAGGATACCACGGGCAAGATACTCGATGTTCACTATCTGCCTGCCGGTGCAAGGATTGAGGTCGTGGAGGGCCAGAAGGTCCAGGCCGGGCAGTTGCTTGCACATCAGCCCAGAGCTACGGGCGGCACGCAGGACATTACGGGCGGGTTGCCCAGAGTCACCGAGGTCTTCGAGGCCAGAAAACCCAAAGATCCCGCGGCTATGGCCGAGATCAGCGGGCGTGTTGAGCTGCGAAGCGACAAACGCAGGGGCAAAATGACGATCATTATCCGCAGTGAGAGCGGAATGGAGAAAGAGCACCACGTCCCGCGCGACAGGCATCTCAACGTCCACGCGGGTGATCTCACCGAGGCCGGCGACGCGTTAACCGACGGGCCCCTCGTGCCCCACGATATCCTCCGAATCAAAGGCGAAGAAATCCTCCAGAGATACCTGATTGGGGAAATTCAGAACGTATATCGCTCGCAGAACGTCAATATCAATGACAAGCACATTGAAATCATCTGCTCGCAGATGATGCACAAGGTTGAAATCGAGTCTGTCGGAGACAGCGCATTCCTGCCGGGCGAGGTTGTTGATAAGTTCGTGTTCAGAAGGGAAAATGAGCGATTGACCAACAGCGTCAGGATTGCCGGCGTGGGCGACGTAAGTGAGCTCAAGGAGGGCGATGTTGTTGACAAGAAAGACCTTGCCGCCGCCAACGAGAAGGTTGAGATGATCGGTGGTGAGCCGGCAAAAGGCAAGAAGGCCAAGCCCGCGACGGCCCAGACCCTGCTCCTGGGAATTACCAAGGCATCGCTGTGGTCGGAGAGCTTTATCGCCGCGGCGAGTTTCCAGGAAACAACTAAAGTGTTGACTCAGGCATCTTTGGCTGGTAAAGTGGACGAACTCCACGGCCTGAAGGAGAACGTCATACTCGGCCATCTTATACCGGCCGGGACCGCCTTCAAGCCGTATTTGGAGATTAAGGTTAAGCACCTTGTTGAGGCGCCGCTGCCTAAGGAATTCGTCGAAGTCGGCGAGATTCTTGATGCAAAAGAAGCCGAAGCAAAGGCCGAAGCCGCCATGAAGGAAGCTCTGGGTATCAAGTAATTATTTGTTATTGTGCTGTAAGAGAAAAAACTTATGCCAACCATAAACCAGTTAGTCAGACGTCCGAGAGCAAAATCGAAGGGTCAAAAAAGAGTCTCCGACATCAGCGGTTCGCCCCAAAAGCGTGGGGTTTGCCTGATAGTCAGGACACAAACGCCCAAGAAGCCGAACTCAGCTCTGCGGAAAATAGCCCGTGTCAGGCTCACCAACGGCAAGGAGGTTACGGCCTACATCCCTGGGGTTGACCACAACCTGCAGGAGCACAGCACCGTTATTATTCGTGGCGGCCGCGTTCGAGACCTGCCGGGTGTTCGCTACCATATTGTTCGCGGCGTTCTTGACTGTGCCGGGGTTGCGAATCGCAAGCAGGGCAGAAGCAAATACGGTGCAAAGAAGTAACGTGTAATCCAAGTCAAAAACGACCAGGTACAGAATATGTCAAAGAAGTTTACAAGTTCAAGCCAGCAGCTGAAGCCGGATGCCAAGTACAACAGCAAGCTCGCTTCAAAGTTCATTAACACTCTGATGTGGCAAGGAAAGAAAAGCACCGCGCAGCGCGTGTTCTACGATGCTATGGACATCATAGGCAAGAAACTGAGCGATGCTCAGCCTCTTGAGGTATTCGAGAAGGCTGTAAACAACGTCAAACCTCTGCTCGAGGTACGCAGCAAGCGCGTCGGCGGAGCCAGTTACCAGGTGCCGATGCAGGTAGGCCCGAAACGTCAGCAGTCCTTGGCTTTTAGGTGGATATTGCAGGCGGCAAGGGGCAAGAAGGGTAAACCTATGTCTGAGCGTCTCGCCACGGAACTCATAGATGCCTATGAAGAGCGCGGCGGCGCAATGACAACGAGAGAGAACGTTCACAAAATGGCTGAGGCGAACAAGGCTTTTGCCCACTTCGCCTGGTAGCACCGACTGTTTACAACTGCCGCGGTTCGTTTGTAAGGATGACCGTGGCAGTTTTTTTATTAGCTGTGCGGATCGCCGTTCTCTTTGCGGTGTGCGGCGACAAGATGCTGTGAGACAAAAGTTATGTCGGGTAATTTAGAGAAATTGCGTAATATAGGAATTATGGCGCACATCGACGCCGGCAAGACCACGGTCACCGAGCGCATTCTCTATTACACCGGCAAGACCTACAAAATGGGTGAGGTCCACGACGGCACCGCTGTTATGGATTATATGGAGGAGGAGCAAAAACGCGGCATTACGATTACCTCAGCCGCCACAAAGTGCCCCTGGAAAGGCTCTGAAATCAATCTTATCGACACCCCGGGCCACATCGACTTCACCGCCGAGGTCGAAAGGTCTTTACGGATTCTCGACGGCGCCGTCGCTGTATTTGACGGCAGCGAGGGCGTTCAGGCCCAGAGCGAGACCGTCTGGAGGCAGGGCCAGAAATACGGTCTGCCCTGTGTTTGCTTCATCAACAAGATGGACAAGATCGGAGCGGATTTCGAGATGTCCGTGGATAGTATCCGCGACAAGCTGCTCGCCAATCCTATCAACGTTCAGATTCCTATCGGGGCTGGGGATACCTTTGCCGGTATCATAGACTTGGTCAAGATGCAGGCTGTCTTCTATGAGACCGAAGAAATGGGCGCCACCTTCGAGGAAACTGATATTCCTGCTGAGTTGCTGCAAGCCGCCGAGCGACAAAGACACGATATGATCGAGTCGGCAGCCGAATATGACGAGGAACTGATGAATCGCTACGTCCATGATGAGGCTATAGAGGCTGAGATGATCTGCCGTGCCATCAGAAAGGGCACTCTGGCCAACAAACTCCAACCCGTATTTGTCGGATCGGCCTTGAAGTATATCGGTGTCCAAAGGCTGCTTGACGGGGTTCTGGCCTACATGCCCTCACCACTGGATAAACCTGTTCTTATGGCGCACAAGCCGTCCGATAAAAACAAAGAGATTCCCGTCAAGTGCGATCCAAGTGGCAGCATGGTCGCCCTGGCCTTCAAGATTACCAGTGACGCGCACGGCGATTTGACCTTTCTGAGAATCTATCAGGGTAAGCTCAAGTCCGGCACCAGGGTCCTGAATGTCAATCGCGACAAGCGCGAGAACATAACGAGAATCTTTGAAATGCACGCAGATGAACGCGAAATCCGCGACTCAGCCTCTGCCGGCGACATCGTTGCGGTTGTCGGCCCGAAGCATACCCTTACCGGTGATACGATTTGTGACACCAAGAAACCTGTTTTACTGCCGAGCATCAGTTTTCCCCAAACAGTTGTCGATATGTCAATTGAACCCCGCAGCGCCTCTGAAAAGGCAAAATTGGGCGATGCCCTGGCCGATCTGAAACGCGAAGACCCGACTTTTGAGTGCAAATTCGACAGTGAAACGGGCGAGACAATCATCAGCGGGATGGGCGAGCTCCACTTGGAGGTCCTCCAGCACAAGCTCATAAGGGAAAAAGGGGTTGACGTCAGGATTGGCAAGCCTCGCGTTGCTTACAAAGAGGCTATCACGCGTCCGGCAGAGGCGGAGGGCAAGTTTGTACGTCAAACCGGCGGTCACGGCCAATACGGCCATGTCGTTTTGAGCATCGAACCGCTCTTAACGGAGGACGGCCACTGGTCCCGTGATATTGAGTTTGAGTCCAGAGCGCCAGGCGATGCCGTACCCAGGGAGTACGTTTCCGACGTCGAGAGGGGCGTCAAAGATGCCCTGGGCTGTGGTGTGCTCGCGGGCTATCCTGTTGTAGGAATTAGAGTTATGTTAATCGATGGCTCGTACCACTCTGTGGACTCCTCGGCTCTGGCTTTTGAGCAGGCTGCCGCTGTAGCCATTGAGAAAGCCCTCAAGGATGGCGGTCCGGTGCTTCTTGAGCCGATAATGCGGCTCCAGGCGATTGTCCCGCAGGCCAATTTCGGGGCTGTCCAGGGGAGTTTGCTTGCCAAAAGGGGCCTGATTATGGGCTGTCGCATCCACGGGAATATGCAGGTCATCGATGCGAAGGTCCCCCTGGTAGAGATGTTCGGGTATTCGAGTGAAATTAGAAGCGTGACCGCAGGCCGGGGGTCGTTTACTATGGAACCCCTAAGTTACGAGAAAGTGCCAGACCAGATTGCTGAGCAGATTGTTGTTTGAGAAAAAGCCAAAATATTTTACATTTTTTTCAAAATTCTTTTCAGCAATGTGTTGACACCGGCGAATTGCTGTGCTAAAGTCAACGGTTTTCAGCCGTAGCGAGCATCGTCAAGGACGACTTTGCGTAAAACCAGTTGGGCTGTGGCATATCTATAGTATGATGGTCAAGGATGGTTTGTTAGCGGTCTCTTAGACGTTGGGGTGCACCAGAAGCCTGCAAACGGCTTTGGAAGGGTCGAAAAATCGATCCGAACCCTCTTTTAAGGAAGGCGAAGTTAGAGAAGGCCTTTCCTGCCTTAGCCAGACAATACCTTTGGGCCGGCTGATAGAAGACCAGCCGCAGGCCAAAACTGTTTTTTTGTCTTGCTATTGTGGTATAAGTTGATATATTCCAGGCTTTTATGAGTTCGAGATTGTCGAGCACCGACAGTCTTTTCTGTGTCACCTGCTGCTTTCGGCAAGCGCGTGCTTGCCGCCGTGAAAGTCAACAGTGCATAGGGAAACTATGGCAGCCGAAACTGAAAGAATAAGGATTAGAATGGAGGCCTACGACCATAGGGCCCTTGATGCCTCTGCTCGAGAAATCGTAGAGCACGCGCGAAAGACCAATGCCCGTGTTAGCGGCCCGGTGCCGCTGCCCACGCGAATCGAGAGGTACACCGTGTTGCGGAGTCCTCACATCGATAAGAAATCGCGGGAGCAGTTTGAGCTTCGGACTCACAAACGGCTGATTGATATTCACGAGGCAAACGCGCGAACCGTTGAGGTGTTGAACCGTCTGGTTGTTCCTGCAGGTGTTTTTGTAAGGATCAAGGCCTGATTCGTGTCCGGCAGTTCGCGCTTTGGGCTTATGTCGCGAAACGCAGAACGCGGGACCCCGGAAAAGTTGTTATGGCGATGTTATTGGGAAGAAAAGTTGGAATAACGCAGGTTTACGCCGAGTCCGGCGAGATGCTGCCCGTTACTGTTATTCAGGCGGGGCCTTGCGTTGTCACGCAGGTCAAGACCACCCAAACGGACGGATACAACGCTGTTCAATTGGGCTTTGATGACGTAAAGGCATGCCGAAGGAAAAAGCCGCAAATCGGCAGTGCGAAAAAGGCCAATACCACGCCCAAAAGGTTTGTAAGAGAGATGCGGCTGGCCGACGATGCCAAGTGCGAATACAAACCGGGCGACTCTATCACAGTCGGCGTCTTTGCCGATGACAAACTCGTGGACGTTATAGGCACGAGTAAAGGGAAAGGTTACGCCGGTGTGATGAAGCGTCACGGCTTTGGCGGTTTCCCGGCCTCGCACGGAACGGAACGAAAACACAGATCCTCCGGCTCGATCGCAAGTTTCGCCACGGACCGTGGCCACAGCGGCAAGCTGAAGAAGGGCAAAAAGATGGCAGGCCACATGGGCAATTGCCGTGTGACGGGCAAGAATCACGAGCTGGTTGCGATAGACCAAGACAAGAATATTGTGGTTGTCAAGGGTACTGTGCCCGGCCCCTCCGGCGGCTATTGCATCGTGCGCACCGCCAAGAAGACCTGAGTGATTGGAGAACGAAAACGCAGAGATGATTGATTTGGCTGTGTACAATCCGGATGGTCGGGAAGTTGACAGGCTGAAGGTCGATGAGTCGGCTTTCGGCGGCGTGGTCAGGTACCCGCTGCTCAAGCAGGCCATTGTTATGTATCACGCCAACAAGCGTGTCGGAACTGCCACTACAAAGGGCAGGAGTATGGTGGCCGGTGCGGGCAAAAAGCTCTTCAGGCAAAAGGGCACCGGCAACGCCCGCGTCGGGAACATCAGAACCGGCAAGCGGGTCGGCGGAGGCATGACTTTTGCGAAGAGCCTTAGAGACTTCGGCAAACGGATGCCGAAGAAGCAGAAAAAACTGGCGAGAGACTCGGCGATTCTGGCAAAGCTTCTTGGCAACAACGTTGTTGTTGTTGACGGCCTTAGTCTCCAGGCGCCAAAGACAAAGAATTTCCTTAGCGTTCTAAACAACCTGAAGATAGAGCGAAGCTGCCTTGTGACGACGGGTGGTCTTGATGAGAACCTTTACAAATCAGCGAGGAACATCCCGAAGGTTGTGATTATGCCGGTTGCAGAGCTGAATGCCGGCGATATCTGCCGGTACAGCAAGATGCTCTTCACGAAAGAGGCATTCTTATCGGTTTTGAACGAAGGTCAGGCAAGTGAGAACTAAGAAGGTATCGCTGTGGATGATTATGACATTATAGTTCGGCCTTTGGTTACTGAGCAGGGGATGCACTTTGCCAACGTGAAAAGCGCGTATGCCTTTGAGGTGAACGGCAGGGCCAATAAGACGCAGATAAAGAATGCCGTTGAGAAAATCTACAATGTTAAGGTCGAGAAGGTAAGGACCGCCAATCGCGTGGGCAAGTATCGCCGCAAAGGCAGGAACTTCGGTATGACATCGAGCTGGAAAAAGGCCGTCGTATATCTCAAGCCGGAGTTTCATATAGATTTGTTCTAAAGGCCGCACCGGAGCAACGAGGTAACAGTTATGGGTATCCGAATTTACAACCCAACCAGCGCAGGACGCAGAAACAGCTCGGTCAACGACTATGCCGAGTTGACGACCGACAAGGCCGAGAAATCGCTCTGCAAGCGGCTCAAAAAGAGTGGCGGCAGAAACCATTCAGGAATAACCACTGTTCGATTCAGGGGCGGCGGGGCGAGAAGAATTTATCGCATCATTGACTTCAAACGCAAAAAAGACGGCATCCCCGCAAAGGTAGCAACCATTGAATACGACCCGAACAGGGACTGTTTCATCTCTTTGCTGCATTACGCCGACGGCGAAAAGAGATACATATTGGCGCCGTTGGGAATAAAGGCCGGCGACAGCGTCGAAAGCGGCTTGGTGTGTGAGCCAAAGATCGGCAACGCGATGCCGTTGGGCGCGATTCCCGCCGGTCTTGAAATTCACAACATCGAAATGACGGCGGGCCAGGGCGGAAAGCTCGTCAGAGGCGCCGGAAGCGCCGCCAGAATAGTCGCCAAAGAGGGCGACTGGGTCACAGTCATCCTGCCGAGCGGCGAAATGCGAATGGTTCGCAAGGAATGCCGTGCAACCATTGGCAGGCTCAGCAACCCCGACCACCAGCACGTGCGTATCGGCAAGGCCGGTCGAATGAGGCACTTGGGAATAAGACCGCACGTCAGAGGAAAGGCGCAGAACCCGGTATCTCATCCGATGGGCGGGGGCGAAGGCAGAGCGAACGGCGGACGGCATCCCTGCTCGCCGACGGGCGTGCTCGCAAAGGGTGGAAAAACCAGAAACCCGAGGAGTCCAAGCAACAAGAGAATTATTCGAAGACGCAAAGGCAGAAACGGATAAACGGTCGGGCCTGAAGAGGCGCGATTTGCTTCATAAGAAGAATCGAGATGTGAAAGATGGGACGATCTCTTAAAAAAGGACCTTTTATTGATGAAAAGTTGTTCATCAAGGTCAACAAACAGGTTGAATCGGGCTCTCGTGAGCCTATAAAGACCTGGGCGAGAAGATGCACCATAATCCCCGAGTTCGTGGGCTTTACCTTTCTTGTCCACAACGGCAAGATGTTTCATAAGGTCTTTATCACCGAGGATATGGTGGGTCACAAGTTAGGCGAGTTTTCGCCCACGCGGACGTTCAAAGGGCATTCGAGCAAGAAAATCAAGGTGTGAGTCGCGCGTGAAAGGCGTGGTCCGAACGACGAATCACGGATTATGAGATACCGGATATGTTAAGTACCGAGAAGTTCAAAGAGCTTTGCCGAGTACGGCGGACCAATGTGCAGCAGTTAGCCGGGCACCTTGCCAGGGCCGGCCTGGACGAGGGAAAAGCGGCCACAGCCATTGTGAATTGGCAAAGGGGCCTTTTCAAGCCCCAGCCGCAAACGGAGGATATTCGCCGTTTGGCCGCTGCCTTGGGTGTGGAGGAAAACGACCTGTCTGATTGGCGTTCTTCGTATCGCTTTGCTCCGATGTCCGCCCGGAAGGTGCGCCTGGTTACGCAATTGATAGCCGGCCGGAACGTCCAGGATGCGATGGACCTCCTGAAATTTACAAGAAAACGCGCCGCTCCTATGGTGAATAAGGTCCTCAAAACCGCCGTTGCAGATGCTGATGAGCGGCGGGCCGATGTTGATAATCTCTATGTTAGTCAGGCCAGGGTCGATGACGCAGGAATTCGGATCGGCACAAAAAGGTGGAGGGCAAAGGACAGGGGAAGGGCGCATAGGATCAGCAAGAAGGCCTGCCACATACATATAACGGTCACACAGATATAGTGAGGTAAATAGACAGCAGCGCATTACGAGATACGAGAGTATGGGTCAGAAGACATCGCCAATTGGTTTTAGAACGGGTATTACCCTCGGGTGGCAGAGCACCTGGTATGCTCCAAAGGCCAACTACGGTGATTTTCTCGTCGAGGACCAGAAAATCCGTCGGTATATTGATCAAAAATTCAACCGCACTATGCCTAAGGGGGCCGTAGCCAAGGTTGAGGTAATTCGGACGCGAAACGAAGTCAAAGTCACGCTCCACAGCGCTCGGCCCGGCGTCGTGATCGGCCCCAGGGGCGGCGAAGTCGATAAATTGCGCGAAGAGCTTGAAGAGCTGACCGGTCGAAAAGTGGGTGTCAATGTAATCGAGATAAAGGAGCCGGACCTTAACGCGATGCTGATTGGAGAAGCGATAGCTGAGCAGCTTGGCAAACGCGCCTCGTTCAGACGCACGATGAAACAGTTCTGCGAGGCGGCGATGAACGCCGGCGCCAAGGGAGTCAAGATTATATGCTCAGGCCGTCTGGCAGGCTCTGAAATGGCCAGGAGAGAAACGCAGAAACTCGGGAGTATCCCGCTGCACACGCTTGACGCCAATGTGGACTACGCAGTTGCAACCTCAAGAACGACGTACGGAGCAATCGGCATCAAAGTCTGGATCTACAAAGGCAAATTCGGTGAAGAAATTGAACAGCAGGTTCGACGGCGTCGCCGTCCGCCCAGGCGCGGCGGGTCGCCGGGCGATGCCGACAGCGACAGATCCGTACCGGCAAAGGAAAGGCACGGTAGGACGGCCCCCGAAGCTGAACCGGCTCCCGTGACGTCGCATCCTGGCGCCCGGCCGGGCTGACAGGGCTGAAAAGAACTCAGATTAGCCTTTTGGCTGAGGAAAGTGCCTTGGTGAATTTGGTTTTGGGAAGGAAATGAAAAATGGCGATGATGCCGAAAAGAGTCAAGTATCGCAAGAGCCAGCGAGGCAAAATGAAAGGCAACGCCTCGAGATGCAATTATGTGGCTTTCGGCGAGTACGGCTTGCAGTCTCTCGAAACCAGCTGGGTCACCGCAAAGAACATTGAGGCGGGTCGAGTCGCGGCTACTCATTTTCTGCATCGTGAAGGCAAAGTCTATATCAGGATATTTCCGCATAAGCCGGTAAGCGCCAAGCCGCTTGAAACACGAATGGGCAAAGGCAAAGGCGAGCCGGAATTCTGGGTGGCCAGAGTCAGACCCGGACAAATCTGCTTCGAGGTCGGCGGCGTTGACGAGGGCCTCGCTAAACAGGCCCTTGTAAGAGTCGCCCATAAAATGCCCATCAAATGCAGATTTGTCAAGCGAAGGCAGTCGTTGTAGAAAAGGGTCATAAATGAAAGCACGGCATTATCGCGAAATGAGTTCCGAAGAGCTCCAGGCCAAACTCGAGGAGCTTCAGAGGCACCTGTTCGATTTACGCGCGCAGGCGGTCACTGAGAAACTTGAAAACTCCAAAGCCGTGATTAATGTCAGGCGAGACATTGCAAGGATAAAGACAATAATGAACCAGAGTAAGTGACGTTTTGCCAAACGTTGTTGATGATCGGAAGTTGAGTATGCAGGAGCGAAAACTTAAGACTCTAACCGGTGTCGTAGTCGGCAAGAGCGGCGACAAATCCGTCAAGGTTGCCTTTGACTACAAAGTCAAGCATCCGAAATACGGCAAGTACGTCAGACGCAGGACAAAGATCCGCGTGCACGACGAGCGAAACGAATGCGGCCTGGGCGACCTCGTCGAAATCGCCCAGTGCAGGCCCATCAGCAAAACTAAAAGCTGGCGCCTTTTGAAGACCCTCGAAAAAGCGGTCAATGTGTAAATCGATTATTGCGGCATGAGATACGAGCTATGATTCAACAGGAGACAATGCTGGATATCGCCGACAACTCGGGTGTCAAGTCGGCGTTGTGCATTAGGGTCCTCGGAAAGGGCGGGTCCCGCGGCAAGTTCAGACGGACCGTTGCCAGCGTGGGCGACACTGTCTGCGTTGCAATAAAAAAGACGTTGCCTACCTGCCAGTTGGACGACAAGAAGGTGCATAAGTGTGTCATAATTCGCACCAAAACCCCCGTCAAGAGGTCCGACGGCAGTTACGTGAGATTTGACAGCAACGCCGCCGTGATGATTGACGCGGACGGCAACCCAATAGGAACCAGAATCTTTGGCGCGGTCGCTCGAGAGCTCCGCGAAAAGAACTATATGAAGATTATCTCGCTGGCCGGTGAGGTCGTATAGACGCCGCCGGGTCTGACAAGAGGTGCTGCATAATGGCGCTACACGTGAAGAAAAATGATACCGTTCAAGTTATAGCCGGTGCGAATAAGGGGGCGACCGGCAGGGTGCTCCGCGTTATCCCCCGGAAGAGTCTCGTTGTGGTCCAGGGGCTCAATATCGCCAAGAAGCATGTCAGGCCTTCACGGAAAACCCCGCAGGGTGGGCGGATAAACGTTGAGCATCCCATTCACATTAGTAATGTCCTGCCGGTAAATACCAAGACTTCAAAAGGCGGCAGGGTTGGCTACAAAGTAAACAAGGATGGTAGAAAGAAACGAGTTTTCGGCGACGGCGCCGAAATCTAATATCATCGGGTGATTAAAGCTGTACGACAAGGTGTTTGATGGCGCGTTTAAGAGACCTATATAAGTCCAAGGTAGTCCCCGAACTGATTAAGGAGTTTGGGTACAAGAATCCTATGGCCGTGCCCAAAATGGAGAAAATTGTTGTCTCCATGGGCGTAGGCAGGGCAACGCAGGACAAGAAGTTTCTGGAGCTGGCAAAGAGCGATCTTACGATGATCACCGGACAGATGCCCGTCGTCTGTAAGGCCAAGAAGAGCGTCTCGAACTTCAAAGTCCGCGAGGGAAACGAAACGGGCTTGAAGGTTACCGTCCGGGGCGTCAGGATGTATGAGTTCATGGACAGGCTTATCAATCTTGCCATCCCGCGAGTGAGAGACTTCCGCGGCCTCAGCCCGAAGGCCTTCGACGGCAGGGGAAACTACTCTATGGGCCTGAGTGAGCAGAGCGTCTTTCCCGAAATCAATCCTGCGAAGGTGGAGTTTCAGCAGGGTATGAATATAACGTTTATAACCACTGCCGAGACCGACGAGGAGGCCAGAAGAATGCTGGCGCTCTTCGGTATGCCGTTCAAGACCCCCGAGCAGCAAAAAGAAGCCTGATTATGAGGCGCAGTAAAAGAAACCAAAATTTGGAGCATTTGGATGTCAACCAAGGCGCTTGAAAACAAAGCAGCAAAGAAAGCGAAGTTTCGCGTGAGGCAATACACACGCTGCCAGCTTTGTGGGAGATCCAAAGCTGTATATCGCAAGTTCAAGGTTTGTCGCATCTGCTTTAGAACCCTGGCTAACGAGGGAAAGATACCGGGAGTCAGAAAGGCCAGTTGGTGAGAAAAACGATGCGAGATCTCTTAAGCGTGATTGGAAGAAACAATTTATGAAATACAATATGCGAGATGCCGGACTATGACTTTGAGTGATCCAATAGCTGATATGCTCACGAGAATTCGTAATGCCGCCAGGATAAACAGGCAGCAGGTCAAAATTAGGGCCTCGGGTATCTGCGAAGGCATTGCGGGAGTGCTCAAGAAAGAGGGCTATATCCTCGATTATGACCGAATCGACGACGGCTACCAGGGAATAATCAGGATTACCCTGAAGTATGACCGGGACGGCGGCTCTGTCATCGGCGAAATAAAACGAGCGAGCAAGCCTGGTTGTAGGGTCTATTCCGCCGTTGGCGATCTGCCGCGTGTCATGAGCGGTATGGGCATTGCTATTGTTTCCACAAGTAAGGGCGTAATGAGTGATAGGGACTGCCGTCAGGCCAATCTGGGCGGCGAAATTCTTTGTACGGTTAGTTAAATGAGTCGTATCGGAAAAAAACCTATTGAAATCCCAAAGGGTGTTGTGGTCGAGCAGGAGGGCCTTACGATCAAGGTCACCGGGCCGCTCGGAAGCCTCCAGATGGACTGTCATCCCCGCATAAAGGCCGCCGTTGACAAGGCCGGCGGCAAAGTAGTCGTCGAAAACGATAATCCGCAGGACCGCCAGAGCAAGCAACTGCACGGGACAATGCGGGCGCTTATTGCCAATATGGTTGCCGGTGTGAGCAAAGGCTTTGAAAGAAAGATGGAAATCTACGGCACCGGGTACAACGTCAAGGAGCAAAGTGGAAAACTCGTTTTCACTGTCGGGTATGCCCACCCCGTGGAGTTGCCAATACCACAGGGAATGAAGGTCGGCATCGAGGTGGCTGCGACCAGAGGCGGTGAGGTGCCCGCAAAATTCACGCTCTCGGGTATTGACAAGTGCGTGCTCGGGCAGTTCGCCGTCAACATTCGAAGAATCAGACCGCCCGAACCGTATAAAGGAAAGGGCATCCGCTATGCCGATGAGCACGTGCGGCGCAAGGTCGGCAAGGCCTTTGCTTCCGGGACGGCATAATTGGGATATTGTTTCTATGAGAATTGATAAAATACAAAAAGCGGCGCTCAGACGCAGATATCACGTGCGAAAGAGGGTCTTTGGAACGCGCGAGCGGCCAAGGCTGACTGTTTTTCGCTCCAACAGACATATCTACGCCCAGATTATTGATGACGCCGCAGGCGCGACCCTGGTCGCGGCAAGCACAAGATCAAAGGCTTTGCGGGACCAGTTGTCCAGTTGCGGGGGCAAGAAGGCCGCTCAGGCAGTCGGGGAAGCGGTCGCAAAGCAGGCGGTCGGAGTTGGCATTAAGTGCGTGTGCTTTGATAAGAATCGGTACAAATTTCACGGCAGAGTCAAGGCCCTCGCTGAAGCGGCAAGGAAAACCGGGCTGGTTTTCTAACGCAACACGAGATTGTTTGGAGAAAGAAATTGGCTGTAGAACCGGTTAAATTAGCTGACCAGGAAGAAAGGCCGTTTGAGGATACGGTTGTAAAAGTATTCCGCTGTTCCAAAGTGGTCAAGGGCGGTCGCAGGTTCAGCTTCGCCGCACTCGTTGTTGTTGGCGACCGCGCGGGGACTGTTGGCATTGGTTACGGCAAGGCCAATGAGGTCCCGCTGGCTGTCGAGAAGGGCGTTAAGGACGCCAAGAAGTCGCTGCAGAGAATTGCCCTGGTGGATCGAACGATCCCGCACCGTGTGGACGGCAAGTACGGGGCTACAAGAATAATCATGGTTCCGGCCAGCCCCGGCACCGGCGTTATTGCGGGATCCAGCGCGCGGGCCGTGCTCGAGTATGCCGGGGTCCAGGATATCCTCACAAAGGTGTATGGCAGCACATCCGCCAAGAATGTTGTAAAGGCTACGCTCAATGGACTGTTGAGATTGCGCACCAAAGATATGGTCGAGTCTCTCAGGGGCGTGGAGATCACTACTTAACAATTGTCAATTGACAGTTGGGTTGCTCAAATGTTGAATCACGAAATTACTTCTATCGCAGGCAAAAAGAAGGCTCGCAAACGCATAGGCAGAGGCATTGGAAGCGGCCATGGAAAGACTTCAGGCCGTGGGCACAAAGGCGCAGGCAGCAGGGCCGGATGGTCCGCCATAAGGCTGTATGAGGGTGGTCAGATGCCCCTGTTTCGCCGGTTGCCCAAGCGAGGCTTCAGCAATTTTAACTTCGCAAAACGGTGCGAAGTTGTGAATGTTTCGCAGTTGGAGAGATTCGATGACGGCGCCGAGGTGGGCCTCGAACAGTTGTCTGACGCCGGTTTGGTTGACAGCTTGGGCAGCAAAGTCAAGATTCTTGGCAACGGTGAGCTGACCAAAAAGCTGCAGGTGACCGCCCACAAGTTCAGCAAGACCGCTGAGGAGAAAATATTGGCGTCCGGAGGTACGGCTAAGGTGATCTGATGTTCGTATGCAATCCGTCTAAAGTCCCAAAAAACGCCAACTGAACAATACGAGATATGAAAGATGCTTGCAACAGTCATTAATATATTTAGAATTCGTGATCTCCGGAACAAAGTGCTGTTCACTTTGGCCCTGCTGATCATCTACAGGGTCGGTTTCTTCATACCGGTTCCCGCCTTTGACCAGGCTGCAATAGCCAACATCGCCGGATCGAGGGGCGCGGAGACACCGCTCGGCAGGGCCGCTGAATATATGCAGATGTTCACCGGGGGAACGCTCGAACATAGCAGCCTCTTTGGTCTTGGAATTATGCCTTATATTACAGCCTCGATTATACTTATGCTGTTAGGCGAGATAATGCCGGCCTTGAAGAAGCTTCGCCAGGAGGGCCAGACCGGCCACAAGAAGATTCAGGAGTACACCCGTTACTTGACCGTCCTGATATGTGTTTTCCAATCCCTGATGTATATGAAATTGTTGGGGGGCAAGGGGCTGACCTATGCCGGCATGTACCGCCAGGCCCTCATTATGGGTGTTTTCAGTATGACGGCCGGCACCATCTTCCTGATGTGGCTCGGCGAACAAATCGACGAGTACGGGATCGGCAACGGCATCAGCTTGATAATTATGGCCGGCATCCTCTCCAGAATGCCCTGGGCAATCAGGACGCTCTGGGAGAAAGTTGACCTAACAGTCGGCGCTTCCGCCTCCGGGGCCGTAGGCCTGGATAAGATCATTTTTCTTATCGCTGCCTTCGTATTCGTTGTTGCCGGTGCGATATTGATTACTCAGGGCCAGCGGCGAATACCCATCCAGCAGGCAAAGCAGATGCGCGGGCGCCGAGTCTATGGCGGCCAGAGGCACTACCTGCCGCTGCGAGTGAACCACGGCGGTGTTATGCCGATAATCTTCGCCTCCTCCTTTATGATGTTCCCGCCAGTAATCATTGGCCAGTTGGCAACCAGGTTCCCCACATCGCGTGCCCTTGAGACCATGAGGGATGCCTTCAACTTCGAAGGCTATACTTACAATGTCTTGTATGTGTTGCTGATATTCCTGTTTGCGTATTTCTGGGTCACAGTACAATTTCAGCCCAAGGAGATGGCCAAAAACCTTCGGGATGCCGGCAGCTTCATACCCGGCCTTCGACCAGGGCGAAGAACCGCCGATTATCTGGAAGCCGTGATGACCAGAATCACATTCTATGGCGCCTCATTCCTGGCCATTATCGCCGTTGTGCCCTCTATCCTTGCTTCGCCCGATCTATTTGACATCGACTGGCGAGTGGCGAATTTCCTTGGCGGGACAGGATTGTTGATTGTTGTCAGCGTTTCGCTCGACCTGGTTCAGAAAATAGAAGCCAACCTCCTGATGCGCAGCTACGACGGCTTCAGCGAGGCCGGCAGGATAAAAGGAGCATACACATGAGAATAGTGCTGTTGGGTGCTCCGGGCGCTGGCAAAGGAACCCAGTGCAAGAATATCGTTGCCAGGGATGGGCTGCTCCATTTGTCCAGCGGAGATATTCTGCGGCGGCATAGAGCCAACGGGACCGAGCTGGGCAGGAAGGCCCAGAGCTATATGGACGCGGGCGACCTTGTGCCCGATGAAATCATAATTGAGATGATGAGCGATGCGATCAAAAAGGCCCCTCCTGCGGGGTTTATCCTCGACGGATTCCCAAGGACTGTGAATCAGGCTGTTGCGCTTGATAGATCGCTGGCCGGCGACGGCGCCATAGACGCCGTTCTGAACTTGATTATTGACGATAGTGTGGTCGAAGCGAGGATGACCGGAAGAAGAAGCTGCCCCAAGTGTGGCGCCGTTTACCACATTGAGAATCTGAAACCCAAAGTCAAGGGCATCTGCGATCACGATGGCGCCAAGCTTGTCCAGCGACCCGACGATACGCCGGAAGTTGTCGCCAATCGACTCGATACTTACCACCGGCAGACTGAGTTGCTCGTGGATTATTATAGAAAAAACAGCACCGTTTTTGACATCGAGGCGAATGAAGACCCTGACGAGGTTAAGGCTTCTGTTTACCGGAAGCTCAAAACGCTCGTCAAACAGCGAAGCGTGCATTAACCTCAGGAATACGAGATACGAAATTAGATGGCTATTACGCTTCGCAGTGCAAGGGAAATTGAGCTGATCCGTAACGCCGGTGCCGTAGTAGCTGATGTTCTTTCAAAACTTCAGGAGATTGCAGAGCCGGGAGTGACCACCGCCAAGTTGGACGCCGTCGCTTTCCGGATGACCGCCGATGCCGGGGCCGAAGCTCTGTTCAAGGGTGTGCGCGGTCCGCAGACTCGCACCCCGTTTCCGGGCGCCATTTGCGCCTCGATAAACGAACAGGTCGTTCACGGTATCCCTTCGCCAGATGCAGTGCTCAAAGAAGGCGACATCCTGAGCATTGACTTTGGCGTGAGGCTTAACGGTTATTGCGGCGATGCCGCCGTCACGGTTCCCATCGGGGCCGTCTCGCTGGCCCGGCGAAGGCTGATGGACGCCACAAAGCACGTTCTCGATATAGCTATAAGGAGCTGTGCGCCGGCGGTCAAATGGAGCCAGGTGGCTGCTAAGATGCAGCGATATGCCGAAGCCGCCGGCTTTGCAGTCGTAAGGGATTTTGTCGGGCACGGCATTGGCAGAGAAATGCACGAGGAGCCGCGCGTGCCCAACTTTGTCAGCGACGAGCTGCTGGCCAACGACTTTGTCCTGGCGCCGGGAATGGTCCTGGCGGTTGAGCCGATGATTAACGCCGGAACCGCCGACGTGCGAACGCTCAAGAACGGCTGGACGGTCGTTACAAAAGACGGAAGCTGTTCGGCTCATTTTGAGCATACAATTGTAATAGTGAATGATGGTTGTGACGTACTGACTTTATAGAGGCTGTTGGTTGCCGACGGCTGAACACCTCGGCGGCTGATTGCCGGACATAACCAATGGCAAAGAAGGACACAATAAGATTACAGGCCAAGGTGACCGATGCTTTGCCCAACGCAATGTTCAGGGTGGAATTGGAAAATGGCCACAAGATTCTGGCGCATGTCTCCGGGAAGATGAGAATGCACTTCATTCGAATTCTGCCCGGCGATACCGTCATTGTGGAGATGTCGCCCTATGACCTCAACAGAGGCCGAATTGTCCTTCGGCATTAACGGGCCTGGGGATTATGGCCGGACGCCCTTTCCGTTGAGAATTGAAGATGTGAAAGCAGATATCCAAAATGAAAGTCAGAAGTTCTGTAAAACGTATATGTGAGAATTGCAAGATTGTCCGGCGAAAGGGCATTGTGCGCGTCATCTGTACGAACCCCCGGCACAAGCAGCGCCAGGGCTGATTAAGTATTCGCCAACACAATACAAAGTTTGAATAGGAGCCAAAATGCCGCGTATAGTTGGTGTCGATATTCCCAACGAAAAATCGATATGGATATCTCTGACCTACGTTGTGGGCATAGGTAAATATACCTCCGAACAGATATTGAAAGAGGCCAGGATCGATAAAACGACAAAGGCAGGGAAGCTCAGTGAAGATGAGCTCAGCCGCATCACCCAGATTATCGACCGCAACTACATCGTCGGAGGCCAGCTTCGCAGGCAGGTCGCGCAGAATATCGCGCGCCTGCGGGACATCCAGTGTTACAGGGGAATTCGACACAGAAAGGGCTTGCCTGTTCGGGGCCAGTGCACCCAAAGCAATGCACGGACCCGAAAGGGGCCCAGAAAAACGGTTGCAGGCAAGAAGGGTGTAAAGGAGCAACGCTAAGAGTCCTGTTATGTCCGCCCATATCCGTTTTGGGAATCAGTAAAATCGGGTCGGGCTGACGGCCGCAAGACAGAATTTACGAAGTGCAGGAAAAACGATGCCGAAAAGTACGAAAAAAAAAGTCAGAAAAAATGTTGTGCGGGCTGTTGTATATATAAAGGCAACGTTCAACAATACCTTGATTACGGTCACCGATGCTGATGGCGACACCATTTGCTCCAGTTCCACCGGCTGCGTCGGCTTCAAAGGCTCACGCAAGAGCACGCCCTTTGCCGCTCAACAGGCCGCACAGCGCGCCGCGAGCGCTGCTATGCGCAATGGCGTGCGCGAGGTCGAAATCAAGGTCAAAGGACCCGGATCGGGCCGTGAGTCCGCAATCTCGGCACTGCAGTCGGCGGGTTTGCGCATAGCTTCAATTGAAGATATTACGCCCCTGCCACACAATGGGTGCAGGCCGCCGAAAAGAAGAAGGGTATAGAACGCCGATACATCGGAGCTTTTTGGAGACAGGTAAAAAACATGGGACGTCACCTGGGTTCATCTTGTAAATACTGCCGTCGCGAAGGCATGAAGCTGATGCTCAAAGGCATCAGGTGCGAAATGGCTAAATGCCCGGTCGAGAAGAAACAGCGGAATCTCGCGCCCGGCATGCACGGTTGGCGCAGAGGAAGAAACAGCGAATACGCTGTCCGCCTGCGCGAAAAACAAAAGGTTAAGAGATACTACGGACTGTTCGAACGACAGTTTATGAGGTACTTTCACGAAGCGGAGCGAATAAAGGGAAATACCGGGGAGACCTTGCTCCAACTGTTGGAAAGGCGATTGGACAACGTCATCTACAAGCTGAATTTCGCTCCGTCGAGAAAGGCCGCCAGGCAGCTCATTGCCCACGGTCATATCCATGTCAACGGACGAAAGGTCGATGTCAGTGACTATACCATAGGAATCGGCGACAGGATTACCGTAAAGGGCAACGAGAGAAGCGTCAAGAGAATAAAGGGACAGTTGGAGACCAACCCGAGCTATACCATCCAGGCCTGGCTGCAACTGGTCCGCGAAAAACCGGAAGCTACCGTCGTGGCGATGCCGACGCGAGAAGACGTTCAGATTCCGGTGGAAGAGCAGTTGGTGGTGGAATTCTGTTCCAGGTAGCTAAGTGCAGGAAGGCGACGAAAAGCAGCAGCTCAATGTGCAAGAATAGAAATGAAAGTCGAAAGAGTCCCGTATTGCATTTTGCAGTCGGTCGGCTGAACCGAGGCTCAATTTCTTTCGATGTTCTGATTTTGAAATAGTTAGACCGGAGGCCTATATGCGAGTTACATGGCGTGGTTTGGAATTGCCGACGCGTGTTGAACGAGACAAGACCGTATCGAGCGATAGATACGGCAGGTTTCTCATCGAGCCCTTCGAGCGGGGGTTCGGCACCACTATCGGCAACAGTCTTAGGCGTGTCCTGCTTTCATCTTTGGAGGGCAGCGCAGTGACATCCGTCAAGATAGCCGGCGTCAGCCATGAATTCAGCTCGATAAAGGGTGTGGTTGAGGATGTGACCGATATCGTTCTGAATGTGAAGAACCTTATTGTTCGCCTCCAGGGCGCCGGACCAAAGATAATGACTGTCTCGGCGAACAAGGCCGGCGTTGTAACCGCCGCTAACATTGCCGCCGACCCCGCCATTGAAGTCATAAACCGTGATATGGCCCTGGCCACTTTGACCGAAGACATAAAATTCGAAATGGAAATGGTAGTCGAGAACGGACGCGGATACGTCCCTGCTGCCGAAAGAATCGCTGACACGGACAGGTTCGACCAGGAGATCGGAAGAGTACTCCTCGATGCCGTCTATTCCCCCGTCACAAGGGTCCGGTACATCACCGAAGATACGCGCGTCGGCCAGCGAACAAACTACGACCGCCTCATCCTTGAAATCTGGACCGATGGAACGGTCAGTCCTGAGATGGCTTTGGTCGAGGCCGCCAAGATACTCAGGAAGCACGTTAATCCGTTCGTACAGTACTTCGAGATCGGTGAGGATACTGTCGCCGGCGAGATCGCCGAGCAGCCCCCGCAAGAGGAGGCTGTTGACGAAGAATTGGCCCATAAGCTCGAAACGCCCATTCAGGAGCTTGAGTTGTCCGTCCGGGCGAGCAACTGTCTCGAATCCGTCAAAGTCGAGACGGTCGGGCAGTTGGCGCAGATGACCGAATCCGAATTGCTGAAAATCCGCAGCTTTGGAAAGACTTCTCTGCGCGAAATCAAAAGAAAGCTCGCCGACGCGGGCCTTTCCCTCGGAATGGGCCGTAGTGAGCAGGAGTCTTAAACGTCCGGGCCAAAACTATGTCCCAAGGGTACCAACTGATAAGAGGATTTTGAAAATATGCGTCATAGAGTAGCAGGGCGTCGGTTAAGTCGAACAAGCGAGCACCGCTTGGCTATGCGGCGAAATATGGTTGCTTCTCTCTTTGAGCACGAAACGATTGCAACCACAATCCAGAAGGCCAAGGAGGTCAAACCGTTCGCCGAAAAGATGATTACTTTGGCCAAAAAAGGCACACTGCACGCCAGACGTCGCGCTATTGCCCTGCTGGGCAATCGTGATGTCGTTAAATACGAAGACGGCAAGCCCGTCAGAAAAGGCACGGTAATAGGAAAACTATTCAGCGAGCTTGGCCCGCGGTACCTTGACAGGCCGGGCGGCTACACGAGGATTATCCACCGTTCTTTAAGGAGGCTGGGTGATGATGGCCAGCTTGTCCTGCTGCAGTTGATGGCCGAGGGCGAAGGCTCGAAGAAACAAGTTAAAGCCGCCGCAAAAAAACGTTCTCGCAGAAAGGCGAAGAAGGCTCTCGAAGCAGAGAAGGCCGCCGAATCGCAGGATGCCGCTAAAGAGTCTGCCCAGGTCGAACAGGTATCGCAGACGGAAGAAACGCCCAACGTTGACAAGTCCGACCAGGCCAACCCCACTCCCCAGGCAAAACAGCCGGACGGGAGCGACGGCAAGAAATAGCCTCTGCTTTATGGGATAACGGCGCTATGAGTGCAGGTGATTGTATTTTTTGCAAAATGGTGGCCGGACAAATCCCGGTTGCAAAAGTTTACGAAGACGAAATTGTGCTCGCGTTTCTCGACATCGGCCCCATAAGCGACGGCCATACTTTGGTTATTCCAAAGCAGCACTTTGAAAAGTTGCATGATTGTCCGGCTGAGCTTTTGGCTGAGGTCGCCTCGCGTCTCGGCAGGATCGCCGGGGCCGTCGCCGCCGCGATGAATGCCGACGGCTATAATCTGTTGTGCAATAACGGCAGAGCCGCCGGCCAGTTGATTGAGCACCTGCATTTTCACATTGTTCCTCGCAACGTCGGCGACGGCGTATTTGACCGCTGGCCTTCTTACAGGTATCCGCACGGAAAGATCGAGAAAATTGCCGGTAAAATCCGTGAAAACTTGTAATTTTGATTTTGTGGTTGACAGCGAACGCTTTTTATGATATTCTCTTTTCGTTGTAGAGTAACTGCGAAATGCGATATATGGAATATGATGTACGATATACGAAAATGGCCGCGGGGTAGAGCAGTCTGGTAGCTCGTCGGGCCCATAACCCGGAGGTCGCAGGTTCGAATCCTGCCCCCGCTATTGTTTAAGTCAAGCAGGCATCAGTACTTAGCTGTGCCTGCTTTTTTAGTTGGTGGTAAGCGCGCAAACAAAATGTAAACAAATCCATTTGTGATTGAGAAGTCAGGCACGCGACATCCGCACAGAGACAACCTTCAATATACTGGATTTCGGTTCAGAACGTATTGGTTCAACGTAAATCGGACAGATCCAGTTTACGGTTAAGAGAATACCTTGCGTTCGGCAAATCCACAGGCCTCCTACGGGTGGAGTTTCTCTATGCATCGGCCAGATCGGCGAAACGCTTTGTAGCCGATGGCAGTCATATCTCTTTGGTCATGTAGCAGGTTGTGCGTTGCGCCGGCGCCTGAAGATTCATTCGCTTGTGCCTGTTTATACGAGGTATTATAATG
>Ga0315287_10000691_pt1 | contig 29826 bp, 28 predicted proteins | sample YL17G11_0_MG_FD_205037 | JGI IMG/M metagenome (GOLD analysis project Ga0315287, IMG submission 205037) | Sediment microbial communities from Yellowstone Lake, YNP, Wyoming, USA - YL17G11_0 | ecosystem: Environmental > Aquatic > Freshwater > Lake > Sediment | place: USA: Wyoming | collected...
TCGCGCAGTCCGCCTCGGCGCCCTCGGCGTGCTTCCCGTCGCTGGTCTACGCCGGAAAGAGGACCAACGCGGACACCTGCCTGGACCCGTCCTTCAGGACGAAGCCCTCCTCCTACGACGAGGCGGCCTGCGGCGTCCCCTGGAACGCGACGACGGGCTGGACGCTGGTGCCGCCGACGGCGCTCGACGCGTTCTCGAAGCCCTGCTCGGCCGACTGGCTCGCCTACCAGACTGCATTCGGCGCGATCCCGAGGACCTTCGACCTCGCCGAGAGCGTGCGCGTCATGCTCAGGTACAAGGAGCTGCTCGCCTCCACGACCACCGACGAGCAGCGGGCGCTGCTGACGCGGAGCTTCTTCTTCCAGGGCAGCCAGGGGTCGTTCAACGCGCTGTTCACGGCCAACGGCTTCACCGCGACGGGCGTCGGCGGCGTCTTCATGGCGACGTCGACGGAGTATTTGTTCTCGCCCTTCAACTCGACCCTGGTCCAGACCGGAAAGGGGTACGACACCGTCGCCCTGTGCCTCAACGGCGTCAACGGCGGGGTGCCGTCCGCTGCCGGGACGTGCACGCAGCTGACGCCGGCCAAGCCGTGAAGAAAAAGTAGGAGAAAGGTTAAAAAAGAACCAAAGAAAAAAATGAATGTTTATACACAGAACAAAACATTTTTTTTGCCCCCTCCACCGCGACCAAAAATGAGCGAAGAAAGAGGGTAGCAAAGCTGCGCTTGTCCCCTCGCTTCCCATTGTGATTTTCGTTTTTTGTTCTTTCACCCACTTGTTCCTTTTCGGGGAAGGAAAAAAGAGGGAAAGAAAAAAAAACTCCGATTTGCCTTTTGCCCTCGCTACCTAAAAAACAACTACGGAAAGAGAAAAATCTAGCTCGGTTGCGACCAGAACCCCCCCGCACACACACACTGCTCTTGTCCTTGCTCTTTGTCGTCCTTGAAAATAAAAAATTGCCTTAAGCCCTCAGCGCTTTTACATGAGCAGCACTACAAAGAAAAAATTAAGGAAGCAATAACAATGAAAACGAACGACCTTGACTAAAAAAAGGTTTCTCTCTCTCGTTGCCTCTCCGTCTTTTTTTTCTCTCAACAACTTGCGACTCTTTTTCTTTTCTATTGCACTCTATCGCTCTCATTCTCAAAACGCGCAACGAAGGAAACGACTGAAATCAGTCGAAACTCAAAACGCACACAACATAAAACGCGAGAGCGGCAGGAAAAGGGCATCAACAAACTGAAAAACTTCAACCTCGACTCCTCACAGCCCCGGCGGCGACGTCGTCGTCGGCAGCAGCGGCTCCCTCTCGGACTCGGACGGAAGAGACGCCGCCGCGGGACCCGCCGTCGTCGCAGCGCCTCCACCTCCGCGTCCCCCCTGTTGCTGGCGCGTCCCTCCCGGCGTCGGAGTCACAGCGACCGGGGCGGCGGGGGCCGCCGCGACGCGCGCGAGCGGGGGCATCGCCGCCACCGCCAGCGCCGCCGCGGCGGCCGCGCCGAGGGCCTGCCCAGCCCAGCGCGCGGGGCCGGCGCCCCACCCGCAGCCGAACGCCACCGCCGGCGAGAGCACGAGCACCGGGTTGCCCACGACGTCGCCGAGCGCCGGGGCCGCAGCAGCGGCGGCGGCACCGACGGAGGCGAAGGCCAGGGCGACGAACGCCGGCGACGCGTGCGACAGCAGCGCGAGCGACGCCGCGGCGGACGAGACACCCTCCCAGGCCGCGAGGCGCCAGAGGTTGGAGCCCCCGAGCCAGGCGCCACCGCCCCCGCCGGCCGCTGCGGCGGAGGCGGGATGCGCCAGGCATCCCACCGCTCCCGCCCTGCGGAACAGGCGCGCCCCGGGCACGGTCAGCGAGGAGAGCATCGAGCCGACGACCCCTCCGCCGAGCTGCGCCGCAGCGTACGCCAGGAACGACGCCGCGGCGAGCCTGCCACCCAGCACTGCGGCGAGCGACAGCGCCGGGTTGAGGTGCCCGCCCGAGGCCGGCCGCAGCGCCGACGAGAGCGCGGCGTAGCCCGCGGCCATTATCGCAAAAGGAGCCAAGGAAGGGGCTCCGGTCAGGGCCGCGGAGTTCCCCGAGGCGGCCGCGCGGGCGGCCCCCGCGACGAGCTGGAAGAGGGCCGAGCCGAGGGCCTCCGCGGTGACCGCCGCGGCGAGCTCGGGGCCCGAGCCCGCGGGGAGGAGGGCGCGGGAGAAGGAGGACATTTTTTTCCTTTTTTGCTCTTTTGCTTTCGAGTCGACGAACGCGTGCGACGCGAGCGAGAGCGAACAGAGACGGGTCTGGAGGGAGCGCGGGTTTTTTTAGAGAAGCAAAGGAATCGAAGCGAAGGAAGAGGAAAAAAAGTGAGTGTGACAACGACGCGACGGCGACAAACACCAGACGGAAAAAAACAAAATCAAGCCCCTATGGCTTCTTCGATGGCTTCGTCGCTTCGGCTGGGACCTACGCTCTCCAGCTCCGCTGCTTCCCCTTCTTCTTCTTCTAGTCGATCAACGTGCTCCCGCTTTTTGCAAGCGGCGAGGCCGCTGTTGTCGCCCGAGGCGCGACGAGCGAGCGAGAGGCGATCGCCCGCTGCTGCGGCAGCATCCGAATGTCGATCGACCCGAAAAAACTCAACCTTTCGGGCAGGCCGGCCCGCGAGCGCTCTCGCCCGTGCTGCTGCCGCGGGGGGGTCACAAGGAGGCTCTCTTTCGTCACAAGGTTAGAGAAGCATTTGAGCAGGAGAAAGAGCTCGCTCTCGCTCGCCCTCTCGCTCTCTCTTTCTCTCGCTTTGTCTCAACCCCGAACAAAACACCACTAAAAAAAAAAAAAAACTCGCCAGCCGACCCGGACCTCCTCCCGCTCCGCTCGGCCTTCGCCCGCGTCGTCGCCCCGCTCGCCGCCGCGCTCTGCCTCTGCAACGCCGACAGGATCTGCCTGGCCGTCGCGATCGTTCCCATGGCTGCGGAGCTCGGCTGGAAGCCCGCGACGCAAGGTGAGGGCGTCTTCTTCCGAGCTTTTTTTTCTTCGGGTCTCTCGGTGTCTTCGTGAGAGTCTCTCTCCCCCAAAAAAAACCAACCACACTCTCTTCGAAACGCTTCAAAAAACGCCGCGACAGGCCTCGTCCAATCCGCCTTCCTGTTCGGCTACGCCGCGACCCAGCTCGTCGGCGGGACGGCGGCGGACAGGTTCGGAGGCCGCAGGGTCCTCGGCCTGGGCGTGGCCTTCTTCTCGCTGGCGCAGCTCGCGACGCCGGCGCTGCTCGCCGCCGCCGCCGGCTCCGCCCCTCCCTCCGCGGCGGCGCTCGTCTCCTCGCGCACCCTCGCCGCGGCGCTCCTCGCCCGCGCCGCTGTCGGCCTCGGCGAGGGCGTCGCCCTGCCCTCGATGTCCTCGCTCGTGGCCAGGCACGTCCCCGCGGCCTCGCGCGCGACGGCGCTCGGCGCCTCGTTCTCGGGGTTCCACTGCGGGAACCTGCTCGGCCTCGCGCTGTCCCCGCTCCTGCTCGCGAGCCTGGGCTGGAGGGGCATGTTTGCGTTCTTCGGGGCGGCGGGGGCGCCGCTGCTGCTGCTCTGGTTCTCGCTGGTGCCGCGGGAGAGGAGGGCGCGGGGAGAGGGCGACGGGAGGACCTCGCCGGCGTCGGCGGCGGCGGCGGCGGCGGCGGCGGCGGCGGCGAAAACGCCGCCCCGGCCGGAGGTCACCCCGCGCGCCCTGCTCTCCTCCAGGCACACCTGGGCCATCATCGCAGCGAACACGGCAAACCACTGGGGCTACTTCGTGTACCTCTCCTGGCTGCCCTCGTACTTCCATCGCGCTCTGGGCTTGGACCTCGCGGCGTCGTCGGCGGCGAGCCTCGGGCCGTGGCTCCTGATGGCGGTCGGCTCCTCGGCGTCGGGGGCGCTCGCGGACTGGCTCGTTAGAGCTCAAAGGTGGGAGGTGCGGCGCGTGCGGGTGACGCTGCAGTCTGTGGCGTTCCTGGTGCCCGCGGCGGCGCTCGTCGCCCTGGTGCTTGTCGGCGGCGGCGGCGGCGGCGCAAGTATGGGCGGAGCGGCGGCGACAGCGGCGGCGACGTCAAAACCTCCTCTCCACCCGGCCCTCGCCATCGCGCTCGTCGCCACGGCCCTCGGCACGACCTCCCTGGGACAGGCCGGCTTCGTTGCCAACATGGCCGACGTCGCGCCCACGGCGGCGGGCTCGATGTTCGGCCTCTGCAACACCTTCGGGTCCGCGGCGGGCATCGCCGGCGTCGTCGGCGCCGGCGCGATCGTGCAGGCGACGGGCGGGTCCTTCGCGCCGCTGTTTCTCCTGACTGCTTGCCTCTATTGTGTTGGGGCGGCCGTCTTCGCGACGTTTGCGAGCGGGGAGGCGGTATTTTGACGAGGGAGCGGAAGGAGAAGAGAAGAGAGAAAGAGAGGGGAACGAGACGAGAGAGAGAACCGAAAATGTCAGAACTCTTTTCCCATTTTTCATCTTTTTTTCTTTTGACAAATACAGCGGTGCTTACGAAAACCAAGAAAAACAAAAAAAGGGGGCAACGCGAAAGCATAAAAAAAAAGCAGCGCGCAAGGGGATAAGTCAGCGGAGGGAATGCGTCCGGGTTTGGTTGGCATGCGGGTTTCTTTTATTGTTTCGAGCTTTTGCTTTTGTTAAAAGGGCGGCAAGAGAAATTCTCGCCTTTTCTTGTTGCCCAAAGGGAGTGCGGGGACGAAGCAGCAGCTGCAGCAAAGGGGGAACGGAAAAGAGCATAGTAGTTTCGTTGATACACGTGGAAGGCGCGCGTGCGAAGACGCAGCCAGCAATGGATAGAGCGGGACGACGAAGGAAGAGAGAGAGGGGGAAAGCAGCCGCGATCGGGAAGGAGAAGAGGGGGGGAGGGAAGGCTAATTCTCATCCTTCCCTCTTCAGCCTAGCATGCTCGCGCGGCCAGAGATCGGGACGTCCGAGGTGGGACCGCCGCCTCCGAACCCGGGGCCGCCGCCGCCGCCAAAGGCTCTGCCCGCCCCTCCTCCCTCGCCGCCGAAAACGGGGCCTCTCGGGCCGCCGCCAACGCCGACGCCGCCGCCAAAGCCCCCTCCTCCCCCTCCCGCGCCGACGCCGGCCCCACCGCCTCCAAAGTCGGAGGGCCCCGCGGCTTCCAGCCTCCGCCTGCCCTTCTGCGCGCCGCCGCCTCCCGCCGGGGAGACCGAACCAGCGGCGGCCTCCTCCCGGAGCATCCGCCTCCCCTTTTGGGCCCCGCCGCCACCCGCGGGAACGACGGCGACCTCAGCAGAAGAGAGCATCTTCCTGCCCTTTTGCGCGCCGCCTCCGCCCGCCGGGGAGCTGTCCTCGGGAGGGGAGACGACCTCGCGAAGCATGCGGCGCCCCCTCTGGGCGCCGCCGCCGCCGGCGGGGAGCTGCGTCTGAGACGAGGTCGCGGGGGAGGAGTCGGCGGCAGCAGAGACGAACAGCGCCGCCGCCGAGACGAAGAGGAGGAGCAGGAGAAGCAGCGACGGCGGCGACGCCGTCCTCTTCCCCCGCTGGCGTTGCGCCAAAAAGCTCATTTGTTTCTCTCTTTTTGTAGTCTGGAGCTGGAGAAGACTGTGATGGTTTCATTTTGGCGAGGGGGGAGAGAGAGAGCGAAGGAGTGTGTGTGAGAGAGAGAGAGAAGGGGACGGAGAGAGCAGATTGAAGGCCTCCGTCGCTAGCTGCTCGGAAGAAGGCCGGCGACGGCCCTTGGAGCGGCGACGGCAAGAGTTTCCTCGAGACTGAAAGACACCAGTGCGTGCACGCGCGCATCAAGGCCTCTCTTTCTCCTGCCTCTCTCTCCCTCGCGATGGAGCAAGCGAGAGCAGAAGGTTCGGTCCGGCGACGAGGTGAAGGGTTCACACAAGGAGAGAGGGCGGCTCGGGAGACAGGCATGGGAGCTCGCGTCGGGAGTCCCACAGCTGGCGTTTGCCGGTCGACGACCGAAGTCGCTGGCGAGATAGGCAGGGAGCGGCATTTGCCCTTTCCGCTCGCTCCTTCTCGGTGCCGCTGTTCTGAGCACCTACCTGCTGAGAGAGGCGAGCTGACTCCGCAACGAAGAGAGCGCGAGCGCTTTCGAGGAAGGGAAAGCGTGAAGAAAAGAGAAAAGAGGCGAGAGCGGCGAGTTGGAGGGAGCTGATGTCAAGAAAAAAAGTGACGAGCCGGAAAAAAATCCTCTCATTTTTCTGCTTTCTTGCACCGCCCACAACTCAAAACTCTTTTGCCCCGAGAGCAGAAGAAGAAGAAGAAGAAGAGAGAGAAGGAGAGACTTCCCCGGGCCCCTTTCCTTCCTCGCGGTCCCCCCCTTTTCCCCACTCTCGTGCGCGCCCGGAGAGAGAACCACCAAACACAACCGACAATGGCGTCCGAAGGGATGCAGTCGGTGCTGACGCTCGTCAACCGCCTGCAGGCCGCCGCGACGACGCTCGGCGACGTCGCGGGCGGGGACGGGTCCCTGCCCAGCCTGTGGGACATGCTGCCCTCGATCGTCGTCATCGGCGGGCAGGTGAGGGAGCTGGGGTGAGAGGAGCCAGCTGCGCTCCCCTCTTGAATTTGCTGTGCCCGCCGGCGGCGGCGGCAGAGGGGGAGGGGAGGGGAGGTTCCCTCTCCTTTGGCGTCGCGCCGTCCCTTTTTTCCTCTCCCTGACCGGCCGCGCGAATGGGGTTTGCTTCTTTTCTCGAAGGAAAACCAACATCCGCTCGCCTCCTTTTCCCGCGTGATGTCCTCGTCTTTTTTTCCCGAAGAGACGCGCTCTGCTTAGACGCGGATGTTCTCGAGGCCGTGCGAGCGCGATAAAAGGAGCGTCGAGAGGCTGGAGGCGGCGCGCGCGAGAGCGGAATGCGTTGAGCGGCGTCGGTTTTTTTTTGCTTTTTTGCTTGCCTGCGACGAGCGACGACGAGAAGCTGCTCCCCCCCTCTTCTCCTCCCAGACTGGAGCACTCGAAACCGCCCTCCTCTTGCGCAGACTCGCAGAGCGACTGCGTGCGCGTTCCCGGAGCACGAGAGGCGACGAGGAGAACGAGAGAGCGACCGCGCAAGAGCGCGTGAACAAACATCGGAAACTCTTTTTTTGAGGCTCGATGGCTTGAACTTGACGCCGCGAAGAGGCACACGAAGAGCGAGAGCAACTCAGAGGGGCACGCCCCCCTTTCGATTCCCCCTTGCCGCTGCTTCTGTCGAGCCAGGAGCTTTCGCTTTCTGCTGCTGCGGCTCTCTTCACCAGCACGTACTGTTCTATCGAACGGCATGGAGAAAACGGCGGGAAACGAGAGGGCCAGCCTTGTTGCGAAGACGAGAGCATCGAGAGCCAGGGGGCCAAAGGAAGGCAAAACGACGAGGGAAACACCTCATCAACCTCTCTTTCAACCCCGACCTCTCCACCCACCACCGCCAAAAAACTCACCCCCCCCCCGTCCGCTCCCTCTCTCTCCCTCTCTCTCCTTCTCTCTCCAAAAAAAAACTCTTAATTGTCTTCTTCAGTCCTCGGGCAAGTCCTCCGTCCTCGAGGCCGTCGTCGGCCGCGACTTCCTCCCGCGCGGCACGGGCATCGTCACGCGCCGCCCCCTCATCCTCCAGCTCGTGCACCTGCAGGACCCCAACGCCGCGGAGTACGGCGAGTTCCTGCACAACGGCAGGCAGAAGATGGCGTCGTTCGACGCCATCAGGGCCGAGATCGAGGTGGAGACAGGCAGGTACCTGAAGGCCAAGGGCAGGGCCGTCTCGCCCGACCCCATCCAGCTGACCGTCTTCTCCCCCAACGTGCCCAACCTCACGCTCGTCGACATGCCCGGCCTGACGAAGATCCCCATCGACGGGCAGCCGCGCTCGATCGTCAAGGAGCTCGAGGACATGGCGAGGACGTACGTCAAGGGTGACAACGCGATCATCCTCGCGGTGACGCCTGCCAACGCCGACCTCGCGACGAGCGACGCGCTGCACCTGGCGCGCGAGGTCGACCCCACGGGCGACAGGACGATCGGCGTGCTAACGAAGCTGGACATCATGGACCCTGGCACGGACGCGAGGGACGTTTTGGAGGTAAAAATGTTTCGTTTTGGTTTTTGGAGAGGGAGGAGAAGAAGAAGGGAGAATCGAGAGACAAAAGCTCGGGTTTTTTGTTTTCCTCTCATACTCTGAGAAACTCACCTTCGTCACCTCTCTCGTCTCTCTCTCTCTCTCTCTCTCTCTCTCTCTCGCTCTCGCTCTCGCTCTCGCTCTCTCTCAAAAACTCCCTCGCTGCTCTCTCGCTCCCTCCCCTCGCAGGGCCAGGCCGTGCGCCTCAAGAACGGCTGGATCGGCGTCGTCAACCGCGGGCAGGCCGACATCGTCTCGGGCGCGTCGATGCAGGCGGCCCGCAACCGCGAGCTCGAGTTCTTCAGGTCCAAGCCCTGCTACGCGAGCCTCAAAAACGTCGGGACGAGCTTCCTCTCCGCGAGGCTGAGCGAGCACCTCGTCGGAGCGATCAAGCGGGCGCTCCCCGCGATCCAGGCGGGCATCGCCGACGGCACATCGGGCCTGGAAAAGGAGCTCGAGCAGCTCGGGGGGCCCTCGGTCGAGGGGAGGGGCGGGATGGTGCACCTGCTGCTGCAGCTGACGCGCCAGTTCGAGGAGGCGTTCGCGCAGGCGGTCGACGGCGGCAAGAACGGCGGGGAGCAGATCCTGACGGTCTTTGAGAAGCGCCTCGGCGACAACATCGGCAGGCTCGGCTTCTCGAAGATCCTGGAGCCGGCCAACGTCAGGCGCGTCGTCGAGGAGGCGGACGGCTACCAGCCCCACCTCATCGCGCCCGAGATGGGCTACCGCCGCCTGCTCCAGGAGTGCCTGGCGCTGTTCGCCAAGCCGGCGGACACGGCCGTCGACGAGACGCACGCGATCCTCAGGCAGATCGTCGCCGCGACGCTCGACGCGCCGGCGTGCGCGTCGCTCGCGCAGTACGCCCACCTGCGCCACGCCATCGCCCGCACCGCCGCCGGGTCCCTCGACGCCTTCAGGGCCGACGCGCGGGCGATGGTCAACACGCTGGTCGAGATGGAGCGGTCCTACCTGACCGCCGAGGTCTTCAAGGAGATCCTGCACCAGAGCGGCCGGAGCGCCGAGTCGGGCGAGCTGATCCGGACGCTCTCGGGGCGCGGCGTCGGCGACGCCGTCGGGGACGGCGGCGTCGGCGGGGGGCTCTCCGCGGGCGGCTCCTCCTCCTCCTCCCCGGCGGACAGGCACCTGCACCGCATCGCGGTCCACGTCTCGGCCTACATCACCCACGTGCGCACGCAGCTCAAGCAGACGATCCCGAAGGCGATCGTGCACACACTGGTCCTCAAGGCGAAGCGGCAGCTGCTCGACGGGCTCGCGCGCGAGATCGCCGCGGCCGACGACGGCGGGCTCAAGCGGATGCTGAGCGAGGACGACGCGACGGTGAAGAGGAGGGAGCAGTGCTTGCACAGGCTGAAGCTGCTGCGGCAGGCGGCCGACGAGGTGGCGGCGTGCAGCTTTTGAGGAAAGGGAGGGGGAGGGAAAGAGGAGAGGTTGAGGTGAAGAAAAAAGAGGGAGAGAGGAGAGATGAGAGGGGTTTTTTTCGTTTTAGTGTTTCCGTTTCGAGAGGGGATTCAACACTATTGTTTCTTTGAGAGCTTTTAATACAGCTTCGTACGCAAATGCTTTCTTTCGATTTCGGTTGTCGGCTTCGAGTTCACCCCTTGCGCGTCGAGGAGGTTTTTGATGGAGGAAAAAGTTGAGGAGGTCGAGGTTGAGAAAAGAGACAACACTCTCTTTGTTCTTGAAGAGAGCTTCCACGCGAAGCTCTTCCGAGTTCCACTCTTCTGAGCTCTCTCTCTCTCTCTCTCTCTCTCTCTCTCACCCCGAAAGAAGAAAAGCATGATGCGCCGCGCCGCCGCGGCGTTCCTGTCGGCGGGCACGATGAGGAGGCTGCTGTTGAGCGAGTCGACGATGCAATCGGCGTCGATCGTCATCGAGGCACCATCTCCTTCTTCTCCAATCTCTCTCCTCGCGCTCCGAGCGGCGTCCAACGCCGCCGCTTCTTCTTCGTCGTCGTCCGCGACAGCCACGGTGACAGTACCGAGCTACGGTGAGGAGGAGCAGAAGCGAGAATGGGAAACATGGGGTAGAATTAGAAAGCAAAACTTGATTGGTCGACGCCCCGCAGCCGTCGTCGTCATCGTTTCGACCTCCTCTCTCTACTTTCTCTCAACCCCCCCCTCCCCCCCCCCCGCCAAAAACAAAAAACAGAAATTGAGACCTTCCACGCCAGGCTCCGCAGAGGATCCGGGAGCCTCGACGCGGCCAAGCTGCGAAAGGTGAGAGGGAGGTGGTGTTTTTGGGAAACGCGCTCTTCTTTCTTTCTCCCTCTCTTTCCTCGCGCTCACCTCTCGAGTCCTTTCTTTTTTTTCCAAAAAAAAAAACTCTTTCAAGTCCGGCCGCGTCCCGGCGACCGTCGTCGGCCTCCCGGGCGGCAAGACCCTCACGCTCTCCCTGCCCACCTCCGAGATCGACGCCGCCCTCCGCGCCCACGGAGGCCGGAGGGGGATCGGGGCCCGGGTGTTTGACGTTCGGGTCAAGGCGCCGGCCGAGGCCGCGGCGGCGGCGTCCGGCGTCGGCGTCTCTGAGTTCCTGGGGCTAAAGAATGGCGATTCCTCGTCTTCCGCTGCTGCCAAAAACCCTTTCTTCACGCTGCGGGTGCTCCCCAGGCAGGTCCATAGGGGCATGGTGAGCGGCGAGGTCGAAAACGTCAACTTCCTGCTGTGCCCCCGCTCTGAGCCCGCGGCGGCGGCAGCGGCAGCCACGTCCGAAGGAGGCGGCGACGGGGGCTTGAGGAAATCGATCACCGTTCGGGTTCCCATCGTCGTCTTGGGCGCTGCCTCCGCCCCCGGAGTCAAGCGCGGCGGGTTCCTCAACCTGATCCGCAGGGACGTGAGGCTGCGCTGCGAGTTCGGAAGCGGGGACGAGAGCTCGAGCTCTTCCGCGTCGCCTTCTCCGATCGTCATCCCGCGCTCCATAGAGGTCGACGCCTCCCATCTCGAGCTCGGGGAGCGAGTGGCGCTGAGGTCGCTGGCGCTGCCTCCCGGGGTCTTCCTGGACGAGGAGCACCTGGACCTGCCGGTGCTCAAGGTGGCCGGGAGGCAGTCGAGGGACTGATGATGGAAGGGAGGAAGAGATGGGTCGAGGTTGAGTTTTTTTCCTGTAAATTTTTATTTTCTTTACTTTCTTTCTTCTTCCCTTTTTCTCTCCGTTTTTTTCTGCTGCTTCCAGTTTCGCCCTCTGTATTCTTCTCTCTATGGCCACGCCAGAGCACCTGACGCTGGAAGCGGTGAGAAGCTTGCAAAAAAGAGGGAACGGGGTTTTGCTTTTGTGGGGGAAGAGAGAGATTTTTTTGAATGTTTTCTGTGTTTTGAGAGAGATCATTTGCAATTTTACACCTTTCTTCCTTCTTGTTCTTCTTCTATCGCCCGTCCAACAAGCCCGCCGCCTGCTCCTCCTCCTCTTCCTTTCCCTCTTCTCCGTTGTTCTCTTCGCCCCTCAGCTCCGCCGCCGCCGCAGCAGCAGCAGCAGCAGCAGCGGCCAGCAGAGCCTCGGGGTCCGACGCCTCCGCTATCGCGTTGGCTATCGCCACGAACTGCGGCACGCTCACGGCGTCCGCCCTGGCCGACAGCGGGTCGAGCCCCGCCGCCGAGACCGCCGCGGAGGCCGCTTCGGGCCCGACGAGCGCGCCGAGAGAGTTGCGGAGCGCCTTGCGCCGCTGGGCGAACGCGGCGCGGATCACGGCCCTCAGCAGCCTCTCGTCGCTCGCGCGCGGGGAGCGCTCCTCGGGGCGCTTGAGCCTGAACCGCACGAGCGCGGAGTCCACCCTCGGCCTCGGCAGGAAGCACCGCGCCGGGATCCCGAAGAGCACCTCGGGCTCCGAGAAGTACCGCGCGAGCGCCGAGGCCCCGCGCCAGTCCGCGTCGCCCTCGCGCGAGCCGGCGAGCCTCCGCGCCGCCTCGTCCTGCAGCATCAGCCAGACGTCGCTTATCGAGTCCCCGCAGGGCAGCAGCAGCGCGAGCGCGTCGGAGGTGATGTTGTACGGGAGGTTGGCGACGACGACAGCGCGCGGGAGCGGGGAAGAAGAGGAGGACGAGGGGGCGGGGGCGGGGGCGGAAGCGGAAGCGGAAGCGGAAAGAGGGCAGACGGCGGCGGCAGCGGCGCGCCGCCTGAGCGCCTCGACCTCGGCGGGGAGGTTGATCTCGAGAAAGTCCGCGTGCACGAGCCTCAGCCGCGGCCCCTCCTCGCGCGCGAGCGTGGCCCGCAGGTTCTCGGCCAGGGCGTCGTCCTTCTCGACGGCGGTGAGGGCCGAGACGGCGAGCCGGGCGGCGCGGGAGGGGCGGCCCGGCGGCGGCGGCGGCGGGGCCGCGAGGGCAAGGCCGAGCAGGCGGCGCGTGAGGTTGCCCGTTCCGGGCCCGACCTCCAGGACGCCGACGCCGCCCCCGCCGCCGCCGCCGCCGCCGCCGCCGCCCCCCAGCGCGGCCCTGGCGACCCTGTCGAGCACCTCCTCGTCGACGACGAAGTTCTGGCCGAGGGCGCGCTTGGGGCGGGCCGAGAGGCTGCGGAGCGTCCGCGCGGTCGAGGTCGAGAGCGGAGACTTTGGGGGCGTTTTGCCGGCCGGCGCCGAAGTCGAATGCCGCGACGACGACGGCGGGGATTCCTTCCGCTTGTTCTCCTGCTCCTGCTTCTTGAGCTTCTCTTTCGCGAGGCGCCTGCGGGCGGTTTCGGCAGTTTTGCGCGGCGAGGGAGACGAGGAGAGAGGCGGGGGCTTGGGAGGCGGAGGAGCACTGGCGGCCGAAGCCGAAGACGAAACGACGAAGGACGGCATGGACGAAAACTGATGAGCATGGGGCCCACGCGGGACACAAAAACAAAAATCTAGCCCGAGAAGAGCAGAGCACGAAGTGCTTCGTCTCTCTTGCTTGCTCTTGCTCTCTTCCGCTTGCTCTTGCTCTCTCCCTCTTGCTCCTGCTTTCTCTTGCGCTCTCCAGCCGCTCCCGAGCGAGCTCGCTCGTTTGCTGACGCGCAGCACTGGCGAATAAACAAAACGAGAAGAAGGGACAAGGCGGGGAAGAGAGAGTGAGAGAGAGCTGAAAATGCTCGCTCTTCGCTCAAAGAGCGCATGGAGCGCCGCGGCGTGCGTCCCCCTCCTCGCGCTGCTCGCCCTCCTGGCCCTCTCCGCTTCCGCCGGTCCCGCAGCCGCGGCGGCATACGACGACGCACAGTGCGAGTCGCACGTCTATCCGCTGGATGGGTCGACGCTCAAGCCGGTAAGGGAGAGGTTTTTTGTTTTTTTTTACTATGAGGAAGGCGCACCTTGCTCTTCATCGCGACGACGCAATCTGGCCCATCGGCCAAATGCAAGCCTGGCATTTGTCCGCGCGAGACGCGCTCTTTATAATTCTCTCTCCGGCGTCGAAAACGAGCCCGCTAGAGAACTCGGCGACTCAGAGATAAGCGCCACTTTTTCCACGCGGAGGACGTGCAGGTCTGGGGGGAACGGCAATGTCGCATCTCTCCCTCTCTCTTTTTTGCCCCGTCAACCTCGTTCGACCGACCTCTCTCACTCAGGGTGACCTCTCTTCTCTCGACCTCTTTCTCCTCTCTCTCTCTCAAAAAAAAAAAAAAAAACTTGCAGGTCTCCACCCCGAGCCCCGTCGCGGACCTCACCTGGGCGGGCTCCGACGCCGACGCCGACCGCTTCGTCTTCGCCGTCACCGAGCCGACCGCCGGCTCCGTCGGCGGCAGGCTCTTCTGGAGCGACGCCCGGGGGGCGGAAGGGTCTTGGCAGGACATCACGAATCGGCTCCCCGGCGCCTTCGACGAGCCCCCGAGCGGGGCGCCGTCGACCATGCGAGGCGTCGTCGCGGCGCACTGGGGGGGTCCCCTGGCCCCCGAGACGGTGCTGGTGCAGGGCGCGGGCGCCTCGCACTACGTCACGAAGGATGCCGGCCGCACCTTTGCGAGGGCGGCGACGCCGGGCGGGGGCGCGACTGTCGGCTGGTGGGCGGAGCTGAAGGCGCACCCCCACAACCCAGCGTGGATCCTGTCGAAATCGAGGAGGCCCGAGTGCCACGGACGGGGCCCTGGGGGGGGTCCGGGCGGGAGGTGGTGCGCGTTCGACCTGTTTGCGACGAGGGACCACGGTGCGTTTTTTTTCAAGTTTTTTCCTTTTTTTTTTTTGAAGGCGTTTCCTTTTTCTTTTCTTTTGTTTCCTTCTCAACCCAACCCCAACCCCTGACAATTAAAAAAAAAAAACAGGCCTGACCTGGCAAAACCTCACCCAGAACTCGAAGGGCCGCGTCGCCTCCTTCTGGGACTTTGACTGGGCCGCCTCTCTGAAGAAGCACGACGAATCCATCGCGGCAAAGGTCAAAAGGAACCCGGACTCGGCCGATCCGACGGTGCTCGCCACGGCCTACGAGTCCAAGCAGGCGATGAAGGGCGCCTACCCGGGCTGGGACGTCGACCTCCACTTTGTCTCCAGCGACTCGTGGTTCGCCCGGCCCCACCAGCGCGTCGCCGCCTGCGGGAACCAGATCGAGGTTGTCGGCGAGACGCTGTTCGTCGCGGCACCGGCGAGCTGCCCGACCTTCCCGGACGGCAGGCCCCGCCCCGTGCCCCGCGGCGCCGGGGCCTCCAACGTCGTGCTGTACACCTCCGTCGACGCCGGGAGCTCCTTCTCGCAGGCGTGTCTGCCGTCGAGGGACCTCGACCTGGGCTACTCGCTCCTCCGGACGCACGACGGCCGCGCCGCGCTGCTGGTCGTCGACCACGACGAGCGCGAGCCGTCGGCGGCGGCGGCGCCGGTCGGGAACGTCTACGCCCCCGGCGGGGGGGACGCCGCCGGCGCCTTCTCCCTGAGTCTGCCCCGCGCCTACCGCGCGTTCCAGGCCTCCGACGTCGCGCGCGTCGAGGGCCTCCCCGGGGCGTGGCTCGCCAACCAGCTCGACGAGGACGCCATGCTCGGCGGAGCCGGAGGGGGAGGAGGCGCGGGGGGGCGGCAGAGGCCCCCGCGAGGGGACGGCGCCGGGGGCCACCCGGGCTCCTCCGGCTCCTCCGGCCGCGGCTTTGGCTCCGACCGCTACTCGGAGCGCGTGAGGACGCGCGTGACGTTCAACGGCGGCGGCGAGTGGAGGGACCTCTCGCCTCCGAGGCACTTCACGCACGCCGCCTGCGCCCGGTGCACCCCCGCGGCGGACGCCTCCTCCGCCTCCGCCGACCCGAACTGCGCCCTGCACCTCCACGGGCCCTCGTCCTGGCACGACGGCCCCGGCGGCCGCCCCGCCTTCTACTCGCACGCCTCGGCCCCGGGCGTCGTCATGGCCGTGGGCAACGCGGGGCCGCACCTGGACTCGGCCGCCGACGCGCTCTGCACGTGGCTGTCGCGCGACGGCGGGCGGACGTGGGCCGACGTCGCTCCGAGGGCCTCGATCTACGAGTTCGGGAACAGCGGGGGCATTGTGTTGTCGGCGCGGCACGAGGCCGACGGCCCCACGGACACGGTCAGCTTCAGCGCCGACGGGGGTGAGTCTTTTGGTTTTTTTGGTTTTTCGTTTGGGTCTCTGCAGAGAGGGAGAGAAGAGGGAGAGAGAGGGAAGCAAAACCAAAATCGAAACAAATGCTCACTTGTTTTCCTCTCTTTTGCTCACTCTCACCACCCAAAAACAGGCCACTGCTTCCACGAGATCCGTCTCTCCGAGGCCATCGACGTTCAGAACATCCGCGTGGAGCCCGACGGCGCCGCGCACGTTTTTGTGGTTCGTTTTCTGAAAACGCGAAGTTTCTTGGTTTCCTTCGAAAGAAAAACAAAAACAAAAAACTCAATCTTTTTCCTCACCTCTCCCTCCCTCCCCTCAAAAATCAAAAATAACAAAACAGGTCCACGGGAAGGCCTGCCGCGTCGGAGCCCATCAGGGCTGCACCTGGGAAGGGACCGTGGCAGGAGGAAGCAGCGGGGACACCGGGGGCGGCGCCGGGACCCGCTCCTTTGGGGCCCCCGGCCGCATGTTTGTCGTTGACGTAAAGAGTCTTGTTTCGTCTTCCTCTTCCGACTCGGAAGGCTGGCGCGAGTGCCAGAAGAGCGACTATGAAGAATGGCACCCTGCCATCGCCTCCGGGGGAGGCCCCGGGGGATGCCTGCTCGGCGCGGACGTCTCCGTGACGCGCAAGATCCCCGGGGCGCGCTGCTTCAACCGGCTCGACGGCGTCTCGGGCGGCGCTGCGCCGCCGGGGTCGAAGAAGGCCGCGCCCAACACCGACGGGACCGCGGTCGCGCCGACGGCGGACCCTTCGAGGTTCCCCAAGTGCCAGTGCACGCCCGCAGACGTGGAGTGCGAGTTCGGCTTCGAGCCCGTTTCGGGATTGGGACAGCTCCTCGAGGACGCCTTCTTCTTCGGAGGAGGGGAGAGCTCGCCGCTGGGCGGCAGCAAGGACGGAAAGAAGCGGTGCGTGAAAGTGCCCGGCTTCGACGACAGGAGCGCCTGCCCGCTGCTCGCCGAGAGAGGCTACCGCGCCTCGAGCACGGGCCTGCGCCTGGTCCACGACGACGTCTGCACCGGCGTGGCGGCCGTCATCCCGGACACGGACGGCAAAGGAGGAGGGAGAGGGCGGCGACGCGGCGGCGGCGGCTTCTTCACCAGGGGAGGCTTCCTGCACGCCTTTGCCGCGACGGTGGCTTCTTTTGCCGCGCTGGCCTTTGTCGTCGCCGCCGGCGTCTCGCTGATGAGGGCGTCCGCCGAGCGCGGTGGGGGGCTCGACGGCGTCGTCGCCGCCTTGGGCGCCGCCGCGGGCGTCGCCCTCGACGCCGCCGTCCTCATCGTCGACAAAGCCAAAGCGGCGGTCGGAGCAGGAGGACACGCGCGCTCGGGCGCTTCCGGCGCTGCTTCTGATGCGTACTTTCAGCCGCTCTCCGGGGGCGACGACGAGGGCGACTTCGTCCCGCTGGCATCAGCCTCGGACGACTTCGGGCTGGACCTGGGCGCGGCAGACACGCGCGAGGCGGCGCCGCTGTAGCAGTTGAGAGGAGAGACGAAAGAAAACTAAGAAAAAGAAAAATAGAAAAAAAAACATTGAGAGAGAGAGAGAGAGAGAGATGTAATATTTTCCACGCCAGTAATTTGCCTTCAACTGTTCTTCTTGGGCTCGGTTACGCAGCAGCGCAAAGCGCGCGAGAGAGTAGGAGAGAGAGAGGACAGAGAGAGAGAAAGAGAGACGATTACTTTCTCGACTTCTTAATTTTTTCATTTTTTTCCACCGAACCCTTTGCTCTTCTCTCCACCCCCACCTCCGCCGCCGCCTCCCGCCTTCGCCCTCGCCGCCGCGGCCCTCGCCCTCGCCCCCATCTCCTTCGCCGCCCTCTCCAGGATCTCTTTTTTGGACAGAATGAACCTCCTCGCGGCGACCTCGTCCGCACTCGTCGGCGCCCCCTCTTCTCCGGGCCCCAGGGCCAGAAGCGCCCTGTCGCTCTCGGGCGTCGTCGGGAACGACGCCAGCGACAGCAGGCACGCCCCCCCGAGCAGCCGCAGGGCCCTGGCCTCGGCGGCGGGATCGAGGAGGAACCCGCGGTCGAGGTCGGCCAGCGAAGGGTCGGACTCTGAAGACGACGACGACGAAAAACCAGAAGAAGGCGGGAGGGAGAGGCTCCTGCCCCGGACGTCGGCGGGGGACGCCGCGGCGGCCACCCTTGCCGCCGCGAGGAACCGCCTGTCGACCCAGGGGTGCGCCGCCAGGACCCGCACCTCCGAGTCCGTGCCCAGAGACAGCGGCGCGAGCGCCGCGGCCTTCCAGGGTGAAGAAGAAAGGGAGGAAGAGGCGCCGCCGGGCAGCTTGACCCTCGCGAAATCGGCGGCGGCGTCGACCAGCGACTGGCTCCACCGGAGCTTGACGACGTCAAAGGGGTTCCCCGGATACGGAGAGAAGAAGCCGTAGTCGAGAAGGAAGAAGTCGGAGGGCAGGGCGCCGTAGTTCAAGGTCAGGGGCGTGCCCGGCTCGAGGTCTGCCGCCGCGACGAGCGCGACCCCGGCCCCGCTGCCGCCGCCACTCCCTCCGCCGCCGCCGCCGCTCCCTCCGCCGCCGCCGCCGCTCCCTCCGCCGCCTCCGCCGCTCCCTCCGCTGCCTTCTCGCCACGGCACAACCCTGGCCGTCGGCGCGAAGTCGTGGTTGGCCATGTCGATGAGCGGAAGGCACGAGGGGGCTCTGCCCTCGCCGCGGACCCTGAACGCGCGCGAGGTCGAGACGGAAAAGGCCCATGCCAGCGCACTGGCGTCGACCGCGGCGCCGGAGAAGGCCAGCGCCGCGTCCGGCCCCTGCCGCGCCGTCTCGGCTGCCGCCCCGTCGAGCCCCTCCTGCTTCACGAACGATGCCAGGAAGCGGCACCTCTTGAGCACCTGAGCTCCCACGGGGGCGTACTCCTGCAAGACGTCGATGGCCTCCTTCGGGAAGAAGATCGGCACTCCTGGGACGCCAGCCGGCAGAGCGCGGAGGTAGGGGGCCAGCGGCGAGGCGTCGCCCGCGGCGCGGTGCGCCAGGAGGCGCAGGGCGAGGCGAGCGCCCCAGAGCTCGGGAGGGATGCGAGAGCAGAGGCGGGACACGGCGGCCTCGACGTCTGCGGGGAGGAGAGAAGAAGCCGAGGAAGGGGAAGGAGGAGGAGACTCGCCGGGGTCGGAGTCGCCGTGGAGCAGGCACGAGGCCGGGAGCCTGATAAGGACGTCGCCGGCCCTCGCACCGGAGACGCAGCGGAGGGCGAGCCCTTTGGAGGCGCCCTCGGCGAAGACCGCGACGCGATCGAGGGGAGCGAAGCCGCCCCGGGCCTCGACCCAGGACGCGAGGTCCTCGGCCGTCGAGGAAGAGGAGGAAGCGGAGGAAGAAGAAGGAGAGGCGGAGGCCGAGGTCGAGGAGGTCGAGGAGAAGACTGGCCGTCGTTGGCTTGATGACGACGACGGGGACAGCGATCTGCGATCTCGAATTGTCACAGCGGCGCGAGGAGGGTAGTTGCGGAGGCTGCTTCTGGCCGCCGCAGGAGCAGCAGAGGGCATCAAGCGAGCAGACATCGCGAGCGAGCGGAGGGCCCTGGCCGCAGCCGAGCAGCGCATTGCTCTTTGGAGAGAGAGAGAACTAGAAGGGGAAAAAATGAAAGTCAAAACAGCTTTTTTCTTTTTTTACTCGAATTTTTTTTCCTTTCATCGTCCTCCTCTGCCGCCGCCGCCGCCGCCGCACGCCACTCGCCGCTCGGCGCCCCTCTCTATTGCCTACCACTCAGGAAAGCATGCGAGGGGAATAAAGGATCCTCCGCGGCCCGACCCCACCCCGCGAAAGCGCGTCGGAGCGCCTCGTCCCGCCTCGGGTCGGGGTGCAGGCGCGCCGCCGCCGCCGCCTCGGCCGCCCGCGCCGCCCGCGCCGCCCGCGCCCTGGGTGCAACCACGGCGGCGTCGCGCCGAGCCCGCAGGCCCTCCGCCCTCAGGTAGGCGAGGCCAGCTCCCGGCTTCAGGGCCTGTGTCGAGTCGAGGGCGGCGGCGACGGCGTCCCAGAGGAGCGACGAAGGCGAGCTCGCCGCCGCCGCCGGTGTGGCCGTCGCGCCGCCGCCGCCGCCGCCCCCGCTCCCCTCCCCGAGGACGAACTCCCTGAGCGCCCTGCAGGTGCCGGCGACCGAGACGAGGTCCTGCTCCTGCCGGCAGCGGCCGGAACGCGGCCAGAGCGGCGGTACCTGGCCCCAGAGGTAGGCTAAGCCGCCGAGCGACGCGAGGCCGCGGCCACGCTGGCCGCCCGAGGCCGCGAGGCGGCAGAGCCTGCACGCGTAATAGCCGGAGCCTCCGCCGCCGCCGCCGCCGCCACGCTCCCGCTCCTGCTGCTGCCCCCCCTTGCCTCCCTCCTCCCTCTCCCCCTCCTCCTCCTTCTTCCTCTTGCTCGCCCCCCCTTCGGGAGGCGGCTCGTAGCCCCCGGCGACCGTCAGGAGCACCTCTAGCAGCAGGTCCTCGGGCAGCCCCAACAGCGACGCCTCGAGCGGCGGCAGGCGCGCCGAGGCCGCGGCCGCGGCGGCCAGCGGCGAGGCGACCCCGTCGCAGAGGAGTCGCCACAGCCTGCTGCTCGTGTCTTCTAGGAAGCGTCCGTCCGTCGAGTTGAAGTGATCAGAGAGCCTCACCGTGGCCGAGAAGGCGGCCGGGAAAGAAGAAGAAGAAGAAGAAGAAGAAGAAGAAGAAGAAGAAGAAGAGGAAAAGGAAGGAGGCGAAGAAGGAGGAGAAGGGGCGGCGGCGCTCACCCCAGCGGAGACGAGCGCCCAAGCCCCGCCGAGGGAGGTGACGCGCAGGAAGGCCCGCGGGGGCGACTCTTTTGCCCTTCTTCCCGCGGCCCCTCGCAGCGTCGAGTAGGCAAGCGGCGGGAGGGAAGATGAGGAGGCCGAGGAAGGGAGGGAGGCGAGGAAGCGGCGCGGGAGCGGCAGCGCGCGAGTGAGGGCCGCCTTTTTCTTTGCCCCTTCGTCTTCTTCTCCTTCTTCTCTCATCTCCATGCCTTCTTCTTTTTCCTCTTCTCCTTCTCTTCCTTCAGGCCAGCACCTTCCTGTTTCGAGCAGCGCGACATGGGCCATGGCCAGCAGGCGGAGTAGCGACTGCTTGCCCGGCGGGAGGAGAGGGAGGAGGCGGCGGCGAAATGGCGACGACAACGGAGACGACTTCTTTTCTACTTCGCCGTCGTCGTCGGCGGCGGCGGCGCCTCTCTCCGCGTTCTCGAGCGACCACAGCGCGTATCGCACGACGGAAGGGACGCCCGAGGCCTCGGCGAGCGTCTCTCCGTGGACAGAGCGCGGCAGAGGAGGAGGAGGAGCTTGGGGCTGCTGCTGCTGCCAGGCGACAGCAGAGGACGCTCGAGGGTCCTTTTCCTCCTCTGCTTTTCTCCCTTCTTCTTCCGCCTTCTTCGTCGGCATGAAGCAGAAGACGAGATCGCCGCTGCGCACCTCAAGAGAGGAGGATCTGTGCGGATTCGTTTTTTGAGATCGGAGAGAGAGGAGGTCGAGGTTAAGGAAAGAGGTGATGACGACGGAGTCATGGCTCCTTCTTTCTCTCTTCTCTCTCCACTCTCTCCACTCTCTCTTACCTTTTTTGTCGAGAGAAAAACCCGAGATCAGGCGTCAATGTCGAGGGTCTATCGCTGCTGTCGCTGCATCGTGGGGCCCGGTCGAGGCTCGAAGAGTCCGAAAGAGGACGGTTTCGATTGAGTTGTTTTCAGAGTCGATGACGACAACGGAAAAAAATGGAAGAAAAAACTCTCTTCTCACTTCCTTTTTTGTTTCTTTCTTTCCCTCCCTTGCGACTCTCGGCTTCAATCCGATGTCCGCCCTCCTCAAGTCCTCCGTGTGGGGGACCCGCATGACCATCGCGGCCCCCTCGCGGTCGCCCGCGGTCTCGACCTCGGGCACGCGCAGCGTCGTGACGATGGCGAAGAAGAAGGGTGAGTTGAAAATCGTCGTCGTCATCGCCGTCGTCGTCGTCGTCGTTTGTCGTCGTCGCGTTTTCGCCCAAGCTCCCGCGCTTCTGGCCCCTCTTCTTTTCCTCATCTTCTTGCGCCCAGCGAGAGAGAGATTAGAAGGAAGACGCGACCGCGCGGAAGGACTGGAAGAATAGACCCCGACAAATCCAGAAGAGCCCGTTCCAATCGAACTAGCCACGCGGCGAATTTCGTGCTTTTGCAATTCGTCCACTGACCCCCTCCCCTCTCTTTTCCTCCGTCTTTCTCTCTCTTCCAACCTCTCCAATAATTCCAGGCATCCGCTGCATCGTCACGCTCGAGTGCACCGAGGCGCGCTCCGAGGGCGGCACGCCGTCGAGGTACACGACGCAAAAGGTAGGTAGAAATCGGAACGGAAAAGTGGCGACCGACGCGAAAGCGACGGCAGCGGCGGCGGCTCGCGCGACGAAAAAAGGAAGATCAAAACCGCGACGAATTCGCGCCTTTCCAGGGCATTTGCTGCGCTGAATTTTTTGCTTTGGCTGTGCGTTAATGTTGTGCAGAGTTTGGGCTGAATGGAAGCGGAAATGCTTCGCGTTGAGGCATCGCTTTAGCGCCCGGATCGACTTGCTCCAACGTCGGAACGACGGAACGAACGACGGCAACGCTCGCCTGGCTCTCTCCCCTCGACCCTCGACCTCGACCTCACTTCTTCTTTCAAACCTCAAAACCCAAAAAAAAAACAGAACCGCAAAAACACCCCGGAGCGCCTCGAGATCAAGAAGTACAACAAATTCCTCAAGCGCCACACCGTGCACAAGGAGATCAAGTAGAAGGGACGAGATGGGGAAAAAACCGCTGGAGATGGCCTTTTTGTCTTGGGAGGCGTTTGAGAAAGCGGGGTGTTTTTTCCGAATTTTATCCAAAACTTGAACTTTTTTTTGTTTTTCTTCTTCTTGCAAATTAAAAAAGAACCGAAATTTTGTCGCTATTACAATCCTTATTGGAGGGGGGGTCGAAGAGGGAGTCGGAGGAGCAGAGAGAGGCAAGCAGCACGCTGTCGCGAGAGAGAAAGAGAGAGCCAGGGAGAGAGAGAGAGAAAAGGGCGAGAGGAAAGAAGAAAGAGAGAAAGAAGAAAGGAGAGGAAAAGAAAAGTGTTTTTTTCAAAAAATTTGATTTTTCCTCGTCGACAGGTCTCGTCTGCATTCCATTCCTCGCTCTTCTGTTTCTGTTCTCTGTCGCTCCGAAACTTGCCTCCAACGACGCAGAGAGCGAGAATGAAGGGTCCCCTGCAGCCCATCGCTGCGCAAGAGCAACAGCTGGAGCCGCAGGAGCGGTCTTTAGCGGCGGGAGCAAAAGGGAATGCGTCCCTACTCGCGACGACGACGAAAATGTCTGTGACGACGACGACGCATTCCCCATCGCCGCCTCCTCCCGTCTTTGAGCCCGTCGACGACGCCCCCGTCGCGTTCGCGAAGTCGCTCGCTCTGGCCAAGAAGGTAGCCGAGACGGGAGACGCCTCCGTGGACCTCGGAGGAGAGGACGAGAACGGGAAGAGGGAGAAGAGCGGCGGCACCATCAACGTCGACGCGCCGGGCGGCGTCGCGGCGCTGCTCTCGCGGGTGCTACGGTCGAGCGCCGACCTCGAGGGGCGCTGCGTGGGGCGCAACCGCGACGACGCCGGGGCCATCCGCTCGGGGCTCGTCGAGCTCGCTCCCGCCGTGGGGGCTCTAGAGAGGAGGGCGGCCGCGGCAGGAGGCGGCGTCGCGGAGGTAAACAAAAAAAGAGAAAGAGGCTTTTCTTCTTCTCTTGGCCTCCTCACAAAACCAGCAAAAGGAGAAGGAAAAAAAAACTCAACTCACCCCCCTCCTCTCCCTCTCTGCTCTCTTTCTCTCTCCTCCCCAAAATATCACCCCCACCCCACCCCCGACAGGCAGCAAAGACCGCCGGATCCCTCGAGGCCTCCCTGGAGCAGGCCCGCTCCCGCTGCGACTCCCTCTCGGCGAGGCTCTCCGCGGCCGAGGCAGAAAGGGCGGCGCTCGCGCGGCGGCTCGCCGACGCCGACGCCGCGGCGGGCGAGGCCTGCTACCTCGCCGCCGCCGAGGTGGCGAGCGACGCCGCCGCCGCTGCCGCCGCCGCGGAGGCCAAAGGGGAGGAGAACCTTCCCAGGAGCTCGAGGAAGAGCAGGAGAAAGTCGGGAGGCAAGGGCAGGCAGCAGCAGCAGAACGAGGGCGACGACGAGCGAGGCGCGGCGGCGACCGCCGCCGCGGCAGCGCCGCCCCCCCGCCCCGCCGCCCCCTCGGCCGGCGGGCCCTTCATCGTCCTCGGCAGGCTCGAGCTGGGGTCGACCCTCCGCGTGGCCTCCGCCAGGGGCTCCCCGCCCCCCGCGGGAGCCGCGATCCAGTGGATGCGGAAGGCGGGGGGCCGCGGGAGGGAGGGGGCCGGGCGGGCCCCTTCGGGGGAGGGGCGGGGCGGCGGCGGCGCGGGCGGCGGGCGCGGAGGAGGCGGCGGAGGGGCCGAGAGGGAGAGGGAGAGGGGCTGGAGGCAGATCCCCGGGGCGACCCGCCCGAGCTACGCCCCGGAGCCCGACGACGTCGGGGCCCGCCTCGCGTGCAGGCTCGGCGGGGCGCGGAGCAGCGGCGGCGCCTCCCCCTGCTCCCCGTCGCCGTCGCCGGCAAAGGTCATGCTGGTCGCCGCGGCCGGGACCGTCGCCCCCTCCCCCGGGGGAGCCAGGCACGTCCTCGCCCTGCTGTCCAGCGGCGGCGGGGTCTTCCCCGCCGCGGTCGTCGCGGGGCCCTGCGGCGAGAGCAGGAGCGGAAACGGCTCCCCCCCCGCGGCCGTTCCGCTGCTCTCGCTCGTCCTCGACTCCGAGGGCGCCGGCCTGCGCCGCACGGCCTCTTCCTCGCCCTGCTCCTCCGACGAGGCGGCGGAGGGAGTGGGAAGCGTGGGAGGGGACGACTGGGTCGTCCGGGCCCCGTGGCACGCGGGGATGGCCGCCTGCGGCGCGCGCGGCGGCGGCGGCGGCGCCGCGCAGGCGCTGTTCCTCTCCTTTGGGGGCGGGGGCGCCCGGCCGAGGTTCGTGCTCGCACTGCAGAGCCCTCGCGCGAGGAACGCGGCGCTGTCGCTGGCGAGGGCGCTGTCCGAGAGGGCCGGGGTGAGGCTGGGGAGCGTTGATGACGACGACGACGATTCGGGGGTCGACGGGAACAGGGGGGCCGCCGCTGGGCTGCAGACGAGGGCGGAGGACAGCGGCGAGCGCCCTGCGGCGCTGAGGTTTTAAAAAAGGAGTTTCCCCCTCTGTTTTTCTGTTTTCTCTTTCGTGTTGCTTATATTACAGTGAACGTGCGTCTATGTGTTTGGTCTCTCGTCTCCGTCTTCGTGCCACCTCTACCAGCGCTGGAGGATGCTCACGCGCGCGTGCCTCCCGCTCCCTCCCTGCGGGCCGTCGCCCGCCGTCGCTCCTGCGTTCGCCCCCGCCGCGCCGCTGCCCGTGCCGCCGCCCGCCGCGACGACGACGAGCGGGAACACCGGATGGGCCAAATACGCGACGAGCCCTCCCGCCGCCGGGTTGGAGGAGGAGGAAGGAGCGGCAGCGGCGGCGGCAGCGGCGGAGGGAGCGGTCGCGGCTGCTGCTGCCGAGGTGTTCGCCGCCGACGCCGGCAGGGGCGCCGGAGGGGGCGAGAGGCGGAAGGGCGCGCCGAGGGAGGCGGCTCCCCCCGCTCCCGCTCCCGCTGCCGACTGCTGCTGCTGCTGCTGTTGCAGCAGCAGCAGCCGCGGAGAGGGCCTCCCAGAAGCTCCGCTGCTCGGCGGAGGAGGGGCGGCGACATCGGCGGCGGCAGCGCCGGCGACGCCCCCGGCCCCTCTCCTCCTCGCGCCTCCGCCCCACGCGAGCCTCAGGGGCGGGTCCGCCCTCGTCGGCCTCCCCCCGGCCAGCGCCGCGCCGGCCCTCGCGTCGGCCTGGAACAGGCGCGCGTCGGCCAGCGGCGTCGCAGAGAGGGCCTGCGGAGGGGCCGGAAGGGGCGGCGGGAGGAGGGCGAGAGGAGGAGGCGCTGCCGCTGCCGCTGCTGCTGTCGTCGTCATCGCCGTCGTCGTCGAGGCCGAGGAAGAAGACGAAAAAGAAGAAAAAGACGAAGACGAAGAACCAAAAGATGCGTAGCGCTGCCACACAGAGTCGGCGCACCCGCCTCCGGCGAACAGCCCCGGGAAGCGGGCGAAGACCCTACGGAGGTCGGGGTGGTCGCAGGGGCCGTACCAGATTAACCTGCCTCCTTTTTTCTCTGCACCTCCTTTTCCTTCGCCGTTTTCGCCGTTTTCGCCGTTTTCGCCGTCTTCGCCGTTTTCGCCGTCGCCGTCGTCGGAGATGTCGAGCAGGGCCAGCCGCGTCCCGCGCGCCGCGGCGAGCGCCGAGGGCGAGGCCGCGGCCGCGGCGGCCAGGGCTGCTTCTGCTGCTGCCGCCGTCACCGAGCCTGCGGCGGCGGAGGACGTCCCCGCCGCGGCCGCCGCGGCGGCCTCGGCGGCCTGCGCGGCCGCGAGCGGCGACGGCAGCGGCGGCGGCGCCGAGGCCGGCGCGAGCACGAGCAGCAGGAAGCGCGCCGCCCCCCCGCTGCCGCCGCCGCCGCCGCCTCCGCCCTCCTCCGGCAGCAGCTGCGCCCTCCAGACCGCCAGCTCTGCCTCGGCGTCGAACCCGCGGAAGAAGAGGGCCGCGGCGACTCCGCGGGGGTGCGGCGAGTGGAGCAGCGTCGAGGTGAAGGCACGCGCCAGAAGCGCCGAGCGCAGCGAGCCCAGGAGCTGATTCGGGGCCCGCTGCTGCCGCTGCTGCTGCTGCTGCTCCTGCGAGTAAGGAGGGGAGGGGATTTCCGGTGCTGCTGCTGGCGAAGGCAGGAGGGGAGCAGCTGCCAGCGTCGCCGCCGGAGCTGCCGTCGCGTCCTCCCTCACGACGGCTTGGAGCGCCGGGGGCCTCCTCGAGGGGGAGAGGGCCGCTGCCGCCGCCGTCGCCTGCTGCTGCTGCCGAAGCTGCTCCTGCTGCTGCTGCTGCTGCTGCGGTTCCGCAGACTGGTCCTGCTGCTGCAGCTGCAGCTGCTGCTCGTTGGAGGGGACGACCGCGGCGAGCAGGAGCCTCGAGGAAGAGGAAGAACCGCCGAGGCCGGCGGCGAACGAGGAGGCATGAGGCAGCGACAGCGACGCGGCGAGGCCGCCGCTCGCGGCCGCCGCGCCCCCCTCGCCCTCGAGCAGAGCGAGGCGCATCGGCCGCGCGCGCAGCAGGGCCAGGTCCAGGGCCCCCGTCGCCCGCAGGGCCGGGGGCCTCGGGGGCCTCCCCGCCGCCATCGCCGGCGAAGGAGGAGGCGGCGCAGCAGCAGCCGGAGGGAGCAGCGGGGAGCGGCCGCCGCGCGGCAGCGGCGCAGCGGGGGCAGCGGGAGCAGCGGCGGCGGCGGCGAAGGGGGCGGCGACCGGCGGCGGAGGCAGCACCTCCTCCTCCAACCTCGCGCTCCTCCACGCCTCCTCCTCCCGGCGGCGCCTCGCGATCTCCCTCGCGTCCGACGCGCGCACGTGCGGTCCCACGACGGAAGCGAGAGAGAGCCTGCCCTCGGAGGTCAGCTCGTAGACGAGCACGCGCTGCGACCGCACGGCGGTGACGGCGAGCAGCGCCGCCGGGGTCCCGCTCCCCCCTCCCTCGCCGCTCCCTTCTCCGCCCCCTCCCCGCCGCCACTCGCTGGCCCCCCCCGTGGCGAGCAGGCTCACGCCCGCCGCCCCGCCCAGGGCCACGAAGTCGTCGAGGAGCGTGGCGCCCCCGACGCGGAGGCCGCTGTCCGAGCGGACGACGTGCAGCGACGTCGCGCGGACGAGCGGCACCCGCGCCGCCGGCCTCGCCGTCGTGCCGTCGCCGCCGTCGCCGCCGTCGCCGCCGTCGCCGCCGACGCCGCCGCCCCCTGGCGCCTCGTGCTGTCGCCTGGGCCGGGCGGAGGAGGGGGCCTCGGGCGGCGTCGAGGTCGCGAAGATCAGGAAGCGGCCGCCGCCGGCCTCGAGCAGGAAGTCGCGGGAGAGGATCTCTGCGACGGAGGCGTCGGTGGCGCGGGAGCCGAGCGTCGCCCTCCACGCCGTGGGGAAGACGCGTCCGAAATCGAAGGAGGAGGGGGAGGGGGAGGAGGAGGAGGAGGAGGAAGGAGCTCCTGGAGTCCAGCTTTCGCCGCCCTCGTCGTTCTCGCTCGCCGCGCCTCCTCGGTCGTCGTCGCCGTGTTCCTCGCCTTCTTCTTCGCGTCGCCTCCTCCTTCCCCTCCTCGCTCCGCTCCCGCTCTCTATCCCCCCGACGCGGCACGCCAGGACGTCTCCGTGTCCGGGGCCGTAGCAGATCAGCAGGGAGCCCGAGGGGGTGAAGCGCCCGACGGAGAGGCCCGGGGGCAGCGAGAGCGAGGCAGAGGCGCCGGCGGCGGCGGGAGAGTTTGCCGCCGAACCTCCTCCGCCCCTCCCTCCTGCGCCCCCGCTTCCGCTCCCCTCGCCTCCGCCGCCTCCGGGCCTCAGGGCGTCACAGAAGGAGCGGATGCACGCCACGGCGGAGGTCCCGGCGTGCGCGCGGAGCTCCCTGCTGCGGAGGCGGAGGGCAAGGTTGAACGGAGGCAGTGGCGCCGCTGCGGTCGTCGCCACCTCGGTCGACGCTGCCGGCGGCGGCAGCATTCGTCCTCCCATCTTTTCGAGCTGAGGGCCCGCTGTTCAGGCTTATTGGCTCATAGTCTGTTCTTCGTCGTGTGCTTGCGGCTGAAGAGGGACGGGAAGCTAGATTGAGAGGAAGGAACGCGAACGGAGAGAGAGAACGCGCGCGGAAGGATCGGAAGAAATGATGTTGTCTCGAATTTTTTTCTGGCCGGGGGGGAGAGCGAAAAAGCGAACGAAAGCAAAATAGTTCGCCTCCTCTTTTTTTCCCCTCTTCTTTTTGATTTTGACGAAAAGACAGCAGGCATTGTTTCGGAAAAGACGACGCCTTTCCGCTCCCATTGCTGTCCCTTTTCTTCTCTTGCCTTTGTCAATAGGACGCATCGACCATGTTGTCGGCCTCCGTGCGGTGCATCGGCGGATTCCAGCTGCGAAGAGGCGCGAGTCGGGACAGCATTCTTCGCCAACGTCGACGCGATGGGACTTGTTCATTAGTGGCGCCCTCCGCCGCGGCCACCGAGGCTGTCTACGCGCTGGCCAGCGTCGCCGCGGCCTCAGGCACGTTGCTTCTGGCCTCTTCCTGGAATCACAGCAGGGAAGGAGGCGGAGAGGACGACCAGCTGCTGGCGGCGAGAGGCTCGGATGATGCATCGACGAGCGATTCTTTTTCCTCTTCTTCTTCAAAGACTCAGACTCCTCCGGCTCCTCCACCTTCAACAAGATTGCTCTACGTCTCTCTTTCGATCGTCTCTTTCCTCCCTTTCATCAACTTCGCGGCCTTTGCCTGCCTGGCCGCCACAGAGAGCTTCAAGAACGGGGGAGAAAAAGGAGAAGAAGAAGACAAAGAAGAGAAGAAAAACCGCCTCCTTTCTGCTCTCCTCTCTCCGTCCGCACTCGCCGGGTTTTCGATCTTTTACTCGCTGCCTTTCCTGCTCGTCGCCCTCACGACGACGGAGAGCGGTTCTGTCGGGAGCGAGCTCTCGGTCTTCGCGATGGAGAGTCTGGTCTTGGGGGTCCTGCACTTGCAGGCGATACGGCTGGCTGGGGAGAGGAGGGAGGAAGAGAAAAGGGAGAGGTCAGCAGCAGCAGCTGCGCCGGCGGCTGCGGCGGCGGCGGACGAAGACGGAGAAGAGGAACAAGCCTCGGCCCTCCTCTTTGCCTCCCTCGCGGCCTCCGAGCTCGAGAGATTCGACGCGCGATTGGGCTTGAAAACAGCTAAGGCCTCTCGGCTGCGGGAGCTGGCGCAGGCGGCGGGCGTCTTGGGCAGCAAAGGAAGGAGGAAAGGGAAGAAAGAGGAGGAAACCAACAGAGTCGCTTCGGCTCCGGTGGCAAGGACCAAGGCGTCGCTCGCCGCGGCGCTCGCCGCGGCGGCGGCGCTCGAAGGAACAAGGAAGACGGCGGAAGACGGGGGCCACTCTTCTTCTTGTCTCGACTTCGAGACGCGGGACTGGCTGATCTCGGAGCTGGCTCAGGAGGCTCGCGAGCCGCTGCTGGAGAAGAAGAAGGCGAAGCGGAGGACAGGGAGAGGGAGGGGGGCGGCGGCTGTGAGGGCGCAGCTCGAGGCGCTCGACGATGAGGAGCAAGGTTGTAAAGGTTGAAAAGAAATTGGAGTATGAGAGAAAAATCGTTCCCGGCTGGAAAGAGAATGATAACTTGTTCCGGGTCTTTCGAGGGGGGGGGGGGGGGGGCCCCACCACCCCCGACAGGAAACAGTGGGGGGAGAAAAAAG
>Ga0315287_10000692_pt1 | contig 29825 bp, 26 predicted proteins | sample YL17G11_0_MG_FD_205037 | JGI IMG/M metagenome (GOLD analysis project Ga0315287, IMG submission 205037) | Sediment microbial communities from Yellowstone Lake, YNP, Wyoming, USA - YL17G11_0 | ecosystem: Environmental > Aquatic > Freshwater > Lake > Sediment | place: USA: Wyoming | collected...
ATAAGGGTGACCTCCCTTCCCAAACCGAGAGCGATACCAAGTTCGAGGACGGCTTCGGTTTTTCCAAGCGTTGAGAGGTCGTAAATTCCAAACCTGGCACGGCGGATCTGGTCGATTCGATGATGAATGGATTCCCTTTGTTGGATGGCTTCAGCGCCATGAATCGGGCTCAGTCCACTTTGTTCAAAAGCGAATTTGATGGCCTGAATCAGCTCGGTTTCTAAGATTCCAGAGGATATGAAATATTCCCCTTTGAGGGAGACCTCCACTGTCTTTGGTGTCGTTTGAATTTTCTTAAAGAGCGTTCGATCTAAGGTCAATTCTTTGATCGCTCCCTGGAGGATGTTTTTCACATGCTCCAGGTCCTTTTTGTAGCGGGCCGTATTGATCTTATCGATCTCTGGAGAGGCAAAAGGTTTCACACTCATCTCCCGGAATCGCAGGGCCAGGAAATTTTGATAATGGATCGATCGAGAGCTGAAGACCTTCTCCAAAATCATCCTTGTTTCCGCATGCCATTGTTTAAAGATTTCATGATCAAGGTGAAGACCTGCCATTCCATCCAATTTGCTGAGTTGCTCTTTGATCAGATCGATCGGATCCCTCTCTGTCATTTTCGCCTCTCTTTCCCGTCCTCTCTATTGAGGATGAAAATAGCAATGGATGAAAAGAATGTCAACCCTTTTGCGGAAGTAGAGTGTCCGAAGACCACTTTTGGCATGGACTTTAAAAACCATTATTCATTTTTGAATGAAGGCGTTTAATTGATTTTTATTTTTTCATAGTGTATTATTTTGATACAATGGACTGGTCAAAAGAACCTGAACTCAGTTTTGATCCAAACATCCATCAAAAAGAGCTATGCTTCGCCTGGAAAACGTTTATTGAAACCGGAAAGATTGAAGGGGATGTGGTCCCTTCCTATATTGCCGAATCTTGGAAAAGGAGTAAAGAAAAGAAGATAGACCCTTATCATTTCCCCTCTACCGCATATCTTGACCCCCAAGAATATGAGAAAAAGAAATCTGAACATCAATATTTAATTTCGATAGCCAAGCCCTTTATGGAGAATATTTATCGCTCTCTGGAACAGAGTCGTTATGTTGTCGTCCTATATAACCCAGAAGGATATCATTTATTGAGAATAGGTCAGAGGGCTGACTTTGAGCGATCGCAGCAATTTACCATCCGGGAGGGGCTTTGTTTTGAAGAGGAGAAGGTTGGCACTTGTGGGTTTTCTTTGGTCAAATGGTTGAGGAGGCCAATTCAAATTATAGGCTGCGAACATTATTCAGCCCTCCTTCATTTTGTGGTAGGCTCGTATGCTCCCATCAATGATCCAATTCGGGGGGTATTGATGGGAGTGATCGGGATCTCAGGAGCAAGGACCATTCCCAACCCTCATACCTCAGCGATTGCAGTTGCAGCCAGCACGGCGATTGAGAACTATATTAAGCTGGATCACTCAGGGAAGGTCCTTTCCATCTATGGAAAAGCCCTACAGACCACAATGGATTCGTTAGCCGATGGGATTGTTCTTATTGATAGCGGTGGTAGAATCTATGAGATCAATGCCTCTGCCAGAGAGATTTTCGGGCTCTCAAAAGAAGGGGTGAAAGGGAAGCACATTTCTGATGTTTATCCTTTCACTGATCTGGAAAGCCTGATCATGAATATCCTGAAGTATCAGGATCGGGAAGGCCAAGAGATGGACATCCAGATCCAGAATCAGATATATTTAGCGACAATCCAATTTGCCCGCGGGGGAAAAGATGATGTTCAAGGGGTCATTGTTCAATTAAAAAATTTAAAGAAGCTTTCACGAATCGTTCATCACCTGACCGGAGATCATGCTCAATTCACCTTTGACACGATGATCGGGTCGAGCCCAAAGAGTCTTGAGATCAAAAGCCTTGCAAAATTGGCAGCCCAATCGGGTGCAAATATCATCATCGAAGGCGAGAGCGGGACGGGTAAGGAAGTCTTGGCTCAGGTGATCCACAACGCAAGTCCGAGAGCCAGAGAGCCCTTTGTTGTCGTCAATTGCTCTGCCATCCCATCGGAGTTGTTGGAATCCACTCTATTCGGTCACGAAAAGGGAGCTTTCACAGGTGCTACACATACTCACCTCGGAAAGTTTGAGTTGGCAGACCGGGGTACTATTTTTCTCGATGAGATCGCTGATATGCCTTTAAATATGCAAGCCAAACTTCTGAGGGTTTTAGCAGAGAATAAGATCGAACGGGTAGGTGCGAGAGAATCGATTAACATTGATATCAGGGTGATCGCTGCCACCAATCGAGATCTGGCGAAAGAGATTAAAGAAAATCGATTTCGAGAAGATCTATTCTATCGGCTCAATGTCTTCCGGATTAAACTTCCACCGTTGAGGGAGAGAAAACAGGAGATTTATGAACTGGTGCCAGTCTTTGTCCAACAAATCAGTTCTCTCTTAAATAAGAGAGTGGAAAAGGTCTCTGATGAGTATTATGACTTCTTGATGAATTACAGTTGGCCAGGGAACATTCGAGAATTGAGGAATGCAGTCCAGTACTCGATGGCAACCCTTGACGGCCCCGTTCTTTTAGAGAAACACCTAACTGGTTTTTTCAATCAAGTCTCCCAGCAGATCAAGAAAGAGGAAAGGCTCTGGCCGATCAACACCCCCTTTCCCTCAAAACTTTCAGACTTAGAGAAAATCGCAATTCAAAATTCACTTCTTTTAGCAAAAGGGAACAAAATGAAGGCCGCAAAGTTATTAGGAATCGGTCGGGCCACCCTCCACAGAAAATTAAGAGAGATGGATTAAGACAAATTTGTGTTTCATTTGGATACAATATGGTTCAAAATGAAACACTCAACCTTAGATAGTATCATTTTGAAACAAAGCTGATTCAACAAATATATCTTCTCTCAACTCGTAAGTCATCGATAGTTTAGGAAGAACTCGCCACATTATCTAAATCCCTACCTTTGGCATATTCCTTGCTCATTATCTATTTACAGTATTAATCCATTTCGAGGTAGGGGATATGAGAGAACTATTCGTGACTCGAGAAACGGTGTATGACATGATGTATAACTCAATTGTCATGGCTGCAACCTTGATGCCCTCCGATGTCAAAAATACACTTCTTGAATACCTCGAAAAAGAGCAATACGAGATAGCCAAATTACATCTGGAGATGATCGTCAAGAATTGTGAGTTAGCTGAGAAAGAGGGTAGACTCATCTGTCCTGATACGGGTTCTCCACTCTTTTACGTTCGGGCTGGAGATAATGTGAGGATTGAAGGCGGATTCTCTACACTCTATGAAGTGAGTAAAGAAGCTATTAAAAAAGCCACTGCCAAGGCTCGGCTCCGGCCCAATATGGTCCATCCTATCACCCGGGAAAATACGGGGACGAATGTCGGCTACTATCTACCAAAAGTAGAGATCCGATTCGACCCTCAAATCGACTTTTTGGACATCATCGCCATTCCCAAAGGCGGAGGTTCAGAGATTTTTGGGACCTTCTATCGGATGATGTATCCCGCGGACGGTAAAAAAGGGATCATGAAATTTATCTTGGATTGCATTAAGGAGTCAACCTATGCAGGGAAGACCTGTCCTCCCAATGTGATCGGAATCGGGATAGGAGGGACTGCAGACATCTGTATGAAGATTGCCAAAGAGGCGGCGGTACTGCGACCTATTGGCAGCCGTCATCCAGATAAAGAAATTTCATCCCTGGAGGGGGAACTGGTGGAAATGGTCAAGGATTCTGGAATCGGGCCGATGGGGATGGGAGGATGGTCCGGGATTCTTGATGTCCATATCGAATATGCAGTCACCCATACAGCCGGTTTACCCGTTGCCTTTAATGCCCAATGTTCCTTGAGTCGGAGGAAGGTTGCCCGATTCACATTAGATAACCAAATCACCTATAGCGATTTTCCAGAATGGAATTATCGGTAGAAAGACGAAAATCTAAGGAGTTGATATGGCCAAAAAATATTTAAATATTCCATTGAAGGAGGAGGATGTTCGGGGGCTTGAGATCGGAGATGTGGTCTTTTTGGACGGTCCTGTCTACACAGGAAGATCCCTCTTTCACATCCGAGCCGTTGATCAAAATATTATTCCTTCGCTCGATTTCAAGCAGATGAATGTTCTGATGCATATTGGGCCTGTGATGGAGAAGGTAGATGATTCATGGAGGCCCGTTTCGATGGCTCCAACATCCAGCATCCGGTTTGAAAAATATGGGGCTGCCATTATCAAGAAATTAGGGATCAGAGCCATCATTGGAAAGACCACCATGGGCAATGAGACCATGGAAATGATGAAGAAGTTTGGAGCGGTCCATTTGACCGTCGTCGGGATCATGGGCAACCTTTTGGCTAGTGAGGTAAAGAAGGTCTTGGGAGTCCATTTCTTGGAGGAGTTGGGCCGGACAGAAGCGACCTGGGTGATGGAACTTGAGAAGGGCGGTCCCTTCATCGTCGATATCGACACAAAAGGGAACAACCTTTTTCATCGAGTGAACGAAGAGGTCGAATTGAAATTCGAAAAATTCTACGAAAAATTTGGAATCCCGAAAGGATATAAATATACCGATGTTAATGCCTGAACGAGAGACGATCGTGGGAGGACATCCGATGCGTTTACGGGAAATGAGGGATGATTACGGATTGGATGGGGAGGTGAGAGATGGAGATTTCTGATTTTAATTGCACCAAATGTGCCATCGTTGAAAAGATCTGTCGGCTCGAAGATGGGAAGGGCCCTAAGTGGTGTCCCACGAAAACAGGTGAAGAGGTTCTGTCCTCCGCAATGGAGGATTACGAAGATCCAGAGGTGAAGGAATTTGCCCGGGTGGCCTCTGTTCAAGAAGGTGCCTGTTATGCCTGCCGGGATGCAAAGCCTTTCGTGATGATCCCGACCAAGAGCAGAGTGGAGGAACTCATCGAATTCTCGCAGAGGATGGGCTATAAGAGACTGGGGATGGCCTTTTGCGGGGGTCTCACGCATGAGGCCTCGATTCTCTCAGAAATTCTGGAAAAGCACGGTTTCGAGGTCGTTGCGGTCTCCTGCAAAGTGGGCGGGATCCCGAAGGAGAAGATCGGGGTAAGGGATGAGGAGAAGATCAGGATTGGAGAGTTTGAACCGATGTGCAATCCCATTACCCAGGCAAAGATCTTAAACCAAGCCAAGACCGATTTTAATGTAACGCTGGGTCTCTGTATCGGCCATGACTCCCTCTTTTTGAAATATGTTGAAGGCCTCACCACTGTTTTTGCAGTGAAGGACCGGGTGACAGGTCATAATCCAATGGCTGCCCTTTACACTTCTCGATCTTATTATCAAAGGTTGATGAAGATGGAATTTGGTAGTACCGAGGAGATGAAAAGCCGATTGGTTTCGGGAAGAGGCAAAGAAGAAACACCCTAGAGAAGGGAGGAAGAAATGATTCTAAATGCACCGATTATTGATACCGATGTCTTAGTGGTCGGAGGGGGAGGGGCGGCAACACGGGCTGCCATTGCAGCGGATTCCTTGGGTGCCAAGACCACGATGCTTGTCAAAGGTCTCTTCGGCCACAGTGGGTGTACGCCTGTAGCACTGGGGGGTTATGCTGCGGCCTTTGGCAATGCAGATATCCGCGACAATTGGGAGGTCCACTTTAAAGATACCTGCATCGGGGGTGGGATGATTAATAACCAGCCATTGGTAGAGATTCTTGTAAAGAACGCAACGGAAAGGTTTAAAGAATTGGAAAGTTACGGATCCCTCTTTGACCGGGATGGGAATCAGAACTATTTCCAGAGGCAATTGGGGGGTCACTCCTATCCTCGAACCTGCATCAGCGGAGACCGCACGGGTGCTGAGATGATGAGGGGGTTGAGGTGCGAGGCCCTTCGGAGGGAGATCAAGATCATCAGCGACTGTATGGCCCTAAAACTCCTTAAAGAGGATGGCAGGGTTGTAGGTTGTTTGGCTTATGAGATGAAAAAAGGAGAATTCTTCGTTTTTCGGGCGAAGGCCATCATCCTCGCCAGTGGGGGGTCAGGGCAGGTCTTTAAATACTGTTTTGCACCTTATGGGAAGGCGGGGGATGCCAACCGGATTGCCCTGGAAACAGGGGCAGAACTGGTCGATATGGAGTTTTTCCAGTTTCATCCCACTGGATACAACTTTCCTGAATCGATTGCTGGTCAGTCGATCAGTGAGGGAGTCAGGGGTGAAGGGGGGAGGCTTTATAACATTCTGGGCGAACGTTTTATGGAACGTTATAATCCCAAGCAGGTGGAACTGGCCTGCCGCGACTTTATCTCCCGTTGCATCTATTTTGAGGTGAAAGAGGGCAGGGGAACCCCCGACGGAGGCGTCTACCTCAGCACCACTCATATCCCGTCCGAGATGATTGAAGAACGTCTTCCCTTGATGCTCTATCGGGGTCTCAATTATGGTGTGGATATGCGGAAAGAGCCGATGGTCATCTATCCTTCTTCACACTATCAGAATGGCGGCGTCAAGGTTGATACGAATTGGGAGACGAAAGTCAAGAACCTTTATGCAGCAGGCGAAACTGCTGGAGGAGTCCAGGGCGGAAATCGGTTAGGTTCAAATTCTCTGCCTGACCTTCTGGTTTCGGGCAAGATCTCTGGAGAAAATGCAGCCGAGGCCGCGCTCTCCAGAAAGAGTGACAAAGTGAATATCGCCAACTTTAAGAAGGAGGTTGAGCGGACAGAGAAAGAGATCATGGATGTCGTAGAGACCGATAATGGCATTTCGCCGATCACCATCAGGAATGAGATTAAGAACCTCTCTTGGGATTATGTCGGCATTGCAAGAGGTGAAGAAAAGTTGAAACGTGCCATCCAGACCCTCGAGGATATCAAGGCCAAAAGGCTGCCTCGGATTGGAGATCGGGGCCGCTCTTTCAATATCGAATTTATCGAGGCGATGGATGTTCGATCCCTGATCGTCTCTCTCGAAGTGATGGCCAGAGGTGCTTTGATTCGGACAGAGAGCCGGTGCGGCCACTTCCGAGAGGATTATCCCCTTACCGATAAGAAATGGGTGCTCAATATCGTGGTTCACCGGAATTCCGATGGGGAGTTGGTCTTCGAAAAACATCCCATTGTCAAAACCTTGCTCGATCCCGATGAGGTGGAGATGCCCATCTTCCCCGTCTGTGGGTTGATTGATGAATAGGTAGGAGGAAAAATCGCTATGGCCGAGCCGTTCAAAATTAAAGTATGTCGTTACGATCCGATGTTGGATGAAGGCCCCCGATTCGAAGAATATCATGTGGAGGGCTATTATAAGGGGATGCGGGTCTGGAGAGCCCTGGACAAGGTGAATGAGACCTATCGAGCCAACATAGCATGGAGGCTCTCCTGCAGGGAATATCAGTGCGGGAGCTGCACCATATTGATCAATGGAAAGCCAAAATTGGCCTGCAAAACCGAGGTGGAAAACGGGATGGTGTTGGAGCCCTTACCCTACTTTCCCATCGTCAAGGACCTCTTGATCGACCGGGATATTATCTCGAGCCGATATCAGAAGATGAAGCCGTGGTTACTGCGAGAGGATGACATTTCGAAAAAGGAGATGAAAGTCCACCAGTCCGATGTGACCGTCGTCAGGGAGATGACGGATTGTTTCCGTTGTATGGCCTGCATCAGCGTCTGTCCAACGGTCAAGGGGGCGTGGGATACCTTTATCGGTCCCATGTTCCAAGTCAACATCGCTGAGTCAGTCTACAACCCGTTGGATACTGCCAAGCGGGTAGCAGAGGCCTTCCGTTACGGACTTTACAATTGCACCCAGTGCGGAGTTTGCCGGGAGATCTGTCCGAAAAAGATCGATATTCCTGAGAAAGCCATCGGCCAGATGAGGGGAATCTTTGCAGAGGAAGAAGACTTCAATACGATCAAAAAGGTTGTGGAAAGCGTGAAGTGGAATGCCAATCCTTTTGGACGTGAAAACACGAAGAGAAAATGGGCGGAAGGGCTTAACCTACCCAAGGCGGGAAGCTCTCTGTTCTTTGCCGGCTGTCTCTCCTCCTTTGAGTTCTCTGACACTCTTCGGGAGACGATCGGCCTGTTAAGACAGGTGGGGAAGAACGTTGCCTATCTGGCTGAAGATGAGATCTGTTGTCACGAACCTGTCTTGAGACTGGGAAGTGAGGAAGAGTTTGTCAAAGGAGCCAAAGACCTTCTCGAGAGGTTCCGGGCGAAAGGGGTGAAGGAGGTCATCACGGGTTGCTCCGAATGTTTTCGGTGTTTCAAACTCCACTATCCCAAATACCTTCCTACCGAAACCATGCCCCAATTCCGTCATGTCACAGAGGTTCTTTGGGAGGGGAGGGACAAACTGAAGAAGGTGCAGCTCAAGAAGAAGGTGAGGTTGACGTACCATGATCCCTGTCGTCTCGGTAGAGATTGTGGGATCTATGATATTCCTCGAAAGCTGATCGAATCTGTTGATAAGATCGATTTCGTTGAGATGGACCGGTCAAGGGAGATGGCCCAATGCTGCGGGGCTGGAGGAGGGATGAAGCTCTCCAACCCAGGGCTGGCCCTTGATGTGGGAAGAGTGAGATTAGGTGAGGCGAAAAAGACCGGGAGTTCGATCCTCGTTTCGGCCTGTCCCTGGTGCGAATGGAATTTTAAAGAAGCCATGGGAGAGGGGAACTTTGTTGCTGTTAAAAATATCGTCGATCTTTTGGCAGGGAATCTATGACCACGGTTCGTTTCTGCCGGAGAGGAACGAGATAAGGAGGAGCCATGAGGGATGTCTTTTATAGGAAGGTGGAAGGGAAGACCTATGTCGCCCCCCAGTTTGGGAAGGAGATCCTTCTTAAGGTAGGGGCTGATATCGAAACCGAGGGTTCTGTTGTGATGAGCAAGGAAGCGATGGAGGAGTTGGAAATCTCGGAGAACGATATCGTCGAGATTTATGGAGCGTGGATGCAAAAGGCAAGGGCGATTCTTTCTCAGGAGAAAGATATTACCTTAATCCGGATGGACAAGAAGATCCGTGAGGCCTTACCCGTGGCGATTGGTCAGACCATAGGGGTGAGGAAAGAGTATCGCGGTTAAAAAGGAGAAGAGAGGGAGAGATGAGGGGGATAACAGGAGAGTTGGCAAAGTTCTGTGCTGAATTGAGAATTGATGAACTTCCCCCGGAGGTGGTGGATCGGGCCAAATACTTTGCCCTCGATTTTGTGGGGGTGGCGGCGAGGGGCTCCTTGGTGGATTCAACAAAGGCGATGTATCAGTTTGTGAAGGAGGTGGGCCCAACAACCAAAGGAGGAGTCATTATCGGGACAAAAATGAGGTCGCCCTATCACTACGCCGCTTTGGCCAACGGGACCTCATCCCATTCCTTAGAATTGGATGATGTCAATAACGAGGCCTCCCTTCATCCGGCCGTAGCGGTCTTTCCTGCGGCCTTTGCGGCCTGTGAGATGGCAGGCAAAAATGGTAAACGACTCATCGAAGGGGTTGTCCTTGGCTATGACGTGATGATCCGATTGGGAAAGGCTTTGGGTCCCAAGGAACATTACAGCAGAGGATTTCACCCCACCGGAACTTGTGGAACATTCGGAGCAACTGCTGCCGTCGCCAAGATACTGGGGCTGAATGAAGCCCAGATGGTCAATGCCTTCGGGATTGCGGGAAGTCAGGCTGCCGGTTCGATGGAGTTCCTTGCCCAAGGTGCTTGGACAAAGAGGATGCATCCAGGGTGGGCCGCTCATAATGGAATCGTGGCCTGCCTTCTTGCCAAAAAGGGGTTTAAGGGTCCCTCCACCATTATTGAAGGAAGGGATGGTTTTCTTCATGCCTATTCCCTCAATGCCGATGGCAATAAAGTCCTGGAGGGTATTGGATCCTCCTTTGAGATCATGCGAACCAGCATCAAGCCCCATGCCTGTTGTCGATATAAACAACCTCCAATTGATGGGATACTCAAGATCATGAAGGAGAATCAACTAAAACCCGATGATGTCGATAGAGTTACATTAGGAATATTGAAAGCAGGTTTTCCCATTATCGTCACTCCTGAAGAATTGAAATACAATCCAAAGTCTGTCGTTGATGCCCAATTCAGCATGCCCTTCGGTGCAGCGGCCGCCATCCTTCATGGGGAGGCCTCTTTGGATCAATATCGAGAGAAAGTGATTCGGTCACCTGAGGTAAAGCAGATGATGGATAGAGTTCACTGTGTCGAGGACCCTGAATTGGAGAAGGTCTTTCCCAAGCACTGGCCGGCGACAGCAGAGATCAAGGCGAAGGATGGGAGAACATTTTCTACACGGATTGATTATCCAAAAGGAGATCCAGAAAACCCCCTATCGTGGGATGAATTGATCAAAAAATTTAACGGATTAACATCATCAATTTATTCGAAGGCTCGTCAGGAAAAGTTCATCGAACAGGTCAGAAAGGTAGAAGGTGTAGGGAACCTGAAGCAATGGACTTCGATCTTGTTAAAAGATCGTTAGCCCCAGCTTAATGAAGAGAGGTTATTCATGGCAAGAATCTATGAATATCAAGGGAAACAGTTACTAAAGACAGTAGGTGTACCAATCCCTCAAGGGGAAGTAGCCTCCACGCCCCAGGAGGCTAAAAAGATTGCAGAAAGGATTGGAAGACCCGTAGCAGTTAAAGCCCAGGTTTGGGCCACGGGCCGCTTTAAAGCAGGGGGTATTCAATTTGCTGAAACCCCTGAGGAGGCGCAACGTGTGGCTGAAAAAATCTTAAGTTCTAAGATCAAAGGTCTTTCTGTTGGGAGGGTACTGGTTGAAGAAAGGCTCAATGTTGATAAGGAATACTACATCGGCGTCATTGTGGATAGTTCGTACAAAGTCAAAGCCCCTGTGCTTGTATTTAGTACAGAGGGGGGAGTGGACATAGAAGAGGTCGCTTCCAGAAATCCAGAAAGGGTGGCTCGAATGGTTGTGCGCTACCGTCGTGGTGTGGAAATATCAGATGCTAATTCACTTCTCTCCAAGATGAATTTGGATTCGAATGAAATCTCTCAAGCCGTCTGTGGTCTTTATGAAGCCTTCAAACGATACGATGCAAGAGTCGCAGAGATCAATCCTCTGGTTTTGACCAAGGATGGTAAAATCTATGCAGCGGATTGTAGAGTCACCCTTGATGACAATTCTATCTTCCGTCATCCCGAATTTGGGATTGAACTTCCTCGGGACATGGAGAGGGAACCTACAGAGCTTGAGAAATTGGCTTGGACTATTGAGGAGGGAGATTTCAGAGGGACAGGGTACTTCGCTCAAATGGTTACAAAGATTGAAGGAGAGGGGTATGTTGGGTTTCATGGAATTGGCGGTGGAGGAGCAATGCTGGGAGCGAGTGCCCTGATCAACCGGGGGCTCAAGATTGCCGACTATGCCGATACGAGTGGCGACCCCCCGGCAAGCAAAGTCTATCGAGTGATTAAGGCCATCCTCTCTCAACCGATTGATGGATATATTCTGATGGGAGCCTGCCTGGCGAATCAGGAGCAATGGCACCATGCCCACGGGATCGTGAAAATCTTGAAAGAGGAATTGAAGGACCGACCTGGATTCCCGGTGCTTCTCCTCATTGCGGGAAATAAAGAGAGGGAGACCCATGAAATCCTCAAACAGGGCCTAAAAGATCTGCCCATCCGATGGGAACTCTATGGCCGTGACTATATCTATCAGACAGAATTTATTGCGGACCGATTTAAGGAGCTATTAGATGAATATCTCAAAGAAAAACAGGGCAAAAAAGGCAAAGGATAAAGGAACGCCGGAAAAGAATTGTCTTACCTTCGCAGTCAAGACCGGGAAGATCACCATCGATTACAGTCGCTGCGAACCTGCCAGAAAGGTTACGCTTAACCCATCTTGTGGTTTTGCATGTGTGAAGGCCGACCGGTGGTATGGCAGAAATGTTCTAAAGATCGAAGGAGATAGGCCTGTTCTGGCCAATCCAGATCCTGAAGAGGTCAAACGCCTCTGTAACGAATGTCTTGCTTGCGAGCATGACTGCGCCCTCTATGGAACAGACTGCATTCGAATCGAACTTCCATTTCCAGGGATTGAAGAATACAGAAAAAAGCTGATCGAGAGGAGGTAAGGAGACTTGGCCATACTCGTTGAGCGAGGCACAAAGGTCGTCGTCCAGGGAATTACTGGACGGTTTGGATCATTTGTCACTCGGAATATGCTTGATGTGGGCACGAATGTGATCGCTGGAGTTACCCCGGGGCGTCGAGGAGAACAGGTCTGGGGAATTCCCGTATTTAACACGATCAACGAAGCACAGAAAGAAGAAGGTGACTTCGATGCCAGCGTTGTCTTAGTTCCTGGTCCAGATGCCAAGAAGGCGGTATTAGAAGCGGTTGAAGCGGGAATCAAGACCATTCTCATGGAGGTGGAACGAGTCCCTCTGCACGATGCCTTAGAAGTCATTGAACTGGCAAGAGAGGAAGGGGTGAGGCTAATTGGCCCAGGTTCTGCAGGATTGGTAAGCCCGGGAAAGGCCTCTCTGGGAGTTTTTGGTTCCCCTGAAGAGTTGGCTCGGGTAGCCTTTATTCCGGGTAGGGTTGGGGTCATTTCACGAAGCGGTGGACAGACCACCACTCTCTGCTGGAATGTTTGTAAGGCAGGACTGGGCATCAGCACCGCTATCAATCTGGGTTCAGAGCCGATCTTGGGCACAACCTTTCCAGAGTTGCTCCCTCTTTTTCAAGAGGATAAGGAGACGGATGCGGTCGCCTATTTTGGAGAGATCGGTTCTGTGATGGAAGAAGAGGCGGCGGAAATCATAAAGGATGGAAAATACACAAAACCCTTGGTAGCTTACATTGCTGGAAAGGGTTTGGCAAAGGGGATTCGATTCTCCCATGCGAGTGCCATTATAGAGGGGGGAAAAGGGACGGCGGAGAGTAAGATCGCGGCCTTAAAGGGGGCTGGAGTTCATGTGGTGGATCGACCTGACGATATCGGTCCTACTCTAACCCGGCTTCTAAAAGGAGGAGGGACATAAGGGTTGAGCTTGCTCAACCTTCATCATAAGAAAAGCGAGGGTATGAATATGGAAGTTTGGAGATCGATGCTTTTCATTCCTGCGAACAGCTGGCGGATGATCATGAGGGCGACCACGGAGATGCAGGATGCGATCATCCTCGACCTGGAGGATGCAGTTCCTATTGCGGAGAAAGAGACGGCGAGGGTCTTTGCTCGAGATGGTGTCCCAATTCTAAAATCGAAAGGGATCGATGTCTTCGTTCGAGTCAATTCCCTGGGAACTGGGTTAACCGAAGAGGATCTGAGGCTTGTGGTGGTGAAAGGCCTCGATGGGGTCATGCTCCCGAAATCGGAGAGGGAAGAGGATATCGTCAAGGTGGATCGCCTTATTAAGAAGGAGGAGATGAGCAAAAAGCTTAAACCGAACAGCATCTCCCTGATACCGCTCCTGGAATCTCCCCGGGGCGTTTTGAATGCTTTCGAAATTGCAACAGCGAGCAAACGTGTGACCGCTTTAGGGTTCGGGGCCGGGGATTTCTTAAGGGAGTTGGGCGAAGGATTTGCCATTGCACGGCTATCACCGGATGAATATTTTCCGATGATTTTATATGCCCGTTCGAGAGTTTCGATTGCAGCACAGGTGGCGGGAGTCCCGGCCATCGATACCCCCTTCTTCGGTCTGTTGATCGATACCGAGGGATTGATCAGAGAATCCTCCAAAGCGAAATTGTTGGGTTTCAAAGGAAAGATGTTGATCCATCCCCGTCATATTGAACCGGTCAATCAGGTTTTCTCTCCCTCTAAAGAAGATGTGGAGTTCAGTAAAAAGATGATCGCTGCCTATACAGAAGCAGCGGCAAAAGGACTGGGCGCAGCCTCTTTTGGAGGTCGGATGATCGATTATGCCATGGTTTCCATGGGGAAGGATCTCCTCTCAAGGGCTGAAGCCATTGCCGAAAAGGAGAAGAGGAGGATCGAAGAGAAATATTAAGAAAGGATATAGATGAAGATGATAAAAATCGATAAGGATTCCTTACAAGACACGAAAAAGAAGTTAGATGCGGAACTATTAGGGGTAATTTCTATTAACGCCTCTACACCAAAGGAACTAAAAGAGAGGGCCTCTTCTCTTTTACCTGATGTAAAATCAGTGGTGGTCGTGGGTAAGGAAATTTACAAAGAGGTAGTGGCTCTGCTAAGACCTTCAAAGGAAACTGGAGACGCTGAACCCGGAGAACTCCTTGGGCCGCATAGTGATTATCTCAATGGCCGACTGAACAAAGCTATTTATGATTTAGCCGGCTTCTTCCGAAGAGAAGGGTACCGTTCTTTGCCTTTACCGGCAGCAGGATGCCCAACTGACCAGAGATTTTTAAAGGCAATTTTTTCTTATAAACATGCAGCAGAACTGGCAGGGCTAGGAACGATTGGTCGACACAGTCTGCTGATCACGCCAGAGTTTGGGCCGAGGGTGAGATTGGCTTGTTTGTTGACCGAGGCACCTTCGGACATCTCTCCATTGCCCCCTAAAGATTATTGTATCGATTGCGATGCCTGCATCCATGAATGTCCTGCCCAAGCCCTTCAAGTACCCAGACAGGGTGAAACTTACTCTATGAACAAGTTTGCTTGTCGAACTTACCGCCAATCTGGACTGACATGCAGCGTTTGTATGAAAGCTTGCAGTGACGTTTTGGAATGATTCAAGAATGTTAGAAGAAAGACAAACCGCTATGCAGCTGACCGATTATGAAAAATCAATTTTGGACGGAGATTTCGGAGATGATGCTCAAAGGATCATGTGAGGAATCCCAACTATTGATTCACTATCGGTGGATCCTTTTCAAGTATTCAAGGACGGCAATTTACTGAGAGTCGATGGGACAAAGGGGACGGTTGAGTTGATGAGTTCTAGTCCTTAGAATGCATAGAAATTATTTTAAGGCCGGAGTTAGAAGTTAGGATCCTATTGAAGATAGATATGCCTGGGAACGAGAAAAAAATCTTGGCTGTGACTTCGGCTTGTCACTCTGTCAATTATCTCTTCTTCGAATCGCTGGGCCAGTTTCTTCCTTTCATCATTCCCACCTTTAATCTGAGCTACACTCAGGCAGGAAGATTGGAATTTACCTACTATCTGATTTATGGTATATTCAATTACCCTTCGGGCCATCGAGTGGATGGATACGGTCAAAAGAGAATCTTGATCGCCAGAGCAGAATGTCGCTGAGTACTCCTGCGATCGTTTCTTGGTAAAAAGGCTTTCTCTTCATGGTCAACCCTTAAAGGAGGTGATGCCTGAAGACAGAGTTGAGAATTGAGATTTAAGAAAGATTAATCTTTTAATAAGAAGTTAACTGAGAAGGAGGAGAGCTATGAAGAAATTATTTCTGATTTTAACAATGGCCGTATTGGCATTCCTTTTGGTTGGAACCGTCTTTGCCCAGGATGTAGTTCGTTTGGGTTGCTCGATCTCCCTGACAGGGAAATTGACTTATGAGGGGAAGGCAACAAGGGATGGGTATGAGTTTTATAAAACTCTGATCAACAAAAAGGGAGGTCTCAATATTGGAGGGAAGAAATACAGGGTCGATATCAAATATTACGATGACGAGTCAAATGTCCAGACGAGCACGAAATTGATTGAAAAGTTGATCGCGGAGGATAAGATCGATTTTATCCTCGGTCCTTACGGAAGCGGTCCCAGTTTTGCTACGAGCGCAATAACGGAAAAATATAAAAGGGTGATGATGCTTCCCATGGCAGCCAGTCCGGAGGTTTATGAGAGGGGATTCAAATATATGTTCGGGATGCTGGCGACAACCGACATCTATTTGAGAGATATTTTCTACTTGGCTGCCCAACAAACGCCCAAGCCTAAGATCGTGGCAGTCCTTTGGAAAAATGACCTTGCCAACAAAGGTTTATCGGACCCGATCCCCCAATTCTGTAAAGATAGTGGCATGGATCTGGTGTATAACGAAAAATTTGCTGCAGGAGCATCCGACTTCTCGGCGGAGTTAACCGTGATCAAGGCCAAGAATCCCGATCTCCTTGTCTTTTTAAGCCAGTTGGAACAATTCATCATGGGTGTGAAACAGATCAAGGATATGAAGATCAATGCGAAGATGATCATGAATGGGATCGCAGTTCCACAACCTGACCTGGTCAAGTCCCTGGGGAAGGATGCCGAGTATATGGTCGGTCCAACCCATTGGTATCGGACCTATCGATTCAGAGACGACCTCTTCGGCGATTCAGAAAATTATGTCAAAGAGTTTAAACAGATGTTTGGGTACGAACCTGAGTACCATAACGTTGGGGCCAGCGCAGGGATCCAGGTTCTTGGGATCGCTTTGGAAAAGGCTGGAGTTCTGGATGTGGAGAAGGTTCAAAATGCCTTGGCCACGATGAGCGTGAATACCTTCTGGGGACCCATTCAGTTTGATGAGAAGGGAAAGATTAAGGGAAGAAAGATGCCTGTCGGACAGATTCTCAAGGGGAGATTCACCTTGGTCTATCCTTCGGAATCGGCAGAGACAAAGTTGGTCTGGCCGAAACCGGCCTGGTAGTAAGATGAAAGGTTGAGGATGAGGTTAAGGTTAAGGTTAAGAAAAGCTCATCCTCAACCTCAGCCTTAACTTGAAAAAACTTTTTGGAGGGAGGATCTGTGGTCATTTTACAAAATATTGTCAATGGACTCCTATTGGGTGGACTCTATGCAGGTGTTGCCCTTGGCTTCTCCCTCGTGTGGGGGGTAATGAATGTGATCAACCTGGCCCATGGGGCCTTCATCATGATCGGGGCTTATGTGACATTCTGGATCTATTATTTTTTTAAAATCGATCCTTTTATTACCATCCCTTTCTCCATGGCATTCACATTTCTCTTAGGTTACCTCGTTCAGAAATACATTATCAATCTCGTTGTCAGAGCCCAGGTCTTCATGGTCTTTATCCTCACCTTCGGCATTGAAATCTTCTTAATGAACCTTTCCAACCTCATCTGCACGGCTGATTTTCGATCCGTTACACCCTCTTACTCCGGTGCAGGGATCAACCTCGGGGGAATACTCGTTCCCTACATCCGTTTGGCCATCTGTTTTATTGCCCTCTTTCTTACTTATCTTCTCAATCTCTTTTTAAACAAAACGAAAACTGGAAATGCCATCAAAGCGACGAGCCTCGATAAAGAGGCAGCCCAGCTGGTTGGGGTTCACATCGGGAAGATTTACACGATAACTTTTGCTCTAAGTGCTGCTGTTGCCGGTGCGGCAGGATCTCTAATAGCGATCATTGTTGCGATCAGTCCTTACATGGGGGGAGTCTATACATTCAAAGCCGCACTGATTGCTTGTTTGGGTGGATTAGGTTCAATACCTGGAGTCATTGCCGGAGGTTTGGTGGTGGGAATGGCGGAAACCATGGGCTCCCAATTCATCTCGCCTGGATATAAGGAGTTTATCGGATTCGTCCTTCTCGTGTTTATTCTCATTTTTAGACCTGAAGGAATTATGGGGAAGAAATTTTTCGCAGTCATCAAACATTGAGAAGGGACAGGAGATGAGTAGAATTAAGTGGAAATGGATCAGTCTTGTGATTGGATGTGTTTTCCTGATCATGGCTCCCCTTTTTTTGAGCGCCTATTGGGTGAGAGTTCTGACCAGTGTCTTCATGTTTGCGGTCATGGCAGAGAGTTGGAACATCTTGGCTGGCTTCTGTGGTTACCCCTCCTTTGGCAATGCCGTCTTCTTTGGTCTGGGGGCTTACACCACCTGTATCTTGATGGTTAAACTTCATCAGCCCTTTTTGGTAGGGGTCATTGCAGGTGCAATTCTGTGCACCATCTATGCCATTGTATTAGGCTTTCCCATTTTGAGGTTGAAGGGGCACTATTTTGCTATCGCGACCTTGGGCTTGGCAGAGGCAACCAAAGAACTGGTGACCAATCTCGAAAAGATTACGAAGGGATCAGAAGGAATTTCCCTCCCAATTATTCCAGGGGATGTAAAGGTTATTTATGCCGCCTTCTACTTTGCTATGTTTGGGATTATGATCGTCACCATTCTTTTCACCTATTGGATGTCTAAGAGGCGATTGGGATACGCCTTTCAGGCGATCCGAGCCGATGAGGAGGCGGCATTGGTCACCGGGATTAATGCAGCATGGTACAAGACGATCGCTTGGTCAGCGAGCGCTTTTTTTACAGGTTTGGTCGGTGGCGTTTACGCTTATTGGACTGCCTTCATCAATCCTGAAGGAGTCTTCAATGTAGGGATCACTGTGAAGATGCTGCTCATGACCTTTCTCGGAGGCCCTGGAACTGTCTTTGGACCGATCGTTGGGGCTTTCATTTTTGAGTTTCTATCGGAATTGGTCTGGAGCCATTTCGTCAATGTCCATGCTGCCTTTCTAGGGGTTTTGATTGTACTCGTGGTTATCTTCATGCCAGGGGGGGTCATGAAATTAATGAGGGGAAAACTTTCTTTATCCAAAATGTTGGCCAATATAAAGGAGAATCGAATCTGATGGAAATCGTATTAAGAGGAGAGAATGTAAGCAAATCTTTTGGTGGTCTGGCCGCTCTCTCAGATGTGACTTTCCAGATTGCAAAAGGGGAGATCGTAGGGCTCATCGGTCCAAATGGGGCTGGCAAGACGACTCTGGTTAATGTGATTACAGGAGTCTACCCTGCCTCGAAAGGCAAGGTTCGGTTTAAGGAAGAGGATATCACCCATGCCAAACCCTATCAGATCGGAAGGATGGGGGTCGCCAGGACCTTTCAGATTGTTAAGTCCTTCTCTGGAATGACGGTTAAGGAGAATGTTTTGATCGGAGCCCTGTTTGGAAAGTCGGGGATGAAGCGAACAACAAAAGAAGCGCTTAAGAAGGTGGAGGAAGTATTGGAATTTATCGGGCTCGAGAAGAAGAAGGATTTCCCGGTAGAAGAAACAACGATCCCTGACCGGAAGAGATTGGAATTGGCCAAGGCATTAGCCATGGAGCCAGACCTTCTCTTTCTTGACGAAGTGATGGCGGGCTTAAGACCGAAGGAGATGGAAGATGTGATGGGTTTGATTAAGGAGTTAAATCGAAACGGTATCACCATTCTGCTCATTGAACATGTCATGAAAGCGATTATGGGGATCTCGGACCGGGTCATCGTTCTCCATGAGGGAAGATTGATTGCTGGAGGGACTCCCGAGGAGATCTCAAAAGATGAGAAGGTGATCAAAGCTTACCTCGGTTCAAGGTATGCGAAGAGTAGGGAGGAGAGTGCCCATGCTTGAAGTAAAAGGGCTGGAGGCAGCCTACGGAGATATTAAAATATTATGGGGGATCGATATAGAGATAAAAGAGGGAGAAATTGTCTCCATTGTAGGATCGAATGGCGCTGGAAAGTCGACTTTAATTCGGACCATTTCTGGTTTGCATAAGCCTCTTCAAGGAGAAATTGTTTATGACGGGAGTCATATCACTCACCTTCTTCCTGGGGAGATTGTGATCAGAGGGATTTCCCAAGTTCCTGAGGGAAGAAAACTATTTGCAGGTATGACGGTCTATGAAAACCTGATGATGGGAGCTTACTCCCGGAACGATAGAAAAGTGATCGAGGAAGATCTCAATTTTGTCTTTCACCTCTTTCCCCGCCTATTTGAAAGGGGGACACAGCTTGCAGGTACTCTGAGCGGGGGGGAGCAGCAGATGTGCGCCATCGGACGGGCGCTGATGTCCCATCCCAAACTGCTTCTCATCGATGAACTCTCCCTGGGTCTCTCACCTATCTTAGTGGAGAGTCTCATCGATGCCATTGAGCAGATTCATCGAAGGGGGGCAAGTATCCTCCTCGTCGAGCAAGACGTCCAGATCGCACTGGAGCATGCTGATCGGGGTTATGTCCTTGAAACGGGTCGGATCACCCTTTCCGGAAATGCAAAAGAAGTTCTGGATAGTCCTCAAGTCAAGAAGGCCTACCTCGGAATTTAATGGAAGCGCCTGAGATTGAATCCCTGACTCGAAGACCCAGATCGAACGGCGTCTCTTACAGATGGGCAATCCTTGGATTGATTACGTTGATCCATGTGATGAATGCCTATTCAGGTCAAAGCATCCAACCTCTTGCGCCATTTCTTCAATCCGATCTTCATCTCAAACACGTCCAGATTGGGATGTTGTCCTCGGTTTTTTTTCTGGGGGCCTTCTTCCTCTCCATCCCAATGGGTTTGTTAGTTGATCGGGTTGGAGTCTATTGGACAATGGCCATCGGTCAATTGATTATTGGATCATTCATCTTCTCCATTTCATTTGCTAAATCATTTTTGATGGTCTGTGGATCCCTTCTCTTAGCTGGGATGGGCCATGCTGCGATCAACCCCGCTACCGGGAAGGCCGTGATGTCCTGGTTTTCGATAAGGGGAAGGGCTACCGCAATGGGAGTTAAACAGATGGGGATTCCAATGGGAGGTGTACTGGCTGCTGCCACGCTGCCAGGTCTTGCCCTTGCTCTCGACTGGAGAAAGGCATTGATCATAGCTGGCACGATCTCTCTTCTCTCTGTTTTGCTGTGTCTCCTCTTTTATAGAGAACCTCATCTGGAAGAGAAACACGATAAACTTCAACCCCTTCGTTTTTCCTCATTGTTGGAGATCTTTAAAAACCGGAATCTGATGGTTTTAAGCTGTTTGGTTATTGTTTTTATGGGCCTTCAAATATCTCTCCAAACTTACCTCATCCTGTTTTGTAAAGAGAGACTACTCTTCTCTTTGATTACAGCAGGATATTTTCTTTCCCTCGCCCATTTGGGAGGAGTAGTTGGGAGGCTCACCTGGGGGCCTGTGAGTGATTTTTTCTTCAGAGGTCGAAGAAGGGTTGTCCTGATGATGATCGGAGGTCTCTCCTCTGCAATTTGTCTCTCTTTTGTCTTTCTTTCCCCTCAGTTTTCGACATGGTCAATGATAGTCTTAGTTTTTCTCTTCGGATTTTGTGCGATCGGATGGAATGGAATATATCTTACCTTGGTGGCTGAACTTGCCGGGAAAGATCGAGCTGGGATAGCCACAGGAGCCAGCCTTTCCATCGCATGGATTGGAATCTTCTTCGGTCCTCCCTTCTTTGGATATATCGTCGATCAGACACATTCCTATTCCTATGCCTGGCTCATCTTTTCCATCATGATCGGGTTAACCACGCTATGTATTGGATGGCTTCGTGAACCCACTCGGCATCTTACTGAGTAATTGAGAAGGAACTGTCTTAGGATAACCAGAGGAAGGAAGAGAAGATGAAACTGTTTGAATCTCTTAGGATCGGATCTTTGGAATTGAAGAACAGAATTGTGATGGCGCCCATGTCATGCAATCTGGGTAAAGATGGGTTTGTAACGGAACGAATGGTTCGTTTTTATGAAGAGAGAGCAAAGGGGGGTGTGGGTCTTATTACCATCGGGGACGGAATTGTCGATACCCCCTTGGGAAATAACGTAAAGGAGAGCACAGCAATTGATGACGATAAGTATATTCCATTTCTCAGGAAGCTCACCGGGGCCGTAAAGGCCCATGGGGCAAAGATCTGCCTTCAACTTTCTCATGCGGGAAGAAGGGCAGGCCGTATATCCAAAGAGGGATATTTGGATATCACTAAAGGGCTGATTCCTGTGGCACCATCCAGTATACCCCATCCCGTGGTGGGACAGGTTGTCCCCAAAGAACTCACTCAGGGAGAGATTAAAAAGATTATCGAGAAATTCGGGGAGGCTTCGCGAAGGGCCATTGAGGCAGGGTTCGATGCTATCGGATTGCACTGTGCCCACATGTACCTTTGCGGTCAATTTCTTTCACCTTGGGCGAACCAAAGAACGGATGAATATGGAGCAGATTTTGAAGGAAGGCTGAAGTTCGTTTTGGAAGTGATCGAACGGATTAAAAGAGAAGTCGGAAAGACGTATCCTCTGATCGTCCGGATGAATGGTGAAGAACCACCAGGTGGGAACTCGTTAGGAGAAATTCAGGAGATTGCCCGTCGATTTGAAAAGGCAGGTGTTGATGCGATCCATGTATCGGTCGGTTTTGGTGCGCCGACAAAAACACCTGGCCTAATTCCTTCTGTCACGCCCATGAGGGCATCTGCCGGATGCATCGTTCATCTTGCTGAGAACATCAAACGGGTCGTCTCTATTCCTGTTATCGCCGTGAATAAGTTGGGCGACATCTCCCTTGCGGAGAAGGTTCTCCAAGATGGCAAAGCCGATTTGATTGCCTTAGGAAGACCTCTTATTGCGGACCCCTCTCTGCCCCTTAAAGCGGCAGAAGGAAGGTTTGATGAGATTCGGCCTTGCATTTATTGTTGTAAAGGATGCCTCCAGAACGTCCTTGAAAAGGATGCGCCAGTAGCTTGTAGCGTTAATCCAGTGGCGGGCCGGGAGATGGAGGAAGGACCTATCATCCCAGCTGAGAAAAAAAAGAAAGTTTTGATTATAGGAGCAGGACCTGCTGGTATTCAGACTGCACTGACGGCAGCAATGAGGGGCCATCAAATTTATTTGGTGGAGAAGGCTAAGCAACTGGGAGGTCAATTGCTTCTTGCGTCCCGACCACCTGGGAAAGGCGATATTGAGCCATTTAGAAGGTATTTAATCAATGCGATCGAGAGATCAGGAGTGCATGTGGAGCTGGGCAGAGAAGTGACCCCTGAATGGATCAGTGAGATCCATCCAGATATAGCAATACTTGCAACTGGAAGTGATCCCATCCTTCCAAATATTCCTGGCCTCCAAAATAAAAAAGCCTTGACTGCAAAAGAGATTTTAGAAGGTTCGAAAATAGAGGGTGAGAAAATCCTCGTCATTGGAGGTGGACAAGTAGGGTGTGAAGTCGCAGAATTTTTAAGCGAGCAGGGGAAAGAAGTGACGATCGTTGAGATCCTGGAGGACATTGCTCGGGACATGGATCGCATCAATAGACTCCCTCTGATAATGTCTTTAGAGAATCATGGAGTTCGTATCATGAAGGAGACCGAAGTAAGTTCAATCACAGACCAGGGTGTCTGGGTCAATTGTTTTGGAGAGAGGAGTTTTCTCCCCATCGATCAAATCGTGATCGCAGTGGGTGCTGAACCCCGTTCAGAGGAGGTGGAGGAGAGGATGAAGGGAAAAGTTCCTGAGGTTTATTGGATTGGAGATAAAGTGAAGGCGAGGGGTATTTTGGAGGCGGTTCAAGATGGATATGAGATCGCTAAGAAAATTTAAAAAAGGAGTTTTTCAAAGGGTTCGGAAGGAGAATCGATGTTTAAACGAAACAAATTTCAGGTATTGACAGGCGAACGGGAGGGCCTCCTGTCGCATTTGCTATTGCAGGAAGGGGATATTCCTGATGGGAAGCTTGCCATAACATGGGTGGATATCAAACCGGGTTCAGGTCAACGTCCCCACAAGCATTTTCCAGAACAGGTTTATGTCATTATAAAAGGCAAGGGGCGGATGCGTGTAGGCAAAGAAGAACAAGAGGTGGGGGAAGGCGATCTTATATATATCCCTCCCAATGCGATCCATGGAATAAAAAATTTATTGGATGAGGAACTCACCTATCTATCCGCATCGACGCCTGCATTTAACATAAAAAAATTTTATGATACAAAGAAATTATCAGAGCCTGAAGAGGGATAGAAGGACTTTTGCCGAATCCAAAACCCTTTAGTGAAGCTCCCCGCCCACAAGGCGGGGCTTGTGGGGCACGTTCCGGTCAAAGGAGAGAGAAATGAACGGGAAAGCCGATCTTTATAAATTGATCAGTGATGCATTGGTCGATTTAGATGAGGAACAGGTGTTAACTCTGACGCAAAGAGGGTTAGAGCAAGGCTTAGATCCATTTGAAATCTTAGAGATAGGACTTTCCGAAGGCATCCGACGTATTGGAGCGAGCTATGCTGCGGGGAATATTACTTTACCTCATATGGTGATTTGTGCCGACATTATGCAGAGAGCCGTATTGATCCTCGAGCCGGAAATTGAAAAATCACAAAAAAAACGCCGCTTCAAGGGTAAGGTCATCATCGGTACAGTTGAAGGGGACATTCATGATATCGGCAAAAAAATCGTGGCCACGTTGTTGAAGGCCAATGGTTATGAGGTGATCGACCTTGGGCGAGACGTACCCAATACGAGGTTTGTGGAACAGGTTCGGTTGGAAAATCCCCAATTTCTTTGTTTATCGGCTCTGATGACCACCACTGTAGTCAATCAGAAGGCGGTCATCGAACTTTTGGAAATGGAATTCCTTCGCGACCGTGTCCGCGTCATCGTCGGGGGAGCAGGGGTAACGCGGGAAAGAGCAAGTGAGATGGGTGCAGACGGATATGGCGAAAACGCCTCCGAGGGTGTTTCGGTGATGGAGGAATTTCTGAGCGGTTAATATGATGAACTGGAAAGGAGTTCATTTTGATGAAGTCCATGGTTGTGCCTGTTTTAGGTTCCGAAGCGTTACAGGTAACGATAAGGGAAATGATTGCTTGTCATTTCCAGGGGTTCTCTATAAACAACCGCATCCTGTCTCGCTACAGTCAAGTGCTGAACGATGCCAATCGTTTGCTGGAACCTATCGCCGGGGTAAAATTTTTGCCATCTCATGCAGTTCAAGCACTTATAGCTCGTATAAAAGAGGTCTTGCCCGCTACATGGAAAATACTTGTGCCCTTCCAGCGTACTGCTGCTAGGGCCTATTTGGTCTTCTGCACTATAGGCCCGCGCCTTGAGGAGGAGGTAAGAAGAAGTAGTCACGAAGGGGAGGTCGCTAGGGCTTTTATCATGGACACAGTGGGATCTGTGGCCGTGGCAAAATACAGCAAATACATCAATCTGTTAATATCCCAAGAGGCAGCTGCTCGAGGTTGGGAAAGCGGGATGCCGATCATGCCAGGAACACGAGGTATCGACTTAGAACTTCAGCGGATTCTCTTTGATATAGTGGATGCGAAACAGATTGGCCTCCGTGTGACAAAACAAAATATCTTGGTACCATTAAAATCCCTGTCCATGATCATAGGTGTCGGACCAGAAGTCACAATCGGATCAGCAGGGCATGACTGCAAAATTTGCCCTAAAATGAATAAATGTTACCTAAAAGAAATTTGGAGGATGACGGAACAATCGAATGAGGAAATGGACCTCAATGACCTTATTTGGCATGAGAGGGATAATTAGGATTGAGGGGGCCTTGGCCAAAGACATTTTAATGTATAGGGTATACTTTCAACCATCTGAAAGATGGGGGAATTTCGAACCTGGCTGCACGATTCAGCAGGCATCCCACAACTTAGGGGTGCCTTTGGAGAGTATTTGCATGGGCCAGGGCACCTGCTTAAAATGTAAAGTCATTATTCATAAAGGTCAGAAAAATCTCTCTCTGCCAACCGCAGAGGAGATCGAAAGATTTACTTCGGAGGAACAATTGGCAGGTTTCCGTCTGGCCTGCCAAGCCCGTGTTTTTGGTGATGTTGAAGTTATCGTCCCTTCTATTAGCTCTCTGAGTCCACAAGTGATCAGAAAGTCTTTAGTCAGAGACCGGTACACAGTCCGACCTACATTGTCCTGGTATTCAGTAGATCTGCCACCCCCTACCTTAAATGATAATAAGTCAGATCTTTCCAGATTGTTGGAGGTCCTTGAAGAAAGACATGGGTTACATTCGTTGAGTGTTGACTATCATGTTTTGAAATCATTACCCGATAAACTGAGGAAGGCGCGATGGCAAGTTGAAGTAGCTCTTTGGAATAGCCGTGAAATCGTCCGGGTTGCCCCTCGGGGTTGTGGCCACCCTTGTGGAATAGCTGTGGATGTCGGCACCACCACAGTTGCAGGCTATCTCATGGATCTTATGGACGGAAAGATTCTTGCAGTCCATTCACTCATGAACCCTCAAATTGCTTATGGGGAAGACGTCATGTCCCGGATCGCCTATTGCAATGCCAATCCAGAAGGGGTGGAGACTCTTAAGAGATTGATCATTGGTGCGCTGAATGAGATTGTAGAGGAGAGCACCGTAGCTGCAGGATTGTCTGTCAATGACATATTCGAAATGGTTATCGTTGGTAATACCTGTATGCACCACTTACTTCTCGGTTTTAACCCTTGCTATATCGGCCAAGCTCCTTTTACACCGGTCCTTCGCTCCTCCTGCGACCTAAAAGCCAAAGAGCTTGGCTTAGTATTGGAACCGTCTGCGAACATTCATATCTTGCCTATTATTGGAGGGTTTGTTGGTGCTGACAACATAGGAGTGCTTCTGTCCACTAAACCGTGGCTCAATAAAGAGAACCAATTGATTATCGATATCGGTACAAATGGGGAAATTATTTTGGCAACGCAAGGACGCTTATTATCATGCTCTGTGGCCACCGGCCCAGCATTTGAAGGAGCACATATTCGATTTGGAATACGAGCCGCAGCCGGAGCTATTGAGAGTATCCATATTGAGTCAGACCTTGAGGTGCATTGGGAAACCATCGGTCAGGAAAAGCCGAAAGGGATCTGCGGCTCTGGAATAATTTCCAGCGTTGCCCATCTTTTTGCCAAAGGCGTTATTGATCGAACTGGCAAATTTGTTTCGTCACTATCCACTCCTCGGCTTAGAAAAGGAGAAGAAGGTAAGGAGTTTGTGATTGCCTGGGCAAAACAGACCTCCATTGACCATGACATTGTGATCACACAGAAAGATATCGAAAATGTCCAAATAGCAAAAGCCGCGCTTTATGCGGGTGCTAAGGTATTAATGATGAAGGCCAAAGTGGAGACGATTGACCGGGTCTTGCTGGCTGGTGCCTTTGGAAATTATATCGACCCCCTCGCGGCCTATCAAATAGGGATGTTACCTGACTGTGGTCCGAAATCTGTTTTCATGGTAGGCAATGCTGCCGGAGAAGGGGCAGTGATCGCCCTGCTTGATACGTTTGAAAGACAAATAGCTGAAGAACTGGTTGAAGAGGTAGAGTATGTGGAACTGACTCTCGAACCAGCCTTTGAGCATGAATTTGCAATGGCTATGATATTTCCACACATGAAAGATAAATTTAGATTTTAAGGAGGAAATAACACTTATGAAATTAACAGTTTTATCGAAAGAAGAAATTGAAAAAATCCATCATACGACACTTAAAGTTCTCAATGAAATTGGGGTTGCTGTCCGAAATAAACACGCTCTGGAATTATTAAAAAGGCATGGTTTTAAGTTAGATGGGAGAGGAGATGTGGTTCGTTTCCCTAAGGAAGAGATTGAAAAAACTATTAATGCTTTTTCCAACGATATAGACATCTACGACAGGGAGGGGAACCTTGCCTTAAAATTAGGTAGAAATAAAGTATATTTCGGTCCGGGTGGGGGTGCTCCGAACCTTTTGGATCTTCAGGGGAATCGCCGTCCGTCCACCAAGGAAGATGTTGCGAAGGTGGCGAAGATTTGCGACGCATTGCCCAACATGGACTTTGTGATGTCGGATATCACGGCCCAGGATCAGCCTCTGAAAGTACAGGACCTTCATGAACTGGAGGCAATGATTTTGAACACCTCCAAGCCCCTTGTTCCCGTATGCCTGGGGAATGGCCATTTTGCAGATACCGTCTATCACATTCATCAGGCGGTGCATCCGGGTGACGCAGGAGTTAGAAAACCTTTTATTATCTTATATTTTCAACCATCATCTCCACTTCAGTTGGATAAAGAACCCTTGAGCCGCTTACTTAAGGCGGTAGAATTTAACATTCCCCTTATCATCTCAGGAGCCATGACAGCCGGCGGTACTGCACCGGTAACGATCGCTGGAGCCCTCGTCACTGGTAACGCTGAAGTTCTTGCTGCAATGACCATCGCTCGATTGGTCAATGAGAAGGCGAGGATTATTTATGGAGTAGGTGGAGTGGCTATGGATCTTTATACGGGTAACTTCTGTTACGGTTCCCCAGAGCTCGGTTTTTTAAGCGGTGTGGCCGTAGGTGAAATAGCGGAATATTATGATTTTGCCACTTGGGGGCGTGGGGCTTGTTCAGATGCCAAAGTACTGGATGCACAGTTTGGCTCCGAGGTGTTTATGAATGCAATCATACCTGCCCTGGGCGGGGTTAATCTCATTCACGACGCCGGCCGAATTGACTTCGGTAAGTCGGGATGCCTAGAGGCATTGGTGCTGGCCGATGAGATAATAGATGCCTGCCGTAGAGTCATTCGAGGATTCAAAGTTGATGAAGAGCACTTAGCCTTTGAAGCCATAAAAGAGATTGGTGTGGGAGGTACATTTCTTAGCAGCCGGCACACGTTAAAAAATTATAAAGAAGAACTTTGGGCACCAAAGCTTTTTACACGGCTTGATTTTACGGCGTGGATCAACTCAGACAAAAAGGATATAGAACAGCGCGCTCACGACAGGGTGGAGAAGATTCTTAAGGAACACAGCCCTAAGGAAGTGGACAGAGACCTGCAAGAGGAAATTCATCGGATCGTCATGGAAGGTGAAAAGGCCGTCCTTGCAGCGTCTTAGTGATGGGTAAGCATGAAGAAGATATAGAGTGAGTCAAAGGATGGCTTCTTTATGGCGATGGGCATTGCACTGGATGTTGACAGCTAAAGGAATGCTGGCGATATGAGTTGGAAAAGTTTCAATGTTCACTGCGAGGCAGGTGACCCTCCCACCCAAACCTCCTGGACCGATTCCCAACCGATTAATCCTGTTCAGAAGTTCCTCCTCCATCTGTGCAATCCTTGGATTTTGGTTCCTTTCACCAATTTTTCTCAACAGAGACTTCTTCGCAATCAGGGCCGCCTTTTCTAAATTTCCACCAATGCCAATTCCAACGATAATCGGAGGGCAAGGATTGGCTCCTGCATCCAAAACAATCTTCACCACCTCATCCTCAATCCCTTCCATTCCAACAAAAGGGGCGAAGAGTTTCACCTGACTCATCATCTCACCACCAAAGCCTTTGGTCATCACTGTGATCTTCATTTGATCACCAGGAACGAGATCGATGTGAACAATTGGAGGGGTATTATCGCCGAAATTAATTCGTTCAATTGGATCTAACGTGGACTTTCGGAAGTATCCATCCCGATACCCCATTCTTACCCCTTCCTCCAATGCTTGATGGAATTCTCCTCCTACGATTTGGACACCCTGCCCGATCTCCACGAAAAGGATTGCCATTCCTGTGTCTTGGCAGATAGGTACCTTCTCTCGACAGGCAATCTGGGCATTTTCGATCAAATCTCTGAGAACCTGTATACCAATGGATGATTCTTCTATTTCGAGACTTTTTTCGAACGCCGATAGGACATCCCCAGGTAGCTCCGTATTGGCTTGAACCACCAATTCTTTGACAGCCTTCATAATATTCTCTACATGAATCTCCCTCAATTCAATGCCTCCTGATAATCTTTTAACAAATTTTAAGATTTGGGGAGGCGAAAAGCAATATCAATATCAGCGACCCGGACCCCCCCTTCATTACCTTGTGAGTTTTCCTTTTTTGTGGTATATAAGTTTCCATGCTAAAGGGAAAAGAGATTGTCTTAGGGGTTACCGGTGGGATTGCAGCCTATAAAGCAGCAGAGTTTGTCAGGCTTTTGGCCAAGGCAGAGGCCAATATCCATGTAGTCATGACCCGAAGTGCCCAAGAATTTGTCACTCCCCTCACTTTTCAAACCCTTTCAGGAAACCCGGTGGTCACCAATCTTTTTGCCCTCCTCGAAGACGAAAAAATTGGCCATATTGCGCTGGCTGACTTAGCAGAGTTGATCGTCATACTTCCCACCACGGCGAATATCATTGGAA
>Ga0315287_10000693_pt1 | contig 29822 bp, 24 predicted proteins | sample YL17G11_0_MG_FD_205037 | JGI IMG/M metagenome (GOLD analysis project Ga0315287, IMG submission 205037) | Sediment microbial communities from Yellowstone Lake, YNP, Wyoming, USA - YL17G11_0 | ecosystem: Environmental > Aquatic > Freshwater > Lake > Sediment | place: USA: Wyoming | collected...
GCCAGCGGTTGGCCCGGTCCTTGGCATCCGTCAGGCCCAGCGGCGAGCGCACCTCGTACAGCGAGTAGGCCAGCTCGCTGCGCAGTTCAACCGCGGTCAGCGAGCGCGCGTAGGCCGCATTGGCGGCGGCGTCGAACGATTCAGCGAGGGCCCGGCAGCCGGCGACGTCCGTGGCAGCGCGCAGGCTGATCCGCGCCTCGTACCAGCCGTCGCCTGCCACGCCGGCGTGCAGCGTGATTGCGCTCAGCGCGCTGGGTGCTGGCGGCGTGCCATAAGCGCCGGTGGCAGCTGTCGTACCCGTGCTGCCCAGCGTATATACGTAAGGCTCATCCTCGATCACGCGCAGGCGCAGCCCGGGCGGCGCGATGGCGGTGTAGTCCAGCCCGCTGAGTACCGGCGCCGTCAGGCTGGCGGGCGCGGCGGCGGCCGGCAGCAGCAGTGGCTGCGGCGTCAGCTCTCGCTGCTCTGTGCGCCGCCGGCCGTCGGCCCAGGCAGCGCCGTGCGCCGCGACGACCAGCGTCAGCTCGCAGAGCACGCCGCAGGCAAGCGCGATGTGGCTGTGCCTCATGCCATATCTATCGGCAGCTGGAGTGGGGATCGCAGTGCCAGCGGGCGGAGGGTGGCTGGGCGGCTGAGTTTCAGTATCGGTGCCGCGAAAAACAAAAGGCCCCGGATTTCTCCGGAGCCCTACCAAGTTAGGGGGGATGGTAAGCTGCGTTACACCTTGGTCGGGCGTAACACTGAGTAAGACGACCCGCTCAAGCTTCGTGTTCGCGGTTTGCGCCAAAACTCTGTGTAGTATCCCAGTCGTGATACCCTATGTTCTAAAGTACGCTGAGCCGTAGAAGAAGCTGCTGCTGTTCAGTGGTACCATAACGGCACCCGCCGCAGCCTCACGCGGCGGCTTTGTCTATAGGACTCGCCCATGGCAGAGCGGCTCAAGCTGGCGGTGATCGGCGATCTGCATATCGCCGTGCCGCGCGGCGCGAACGATACCCAGCTGGAGATCGACCCGGGCCGCAAGCTGCACGGCCTATCCGTCGAGCTGCTGAGCGCCACGATCGATGAGGTCAACGCCGAGCCGGACCTGGCTGCCGCGCTGATCCTGGGCGACCTGACGCGCAACAGCGAGCTATTCAACCACGAAGTCGCCCGCGAGCTGCTGGCCCGGCTACGCATGCCGTACTCAATCGTGCTGGGCAACCATGACCTGCTGCGCGAGCGGCCGCCCGGCATTGCCTACGAGGGCGCGGCGCATCTGGACCGCGAGGACGTCGCGGAGTTTTACCGCGACCAGGGCTTCCCCGCCGGCATGACGCGCTACCTGATTGAGCTGCCCGGCGGAGTTGTGCTGGTAGTGCTGGACAGCAACCGCAGCCTGGCCGAGCTGGCGGCCGCCGGCGTCCCGATTATCGACCAGGAGGCGGGCTTCATCGGCAAGTCGCAGCTCGACTGGCTCGATGGCGTGCTGGCCCAGATCACCGCTGCCGGGCGCTTGCCACTGCTCGCCGCGCACCATGCCCTGCTCGAGCAATCGCCCGCAGAGCATCCCAAGCACCTGCTGTACCGGGCGTTCAAGAGCTGGCGCATCGCCGACGGCGCGCCGCTGCTGGAATGCCTGCAGCGTCATCGCGTGCCGCTGCTGCTCTCCGGCCACCTGCACGCCCAGAGCATCAACGTGGCGGACGGGCTGTACAACCTGGTCACATCGGCAGCAGTGAGTTATCCGCACGCCTGGCGGCTGCTGACAATTACTGAGCAGGCGATCCACATCGAGACCCGCAAGCTCGCTGCCATCCCCTCATGCCCTGACCTGCAGGCGCGGTCGCGCCAGTGGATGGCCGAAGGCATGAGCCAGCTCATCCGCCAGCGCATGCCCAGCCTGCCAATGGCCGCTGGCGTCTCCGAGCGGCTCACCGAATATGTCAGCGCTAGCGGCTGGTGGCCGCGCTTCTGCGATGGCACGCTGGCGGGTTTCGCTGTCGATGCCAGCGAAATGCCAATCAGTAATCCCATCGCGCGCATGCTGGCCGCTCAGATCGCCACGACCATCAACGAGTACGGCCCCTGGAAAGCCGCGCGCCCGGATGCCAATACGCTTACGATCCCGCTGAGCTAGCAGTGGACTGCCACGCCGTTCGAGCTAGCTCCAGCCTTGCCTGACGGTCAATCGGCCCCATAATTATGGCCCGGCTCTCCTTCCGCATATGCGGATAACGTGATATAATCTGCAATGGAGCGGGCCGCGGCCAGTTAGTAGCATTGCGGCCGGATTTCATCACACAAGAGGCGGAGGCCCTGTATGCAGAAGTTTCACTTGTTCACGCCCGGCCCCACGATGGTGCCTGGCGATGTGGCGCTGGCTGGCGCGAAGGACATGATTCACCACCGCACCGACCAGTTCAAGGCAATCTACAACAAGTGCCATGCGGGACTGCAGAAGCTCTTTGAGACGCAGCAGCCCGTGCTCGTCCTGCTGAGCAGCGGCACTGGGGCAATGGAAGCGGCGGTCGACGCCATCGTCGCCCGCGGCGAGAAGATGATCGTGTTCAACGGCGGCAAGTTCGGCGAGCGCTGGACCAAGATCGGCAAAATGCTGGGCGCCGAGGTGCACGAGGTCAAGTATCCCTGGACGGACTGCACCACGCCCGCGATGCTGGAGGAAGCGATCAAGGCCTGCCCCGACGCCGTGGCGGTGTTTACGCAGCTCAATGAGACTTCGACGGGCGTCGGCAACCCGATCAAGGCGCTGGCCGAGGTCTGCCACATGCATGACAAGCTGATCGTCGTCGACGGCATCAGCGGCCTCTCGGCGATGAAGTGCCCGATGGACGAGTGGGGCCTCGATATCGTGCTCACCGGCAGCCAGAAGGGTCTGATGCTGCCGCCGGGCCTGGCGTTTATCGCGCTGTCCGAGAAGGCGCAGGCCAAGATGGCCGCCACGCCGCAGAAGATCTTCTACAACGACCTGCGCGGCCAGCTAAAGAACCATGCGCAGTCGACGCACGCCTGGACCAGCGGCGTGAGCCTCTACCAGCAGCTCGCGGTGGCGCTGGACATGATGTTCGCCGAAGGGCTGGATCAGACGATCCACCGCTGCCACGTGCAGGGCGATGCGGTGCGCGCTGCGGCGAAGGCGCTGGGCATGGACATCCTGAACGCCAAGAGCCCCGGCGACGTGCTGACGTCGATCCTGCTGCCCGAGACCGTCAAGGCCAGCGAAGTCGCGAAGTATTGCCGCGGCAACTGGGGCATTTACTTCGCCGCCGGCCAGGACGACTACAAGGACAAGATCATCCGCATCGGCCACCTGGGCTATCAGGATCACTTTGAAACGCTCATGGCCATCGCCGCGTTCGAAATGGCGATGAAGCACTTCGGCGTGAACATCGAGCTGGGCAAGGGCGTGAAGGTGGCGGAGGAGATCCTGCTCGCCGACCTGGAAGCGCCCAAGGCTGCCGGCGCGGCAGGTTAGTAAGGTAAGTAGGGGCGAAGCCATGCTTCGCCCGTCAGGCAATAGAACAAGTGGGCGATGCATGGCATCGCCCCTACTGGAGAAATGATATGGCAAAGGTTCTAGTCTGCGATGCGATGAGCGAGGGCCCGCTGAACGTGATCCGCGCATGCCCCTACCTCGAGCTGACATACAGCCCGGAGGTCACCCCCGAGGAACTGCTGACTGCGGTGAAGGGCATGGACGCGATGGTCGTGCGCAGCCGCACCAAGGTTACCGAGCAAGTCATCGACGCCTTCGACACGATGAAGCTGATTGTGCGCGGCGGCGTGGGTGTGGACAACATCAAGGTCGACTACGCCAAGTCCAAGGGCGTGGACGTCAAGAACACGCCGGCCGCCGCCAGCGCCAGCGTGGCTGAACTCGCCGTGGGGATGATGTTCGCGCTGGCGCGCAAGATCGTGCCGGCGACGAGCACGATGCTGGCCGGGCAGTGGGAGAAGAAGGCGTTCTCCAAGGGCGTCGAGCTGGCCGGCAAGACGCTGGGCGTGATCGGACTCGGCCGCATCGGCCGCGAGACGGCCAAACGCGGCGAGGCGCTGGGGATGAAGGTCATCGGCTACGACCCGTACGTCAAGGCCGCCGCCGTCACCGAGGCGCACGTCGAGGACGTCTCCATTGACGACCTGATGACGCGCGCCGATTTCATCTCGCTGCACGTGCCGCATAACGATGCCACGCACTACCTGATCAACGCCGAGCGGCTGGCGAAGATGAAGAAGGGCGCCTACCTGGTCAACTGCGCCCGCGGCGGCGTGGTGGACGAGAAGGCGCTGGTGGAAGCGCTGAAGGCCGGCACGATCAAGGGCGCGGCGATCGACGTCTACGAGAAGGAGCCGCCGGTGGAGAACCTCTACGCCGGGCTGGACAACGTCGTGCTCGCGCCGCATATCGGCGCGCAGACCGTCGAGGGCCAGGACCGCGTGGGCGACGAGGTCGCGGCGGTGCTCAAGGAGTACTTCGCGGAGAAAGCGAAGGCGTAGCGGCTGGTATATGCTACAACGTCTCAGTAGGGGCGAAGCCGTGCTTCGCCCCTCTTTGGATTGAACTGCATGCCAACACGGGCGAAGCATGGCTTCGCCCCTTCGGGAGAACATATGGCTAACATCATGCCGTTTCGCGGGACGCGCTTCGATCAAAGCGTCGCCGGCGAGCTGGACCAGCTCATCACCCTGCCCTACGACCGCATCAACAAGCCGTTGCAGGACGAGTACTACGCGCGCAGCGAATACAACATCTGCCGCGTGATCAAGGGCCGCGAGTTCTCCGCTGACACTGACCAGGAGAACGTCTACACCCGCAGCGGCGCAACGTGGCACGAGTGGATCGCGCGCGGCGTGGTCAAGCCGGATGCCGAGCCGGCGCTCTACGTCTACTACCAGACCTTCACCGCCGAGGGCCGCGAGCATACGCGCCGCGGGCTGTGCGCGATGGTCGAGCTGCAGGACTACTCCACCGGCGCGGTCAAGCCGCACGAGCGCACGCTCGACGCGCCGAAGGAGGACCGCTTCCGCCTGTTCATGACCACCGACACGCACTTCGGCCAGATCTTCCAGCTCTATCCCGACGACAACAACGAGATCGCCGGGCTGCTGGCGCGCGACACCGAGCGCCCCGCGGATATCGACGCGGTGATCGACGAGGAAGGCGACGTGCGCCACCGCATGTGGGCGGTGGACGACCCGCGGACGGTCGAGGCGGTGCGCGAGATGATGCAGGCCAACCTGCTGTTCATCGCCGACGGGCACCACCGCTATGAGACCGCGCTGCGCTACCGCGACTTCCGCCTCAAGGAGTACGTCGGCGGCGAGGGCGGCCACAACCCGCGCTTCGCGATGATGACGCTGGTCGGCATGAGCGACCCCGGCCTCGTCGTGCTGCCGACGCACCGCGTGCTGTTCGACCTGCCGGACTTCAGCGCCGACAAGCTGGTGCACGATCTCGCCCGCTACTTTGCGGTGAAAAGCGAGAATACTTACGAGCAACTCAGGGCGCAGATGGACGCCGCACGTGCGGATTATGAGCGCAACGTCTACGGCCTGTACAGCGGCGGCCGTTTCTGGCTGTTCGAGCTGCGCGAGCGCGGCATCATGGACCAGCTCGCCGCCGAGCACTCCGCGGCCTGGCGCTCGCTGGACGTGGCCGTGCTGCACGAAGTCGTGCTGGAGCACCTGCTGGGCATCGACAAGGCGGCGCAGGCGGCCAAGACCAACCTGAGCTACGACCGCCTGGCCGGCATGAGCATCGGCCGCGTGGATAAGGGCACGCACCAGGCGGCGATCTTCATGAACCCGACCAAGCTGGCGCAAATCCGCGAAGTCGCCGGCAAGGGCGAAGTGATGCCGCAGAAGAGCACGGACTTCTACCCCAAGCTGATCGACGGCATGGTGACCTGCCAGGTGGACCTGGGAGCCAAGCGCTAGGCAATTCGACGGCAGCGTAGCACTTCGCAGTCGCAGCGGCTCAGTCCTACGGCCCATCGCGAGAGCAACTGCGATGCCGCTAGCTGCGCGCAGGTACAATTCCGCCATGAACAGCATCGTCTTTGCCATCACACAGAATCCTGGTGAAGGCTACACCGCCGTCGCGGAGGGTGACGACTGCTTCTTGGCCACCGAAGGCGCCACGCTTGACGAACTGGAGCGGATGATTCGCGATGTCATCGAGGCCTACTATATCGATCCCGCAGTCCGGCCGCGCGAGATTATCTGGCGCTTCGAGACCGAGACAGCGGCAGCATAGCTCAGCCGCCCTTAGATCTACCAACCCTAAGTGCCCCACCCCGCTTTCGCGGGTACAATTTCGCTGACAGCGAGGCGGCACGCGATGCGCGAGGCGATGTTTTACAGCAGGCTGGGCGACGGCACTGTGCAGTGCAGCCTGTGCGAGAACCGCTGCTACATCAACCCCCAGGCGACGGGGCTCTGCGGCGTGCGCCTGAATGCCGGCGGCACGCTGCTGGCCCGCACGTACGGGCGGGCGGCGGCGGTGAACCTCGACCCGATCGAGAAGAAGCCGCTGTACCACTTCCTGCCCGGCTCCCTGAGCCTGTCCGTCGGCACGCTGGGCTGCAACTTCGACTGCTCGTTCTGCCAGAACTGGCAGCTCTCGCACCCCACGGCGCTGCACGGCAACGGGCCGCCGGCCGCGCAGTGGGGCGATGAGCGCCTGGGCATCCTGCTCACTCCGGCGATGCTGGCCGAGCGCGCCATCCGCGAGGGCGCCAGGTCGCTCAGCTTCACCTACAACGAGCCCACGACGTTCGCCGAGTACGCGCTGGACACGGCGGCGATCGCCCGGCGGCAGGGGCTGCGCAGCGTGTTCGTGACCAACGGCTACTTCACGCGCGAGGCGTTCAAAGAGCTGATGCTGATCGACGCGATGAACATCGATCTCAAGTCAATGCGCGAGGAGTTCTACCAGCAGCACTGCAGGGGGCGGCTCAAGCCAGTGCTGGAGAACATCCAGCGCGCCGTGAACGCCGGCGTGTGGGTCGAGGTCACCACGCTGGTGATCCACGGCCTCAATGACTCGATTGATGAGCTGCAGCAGATCGCCGAGTTCCTCGCCTTGGTCAGCCCCGAGCTGCCCTGGCATCTTTCGGCGTTCCATCCCGACTTCCGCATGCTCGACCGCCCGCGCACCCAGAGTCCGACGCTCGCCACGGCCTACGACATCGGCAAGGCCGCCGGCCTGCGCCATGTTTATACTGGCAACGTGCACGACAGCGCGCGCTCGGCAACTTACTGCCCGTCCTGCACTGCGGTGCTGGTCGAGCGCGGGTGGCACAGCATGCTCAGCAACCGGCTGGCTGGCGGCGCCTGCCCGCAGTGCAGCTCAGCCGTCGCGGGGGTGTGGGCTTGAGCTTGCGCTACCCCGCAGTGGCCGGCCAGTTCTACCCCTCCGCCCCGGCCGAACTGCGCCGCGCCGTGCAGTTCTACCTGGGTGACGGCCCGGCGGCGCAGCTGGACGGCCAGCTGAAGGGGCTGATCGTGCCGCATGCGGGCTACGACTACTCAGGGCCGGTCGCCGGCCGCGCCTTCAGCCTGCTCACCGAGCTCGACAGCCAGGCCGTGCAGCGCGTGATCCTGCTGGGGCCCAGCCATTTCGCTTCGTTCGAGCGCGCCAGCATTTCGCTCGACACGGCATGGATCACGCCGCTGGGCGAGGCGCAAGTCGACCCCATGGCGCGGGAGCTGCTCTCCGAGACCATCATTGACTATCCGAGCGCGCACGTGATGGAGCATGCGCTGGAAGTCGAGGTGCCGTTCCTGCAGCTGACGCTGGCGGATTTCACGATGCTGCCGATCGTCTGCGGCGATGTACAGGCAGTGCAACTGGCCACCGAGCTGGCGCCGCTGATCGAGGGCGATACGCTGGTCATCGCCAGCTCGGACCTGAGCCACTACCTGCCCTACGACGCGGCATGCGCCGTGGACCGCCGCACCTGCAAGCTGATCGCGGCGCTGGACGCAGACGGGCTGGCCCGCGACGGCGAAGCCTGCGGCCGCGTGGCGATCCTCACGCTGCTGCACCTGGCGCGCGAGCTGGGCTGGCAGGCCAAGCTGCTGGACTACCGCAACAGCGGCGACACGTCAGGGATCACGTCGCGCGTCGTCGGCTACGCGGCCTTTGCGTTTGCCTCTACGTAGGGGCGAAGCCATGCTTCGCCCGTCTTGGCAGCAGGACGGGCAAGAGCAGATATGAGCGCCTACCGGGGAGGGCGAAGCACGGCTTCGCCCCTACTGAAGATCAAGATGAAGCTGCGGGCTGCAAGCCCGCGCTCCGAAAACAGCGTCGAGCCGCCGCCGCCACGGACACAGGCGGTTACAGCTGCGCCAGGTTCTCGACGTCCTCGGGCATGATGATGTTGCGCAACCGGCCCAGCGCCTTGCGCATCAGCCGCGAGACGTTCATCTGGCTCGTGCACATGCGCTCGGCGATCTCCTTCTGCGTCAGCTGCTCGAAGAAGTACAGCTGCACGACCTGCGCCTCGGTTTCGCTGAGGTGCGCCAGCACGCTGCGCCAGAATACGCCGCGCTTGGTCGCCCCCATGTCCATGCTCTCCGCGCCCGCCGGCTCCTCGGACAATGTAAAGCTGACGTCGCTGTCGCGCACGTTGTCGAGGAAGCTCTGCGGGTGGTAGGCGCTGCCCAGCTCCATCGCTTCCTGCACTTCTTCCTCGGTCAGGCCGGTGCGTCCCGCCAGCTCTGCAGTCGTCGGCTCGTGGCCGACCGCGCGCGTGAGCTCGTTGAGCGAGTTGAAGACCTTGAGCGACTTCTCCTTCAGCTCGCGCGGCACGTTGACGGCCCAGGTCTTGTCGCGGAAGTAGCGCTGGATCTCGCCCTGGATGGTCTGCCAGGCGTAGGTGGAGAAGCGGAAGTTGAACGCCAGGTCGAAGCGGCGGATGGCCAGCAGCAGCCCGACCGTGCCGACCTGCACCAGGTCCTCGAACTGGTCGGGGGAGTAGCGGAAGCGATGGACGATGCGGTAAACCAGCGGGCGGTACTTTTCGACGATCAGGTCCTCCAGCGCCGGCGTCGGATCCGCCAGGTAACGCGCAAAAAGAGCGCGCTCGTCCACGCGCTCTACATCCAGTTCATTGTCGGCGGGCGGACTACGCCCGTCCGTCTCGTCGGTCATGGAAGATGAACGGCCTGTTTTCCTTATACTTGATCTCAAAGTCCATATCGAGGTGCGCGACACCGTCGACGACACTGGAATCATACCTGCCGCCCAGAGTGCGCATCACAGCCAGGCTGGCTGCGCTGGTCACACTCTGGTGCTTACCCGAAGGATCAGACAGCGAGACGCTGATACGGTTCTCGTGTTCCCGCCATCTGAGGCTGACCAGTCCCGCGGCCTGCTCGGTGACGGCCACGATGGTCAGAAAAGCTTCCCCCACTACAAGCTTGAGATTCTCGATCTCGTCTACCGGTAGTCCCAACCGCGTGGCGAGGCCCGATACCAGCAGGCGCACCACGCTGACGTAGTCCCCGTTAACAGGAACTTTCAACTCCACCGAGCTTTCTAGCTTCTTGCTCATTAACGAATCCTTGTACACATCACTGCGCTGGCTGGGCGCCTGACTTTTCACTACGGCAGCCACTTGCGAACCGCCTGTACCTAAGCCCGCGCCTCGCCGATTCATATTACCCAGATTACCCGGCGTACGTAACATTACGCGTCGCGGCTTCGGCTGGGGCATGCAAAGCGGCGGCTGGATCGCTTCCGCGTAGCGCCATCGAGCCTGCCGGATCAGGCGTTGGCGCGCTTGGGAGGCTTGTCGTACTGCTGCGGACCAGAGCTGGGCAATGGCGCACGAGGCAGCACCCAGTCCATCACGTACTTCGGCGCCGTGGCCAAGCCCGCCGCCAGCGGGCGGTTCATCACGTACGACTGGATCGAAGCGTGCAGCGGGATGGCGGCGGCATTGAGCACGTTGCGCACACTGCGCAGTGATTCGTCGCTGAACAGCAGCGTGGCGGCGCGCCCCTCGACTTCGGCGTCGCGCAGCACTTTGGCGATCTGAGCCAGGACGATGCTGTTCAGGCACAGGTCCACTGGCGCGAAGAGCAGGATCAGCCCGTCCTCGGCTCCCTCGGGACCGCCCTGATAGCCAATGACGAACGGTTCAGCATCCGCTAGCGGCGCGCTTTCCATCCGCGGCCGCACGCCCAGTTCGCGCGCTCGTGCAAGCGCAGCCATAAGCAAGTCTTGGTGGCGGTTAAGGTATCCCATCATGTCCCTGCGCCAAGGTGAACATTGGCGCTGTCCATAATTTATAAAACTGCCTCTCTACCTTGCGCGGAAATTCTAACACCTTTTTGGGCTGAAGTAAACTTACACTTCTAGCCCGTCCGAAGTTTGAGCCGGGGATCAAGTACATCCCGCAGGCCATCGCCGAAGAGGTTAAAGCCCAGTACAGTCAGCGCCAGCGCTAATCCAGGAAATACGCCCCACCAGGGCATGCTTGTCAGGTAAGGCCGGCCCTCGGCGAGCATCCCGCCCCAGCTGGCCGCCGGCGGCTGGATGCCCAGCCCGAGGAACGACAGCCCGGCCTCGGAAAGGATGTTGTAGGCTACCTGCATCGTGCCCAGCACGATGATCGGCGCGACGCAATTGGGCAGCAGGTGCACGAGGATAATCCGCGCATGGCCGCAGCCGATGGCGCGCGCCGCCTCGACGAACTCCAGCTCCTTGAGCGCCAGCACCTGGCCGCGGATCACGCGCGCGATGCCCGTCCAGCCGGTGAGGCCCAGCGCGATGAACAGGCCCCAGATGCCCGGGTCAAGGCGGCCGGAGATGCTGACCAGCGCCTTGCGCACCTCAGGCTGGTTCAGCGTGGCGAGGATGATGATCGCCAGCAGAATGCCGGGGAAGGCGAAAAACGTGTCGGTGATGCGCATCAGCAGGCCGTCGAGCCAGCGGCCGAAGTAGCCGGCGAGCGTGCCGACGAGGATGCCGATCAGCAGGTTGAGCAGCGTGGCCACCACGCCGACGAGCATCGAGATGCGCGCGGCGTAGAGCACGCGGGATAGGATGTCGCGCCCGTTGACATCCGTGCCCATGAAGAAGCGCCTGGTAGTGCCGCCGTCACGGCGGCTCTTCTCCAGTTGGCTGTCCCGAGCCTCTGAGCTTGAGGTATTGCCTGCCTCCGAGACGGAGGCACTACCGCTCATCACCGTGCCCGGCGGAGCCTTGCTGTACTCGCGGAACTGCTCCACGGGATCGAACGGCGCCAGCCACTGGCAGGTGACTGCCACCAGCACTGCGCACGCCACCAGCACTAGGCCGATGCAGGCTGAGCGGTGGCGAATCAGCTGGCGCAGCGTCTCCACTAGCCGTACCTCACTCGTGGATCGATCAGGCCGTAGGTCATGTCCACCAGCAGGTTCACGGCCACGAACACGCCGGCCATCAGCATCACGCCGCCCATCACCATCGGGTAGTCGTACTGCGTGATCGCCTCGACCATCGCGCGGCCCATGCCCGGCCAGGAGAACACCGTTTCGGTGAGCACGGCGCCGGTGAGCAGCAGCGCGAAGTTGTTGCCGATCACCGTGACGATGGGGATCAGCGCGTTGCGCAGCGCGTGCACCACCACCACGCGCGGGTAGCTCAGGCCCTTGGCGCGCGCGGTGCGGATGTAGTCCTGGCCCATCACCTCCAGCATCGAGCTGCGCGTCAGCCGCGCGATGATCGCCATCGGCACCGTGGCCAGCGTCACGCCGGGCAGCACGAAGTGCCGCCCCCAGTACATCCACCACACCACGAGCGGCGACTGGTACTGCGACCACAGGCTGTCCAGGCTGCCGGAGTACGACATGTCGCTGACCGGCAGCCAGCCCAGGCGGCTGGCGAACAGCAGCTGCAGCATCATGCCTAGCCAGAACACCGGCATCGAGATGCCCGCCACGGCGAGCAGCATCAGCAGGTAGTCGGCCGGGCTGCGCGGCCAGGCCGCCGAAACGATGCCCGCCACCATGCCGCAGCCCACGGCGATGATCATGGCGATCAGCGTCAGCAGCAGCGTGTTGACGAACTTCTGCGCCAGGTACGGCGCCACCTCCGTGCGCTGCACGTAGCTGCGGCCCAGGTCGCCGTGCACGACGCGCGAGAGGAACAGCCCGTACTGCACGGCGAAGGGCTTGTCCAGGCCCATCTGCACGCGCAGGTTCTCGGCGATCTGCGGGTTGTAGTGCTGGCCCATGATGATGCGCACCGGATCGCCCGGCGCGGCCACCATGATGGCAAAGCAGATCAAAGTCACGCCGATCAGCACGGGGATCGCCGCCAGCAGCCTGAGCAGGATGAAGCGCAGGAACGGCGGCAAAGGCGGCAGCCGGTACGTCCCGTGCCGGCGACTGCCAGGAGGCGGTAGCTGCGGCGTCACGCCGCCGTGTTCCATAACGCTAGTAACGGGCGGCGAAACGCCGCCCCCACCAAGGGCAGCGAGCGACCTGCCGGTCGCCCCTCCGGTCGGTTTCTGGTCATCGCTCACGCCTAGTGCGCCTCGCTGGTCACATCATCGATCGGCGCGTTGTTGAGCTGCGGTGTGCGGTCCATCTTGGTGATCGTCAGGCCCTTGACGTAGGGCTGGATCAGCGTGCTGCTGTTCTTCCAGAACAGCATCAGCCAGGGCGCCTCCTGGTAGGCGATCTGCTCGGCCTTGCCGTACAGCTCGGCGCGCCGCGCGGGATCGAGCTCGACCTGCGCCTGCTTCACCAGGTGGTCGAACTCGCTGTTGCTCCAGCGCGTGACGTTGCCCTTCTCGCCAAAATTCTCGCTGTGCAGCAGCACGTACAGCCAGTTGTCCGGATCGGGGTAGTCGGCGAGCCAGGTGTTCTGGAAGAACAGCGACTGCCCGTCGTAGATCTTGGTCAGAAACTCGCCCCACTGCACGGTCTCGATACGCACCGTGACGCCGACCTTGGCCAGGTCCTGCTGCACGGCCTGCGCCACCAGGCGGTTCGTCGGCTGCAGGTCGATGTTCAGCACCAGCTCGGGCAGGCCCTTGCCGCCGGCGTAGCCAGCTTCGGTGAGCAGTTTCTTGGCCATCTCCGGGTCGTAGGGATAGCCCGGCGCGTCCTTCCAGAAATAGAACATGCCGTCGGGCACGAAGGTTTTCTGCTCGGTGACAAGCCCGCTCCAGATGTTGTTGATGATGTTCTGCTTGTCCACCGCGTAGTTCAGCGCACGCCGCAGCGGCGTGTTGTCCTTGAACGGCGCCTGCTCGCAGTTGAAGCCGTAGGCGTACATGTCCATCGCCGGCACGCCATTCACCATGGCGTTGAGCCTGGGGTCGCCGCGCACTTCGCTGATCTGGCTGGGCGGGATGTCGCAGTGCTCCAGCGTGCCGGTCTTGAAGTTCTCGAAGCGCGTCTTCTCATCCTTGATGATGCGGAACACCAGCGTCTCGATGCTCGGCTGCTTCTTGAAGTAGTCGCGGTTGGCCTTGAGCGTGATGCGGTCGCCCTTAGCCCAGGAGACGAAGACGAACGGCCCGCTGCCCACCGGCTTGTCGCCGAAGCCCAGCGGGTCGCGCTCCACCTCGGCGCGCGGCACGGCGGCGAAGTCGCTCATGCACAGCACGTTGATGAACGGCGCGTAGGGCTGCTCCAGCACCAGCTTGAGCGTCTGCGGGTCGACGACGACGATGCCGGCGACGCCGTCGGCCACGGGCGTCTTGCCCGTGCTGTAGGCCTGCGCGCCCTTGACGTAGTACAGCAGGTTGGCGCGCGGCGAGACAGTCTTAGGATCGAGCACGCGGCGCAGGCTGTAAGCCATGTCCTCGGCGGTCAGCGGCTGGCCGTTGTGGAAGCGCACGTCCTTGCGCAGCTTGAACGTATACGTCAGGCCGTCAGGGGAGATCGTATGCGACTCCGCCAGGTCGTCCACCACGTTGGCGTTCACGTCGAACTTGACCAGCGTGTTGAAGATACGCCGCACCACGCTGTCGCTGACGGTATCAGTGACCTGCGCCGGGTCGAGCGAGCGCGCGTCGTCGGGCAGCGGCCAGCGGTACTCCGCTGCCGTGGTAGCCGCAGGAACGCCCTGGGCACCCGAGCCGGTCGTGCCCGGCGTACTAGTAGCCGAGCCGGCATTCGACTTGGGCTTGGGTACGCAGGAACCGGCGGCTGCCGTGAGAACGGCGAGCAGCAGCGCGGCTAGCAGCAGTGCAAAGGGACGGGCAAGCGTGCGCGTCATGGCCATAGCACCTCCGCAGTGATTCTAGCAGGTAGGGCGCGCAGTGATGCGCGCCGGCCCATGTGCGTTGCTGAAGCAAGAAGAGCGGCACGATTCACAGCGTGCCCTACGAAAACGGGCGACCTGTCGATCGGTAGCGGCGGCCGCCGTGCCGCCGTCATATTCAGTGGGGCGGGCCGTTGTGCCCGCCACCTTCATATGATGTCCATCGCTCATCACATTCGGGACTGAGCTACTCTACAAAGACAAACACCCAGCCTTTCTCACCCCTCTCCTGAAACAGCACCGGCTTGCCAATCGAGCAGCGGCCCAACATTGTGTCTAGAAATGATGGTACGGTGGCAGGATCAGCGCTGAGCAGTGCGTGCAAGTCTTCAACTCCGTACCCGTGTTCTTTAACGAATCGTAGCTGAGCTATTTCCAACTCGTTATCAAGAGCTATAAGCTGGCAAAGGGCTACTCGCATCTCAGGCAGCATCGCATCGGATTGCGGGAAGTACACATCGATTTCGTTGTTGACCAGAATGTTAACGTCCTTCTCGACCGTCACATCCACTCCGAATAGTCTCACCGTGAAGCCAGCGTTATCTTCTTTCAACAGGCGAAACTCGAAGTCCTTAGTGAATGTGATCAACTCAGTGCTAGTTCTATCATCCAAGCCGAGTGAGCGCAAACAAGAATACGCTCGTGCAGTTGAGGTTGCTCTTGATTGAAGGGAGTCTGCGAGGTCAATACTGTAGTTGTGCATTGCCTGCTCAGGAATCTTGCCAAGCCAATACTCGCCGATTACGGAAATCGGGCTACCTAGCAGACGATGGCGCACGGAAGGATTGGGCGTCCCCTTGTCAGTCGATGAGGTTGTCTGCGCACCAGGCAGCGAACCTTGTTGAGATGCTGCACGAATCGAAACTCTATGACATGCAGCGAGCGCACTGCAGAAGGGGGCCAAGATGCAGAGCCAGACGACAACGCGGTGAATTCGTTTGCAGATCAGCATGCAATTCTCCTGGCGCTCGTCTGTGGCGCGAGCTGCGAAGCACGGCGATCCTCCGTCGCGCGAACCACGTCATAGGCTGCCGCCACCCCTGGCATGCGTAGAGTATATCGCGGCACAACAAGGTGTGCTGGCCAGAAGCCCGCATTGCCAAGAGCGGGCCGAGATAGTGCTCAGCCCCTACTGGAAGACGGCGGCGAGCCGCCGCCGCCACTTGCTCTTTCTGCATACTGCCTACTGCCTACTCTCTTGCTGCTCCGGGGTACAATCCACCTGTGCGTGCCGCGGAGCGTTATCGCAATCTGGAGTTCGACCGGCTGCTGGAGCAGCTGGCCGGCTGCGCGTCCAGCGAGCTGACGCGCGAGCTGATCCGCGGCATCGAGATCGTGTTCCACCCCGCGCGCGTCGAGGAGAACCTCGACCAGACCACCGAGGCGCTGCGCTTCACGCTCGAGCATCCCAGCGTGATGCTGCCGGGCTTTTCCGCCGTGCACGACGTCGCGCCGATGTGGGAGGCGATCTATGCCGGCGAGCTGATCGACAGTGCCCAGGCGCGCGAGATGCGCAGCTTCCTGGAGGCCTGCGCCGGCTTCACGGCGTTCGCCAAATTCCTCAAGCTCGCCGAGTACCCGCGGCTGGCCGACATCGCCGGGCCCTGGCAGCCGCAGGACCACCTGCTCGACGTGACCAAGCGCACGTTCAGCGAGGACGGCGAGGTGCGCGATAACGCCAGCCCGGCGCTGTCTGAGCTGCGCGCCAAGCTGCGGCGTTTCGAGGGCGACGTCAGCCACACGCTGCGCGACATGCTGCGCGAGGTGAAGGACAAGAGCGGCGACGAGGCGCTGGTCAGCGTGCGCTTCAACCGCTTCGTCGTGCTGCTGCCGCGCGCGCTGGCGGGCAGCTTCAAGGGCGCGGTGGTCGACGTCTCGGGCACCGGCCACAGCGTGTACTTCGAGCCCGCGGCGGTCAGCCAGGTCAACACCGAGCGCCAGCACCTGTTCCTCAAGGAGGACCAGGAGGTACGGCGCATCCTGCGCGAGTACGGCATGCAGGTGGCGGCGCAGATCGAGCCGCTGAAGGCCGACCTGGCGATCCTCGTCAAGTTCGACTACATCTTCGCCCGCGCGCGCTACGCCGGCGCGCTGCGCGCCACGCGCCCGCGCATGACGCGCGAGGGCGGCTTTCTGCTGCGCGGCGCCGTGCATCCGCTGCTGTTCAAGGACTTCGTCGCTGAGGACCTGCTGTTCGACCGCCAGCGCGCGCTGGTGATCAGCGGCGTCAACGCCGGCGGCAAGACGGTGCTGCTGAAACTGCTCGGGCTGTACAGCCTGATGGCCGCGCTGGGCTGCTTCACCCCCGGCGACGCGCAGCTGCCCTACATCTCGGGCCTGCACGCCGACATCGGCGACGACCAGAGCGCGCTCTCCAACCTCTCGACGTTCACCGCGCACCTGCGCTTCGTCTCCGAGCTGTGGGCTGAGCTGGGCACGCGCCTGCCGAACGAGCCGCCGCTGCTTGTGCTGATCGACGAGATCGGCACCGGCACGGAGCCCGGCGAGGGCGCGGCGTTCGCTTACGGGCTGATCCAGACGCTGCTCGACCACCCGGTGAAGCTGGCCGTGACCACGCACTACGACGTGCTCAAGACGCTGGCTTTCGAGCGCGGCGACGTAAAGAACGTCTGCCTGGAGTTCGACGAGGAAGCGCTGCGTCCGACGTTCCACGTGCTCGACAACATGCCGGGGCAAAGCTTCGCGCTGGCGATCGCCGAGCGCTGGGGCGTGGACACGCAGGTCATTACGCGCGCGCAGAGCGTGCTGGGCGACGAAGAACGCAAGATGGCCGCGATCATTGGCGAGCTGGAGCAGCTGCGGCGCGAGGCGCAGCGCGCCAAGGCTGAAGTGACCAGTCAGGCCGCCAAGCTGGCCGACGCGGCAACGGAAAACGAGCAGCTGTCCGCCGAGCTGCGGCGTGCCAAGCAGCGTTTTGTCGAGCAGGCGGAGCGCGTCAAGGTGGAGCTGGAGCGGCGCATCGAGGAGCTTCTCAGCGACACCAAGCGCCGGCTGAAGAAGGGCGCCAAGCAGGCGCGCCGCGAGGGCGAGGAGTACGTCAAGGCGGCGAGCGAATCGGCTGAGCTGGCGCGCGAGCAGAAGGCCGAAGCCACCGTGGTGCTGGCGGAGGTGCTGAAGGGCCTGGCCATCGAGGAGGCCGACGTGCAGACGGACGAAGAGCAGATCAAGGTCGGTGACAAGGCCGAGGTGGCCGAGTCGCACCTGCGCGGCGAGGTGACGGAGATCGACGCCGGCAAGGGCGAGGCGGTGCTCAGCGTAATGGGCAAGCGCATCAACGTTAAGCTGAAGAAGCTCAAGCGCATCACGCCCGCGCCACCCAGCAAGGCCGCCAGCGCGCTCGACCAGTACCGCAAGGCCGCGGCGGAGTCGGCGCGCGGCAGCACGCTACGGCTGGAGGAGTCATTCGCCAAGGGGCTGGCGGACTCAGCGGACACACTGGACCTGCATGGGCAGACAACCGAGGAAGCCTACGAGAGCCTAGAGAACTTCATCAGCAACTGCCTGGTGAGCAACACCAATACGATCCGCATCATGCACGGCGTAGGCAGCGGGCGCCTGCGCGTCTTCGTGCAGGACTACCTGCGCCACCATAAGCACGTGGCTAACGTGCGCCACGCCACGACGCATGAAGGCGGCGTGGGCGTGACGATCGCGGAGCTGAAGTAGGGCGCGCTGTAAAGCGCGCCGTCTTTTCTTTTGTAGAGGCAACCCGTGGGTCGCCCGTCTCCAGTGAGGCGCTTCTTATCTGGGAGCGCCGACATCCATGTCGGCAGTGATCTTCAACAGCGAGCGCCCTAGGAGCTCGCGACTGCTTGTTCGAACACGGAGTATCGTTGCGCGCCTACGGCGCGCCTATCTGAAGATGCTTGCCGACATGGATGTCGGCGCTCCCAGGGAAGACGGCGGCGTGCCGCCGCCGCCACGGCGCTCCCAGGGAAGCCGCCACCGTTACTCGTCTTCCTTCTTCGTCACCTTGAAGCCGGCCTGCACGAGCGCGTGCAGGTGCAGCATGCCCACCGGGCGGTCCAGCTCGTCGATCACCGGCAACAGGAAGATCGGCCGCGGGTGGTGGTTCTCCATCAGCTTGAGCGCGTCGTAGGCCAGCGCGTCGGCGCGCACCAGCGTCGGCTGCGTCGTCATCAGCTCGCCCGCCGGCGTGGCAATGGCCTCGGCCACCGTGCCACCCTTGACGATGAAGCGGCGGATGATGCGCCGCACGTCGCCGTCGGTGATGATCCCCGCCAGCTTCCCCTCGCCGTCGACGATCGACACGCCGCCGAGCATGAAGCGCGTGATCACGTCCAGCGCGTCGCCGAAGCTGGCGCTGAGCGGCACGACCGGGTTGGTCTCCTCGCCGCGCAGCAGGTCGCTGACCGTCAGCGTCAGCCGCTTGCCGAGCATGCCCTGGGGGTGGAACACGGCGAAGTCCGCCGGCGAGAAGCCGCGTGCCTGCATTAGCGCCACGGTCAGCGCGTCGCCGAGCGCCAGCGTCATCGTCGTCGAGGTGGTGGGCACCAGGTTGTGCGGATCGGCCTCCGGCGCCGGCGGCAGCAGCAGTACGACGTCGGCGCTATGGGCGAGCGTGCTGTCGGCGTTGCCGGTGATGGCGATCACCGGCGCACCGATGTGCTTCACCGGCGGCAGCAGCCCGAGGATCTCCGCCGTCTCGCCGGAGAACGAGATCGCCAGCAGCAGGTCGTTGCGCAGCACCACGCCCAGGTCGCCGTGCACGCCCTCGGCGGGGTGCATGAAGTGCGCCGCCGTGCCGGTGGAGGTCAGGCTGGCGGCGATCTTCTGCGCCACGTGGCCGCTCTTGCCCATGCCGGTGACGATCACGCGGCCGCTGCAGGCGAGGAACAGCTCGCAGGCGTAAGCGAATGAAACGTTTAGACGCCCGCGCAGCTCGCCGATCGCTTCCGCCTCAACAGCCAGCACGCGCTGGCCAGCTGCAATCAGTTCGGAATGCTCCATACTGCGCTGATTATAGTGCGCCGTTGGTAGTGCCGCCGTCACGGTGGCGTCCCCTACAGGCTCACCTGGAACAGGCAGGACTGCGCTTCGGGATCCATGCCGCAGCAGCGGATCTCCGCGCTGTTTGCCGCTCCCGTGACGCACTGGCTGCCCAGCTCGGCCAGCAGGCCGGCGTAGAAGCCGCACAGCGGGCGTTCGCTGTGCACGCCGCGCGCGAATACGCTGTCGCGGACCTCGACGAACTGCAGGTCGCCGCGCACCAAGTGCACAAAGCTGCTTATACCAAGGAACGGCGGCAACGCCTGCTTGACCAGCGAGGCGAAGCGCGCGGCGCTGCCCAGCGCCAGCAGGCTGGCGCGCAGCCGCTGCTGCTCGCTTAAGCCGTGCAGCGCGTTGCGCCCGGCAAGGTGCACGATGTCGTGGTAGGCCTGGTGCTCGCGCAACTCGCCAAGAACGGCGGTAAGCTGCGCCGGCCCCAGTTCCTCCACCTCGCTGAACAGGCCCAGGATGCGGTCGGCATCCAGGTGGTGCGCGCGGCAGAGGTGCGCGTAGAAGTCCGGTTCGAAGCGCCGCACCGCAGCCAGCAGGCTGTACATCAGCAGTGGGTGGTAGCGCTCCAGTGCTGCGTGGGTGGGCATGTCAGCATTGTACCCGACCCGCTAAGGGGCCGGCAGTGATACGTCCAGGGAGAGGCGCACCGGCTCCGGCGTGAGCAGGTGCTGCGCCTCAGCCTGCGCCTTGCCTGAGGCGACTCCACCGCCCAGCGCGGTGCCGTCCCAGGCGGCCTCGAAGACCTTAGTCTGGTGCGGCTTGAGTTCCTCGCTGACCAGCGCCTGGGTGTAGCGCATGCCGGAGCTGGCGCGCCAGATCTCCGCGCCGTCCTGCCGGACGATGAAGTCGTAGGCCTGGCCGCTGGTGTAGCTGAGCGCGATCGGCTCGTGCGTGTTGTTGTGTGCCCGCAGGATCCAGGTGTAGCCGCCCGCGGGCTGGTGGCGCAGCTGGAACTCGTAGTCCAGCCCGCCCGCCGCCGCAGTGGCGCTGGCCAGCGTCACGGCGCGGTTGCCACCAAAGTAGTTGTCGACCCAGTGTGCCACGGACAGCACGTATTGTGACATCGGCGGCAGCAGCGCCAGCGCCAGCAGCGTGCCCGAGAGGCGGGTGAGCACCAGCGTGACGTTCATCGTCTTGGCGTGGCTGACCGGCCGCTTGCCGCTGATGCAGTTCTCGACGACCACCGCGCCCGGCGGGTCGACAATCATGAACAGCGTCAGCGTGGCGATGCCGTTGACGATCCCCGACAGCGTCATTGCCGTGGCGGCCACCGTATGGTCAAGGCTGGCGGCGAGCACCGTCGACATCACGCCGATGCTGTAGAAGCAGGTGACGAAGACGTTGTAGATCAGGAACTGGTACGGCAGTACGCGGAAGTCGCTGTACTTTCTCAGATGGCTGATAGTCGGCGGCGCCAGGTAGAGCGGGAGGCGGTTGAGGCGCTTCAGCCCGTACAACAACGTGCGCGGCAGGCTGCCCAGATGTTCGAGGATCATGATGCCGCGCGTGAACAGCTTGATCATCGACGGCATGAACATCGCGCCGGCGATCACGCCGCCGATGACGAACAGCAGGTCGATGCGCAGTGCCGCCAGCACCTGCTGCGGGCTGTAGGTGCCCTGGTAGACCTTGTCGGGAAAGTTGCCGAGTATCGGCGCCTGGAACATGTTGCTCAGGCGCGACAGCACCATCAGGATGTTGAACAGCGTCATGCTGATCGCCAGGCGCCGCGTCAGCACGCCGGAGGTGCGCACGCCATAGGCCAGCGTGTCGATGATGCTCATCAAGCCCAGCAATACCCCGGCGATAAGCACCGGGCGCAGCATTTCGTGAGGTATCACGCCTGCTACCTGGCCAGGTCCGCCTCAAATCCCAGCCGCACCGGCCCGGCGTCCAGCTGATGCACTGCCTCGAAGCGGTAGAGCGCCAGCGGGAGCGGTTTCCCGCCCTTGTTCGTGCCGCTCCAGGCGCCCTTAAAGACGATGCGCTCGCCCGCGCCGATGGTCTCGGTCAGCGGGCTCTGGACGAAGAAGCGGTTGATGTTGTAGTGCCAGAGCATGTCCGTGCCGCTCAAGACTTCGAAGTCAAAGCGCTCGTTGGTGGCATAAGACAGCTCTATCGGCGCGCCGCTGCTGTTGAGCACCTTCAGCTGGAACTCATAGCCCGCGTCTGTGGCGTACAGCAGGAACTCGTACTCCAGCCCGCCGGAGCTGCTCCGCGCGCTGCCCAGCACCGTTCCCTCGGCGGCAGGCGCCTGCGCACTCTCCGCGGGCGGCGCGACCTCTTCTTCCGGCGGCGCTGCAGTCTCGGCAGGCTGCTCAGCGGGCGCCTCTTCCGCGGGCGGCGCCTCGGCTTCCGAGCCCGTATCCTGTACTACTTCATCGTTGATCGTCAGCGGCTGGCCGTTGCGGTCGTACTTCAGCGTGTCTAGACTTTCTTCATCTCCGGCTGCTGGCTGCTCCTCGGCAGGCGTCTCTTCGGGCGGCGCCACTTCTTCCGTAGGCGTCTCCTCGGCAGGCGGCGTTTCCTCAGCTACGACTTCGGTAGTCTCCTCGGCTGGCGGCGCGACTGCTGGCGCCTGGGCCAGGAAGGTGATGCGCTGGTACAGCGTCGAGTTGGCGATTTGGCCGCTCGTCAACTGGTCGCGCACCATGTCGCGGATCAGCTTGCCGGTGTAGCCGCGGCTGGCGATCGTGCCTAACGTGGCATAGCCCAGCACGCCGCTGGCCAGGAAGTCACTGGTGGCCAGCTTGTAGCTGGCGAAGGGATCGATCTCTGCGCCGTTGACGCGCACTTGGTACGACTTGCCGTCGAAGATGCCAAAGCTTGCGCCACTGACCTGCGGGAAGCCCTCCTTGCCGATCTGGTCCGCCGCGTCGTTGAGGATCTGCTGCAGCTCGCCGCCGGTGACGTCGAGCACGACGCCGTAGTGGTCGAACGGCAGCACGCCGTAGAGGTCGCCCAGCGTCACCGGGCCCTTGGCCAGCGAGCCCTGGAAGAACGCCGCGGGCAGCAGCGCCACGTCGGCGCCCGCCTGCTGGCGCAGGGTGTCGCAGACATAGTTGCCCAGCTCGGTCTCTGAGCTGTGGATGCGCACGTCGCTCATCTGCACCGCGGCGGTGCCGACGATCAGCCCCATGCGCTCGGCGAACTGCGGCTGGAAGCTGCTGAGCCACGTGATGTAATTGCTGTTTTCAACCCACTTGCCGTCCAGCGGCACGAGCTGGCTGGCGAAGTAAACCATCTCCAGGCCGCCGTCCACCTTGCGCCCGAAGCTGGTCTTCATCAGGCCCACGGTGCGGCCGTAGCAGGCGTCATGCGTGATCAGCGTCTCGCCGACCTTCATCGGCACCTGCAGCTCGGAATGGCTCATCCCACCGCAGATGATGTCGATGCCACGCACCTGGCCGGCCAGCTGGATATCGGCGTTGATCCCCAGATGCGTCACGCCGATGATCACGTCGGCCTGCGACTTCAGCTGCGGCACAAGTTCGCGCGCCACCTCGATGGGATCGCGCACCGTCAGGCCGGCGAAGTTCTTGGGCGCCACGCGCTGCACTAGGTCGCCGGTGATCAGGCCGAAGAGCGCGATCTTCTTGCCCTCGCGCTCGATGATCACGTACGGCTTGGCGAACGGCTGGCCGGTGTCGGTGGTAATGACATTGGCGCAGAGAATGGGGAACTTGGCCTCGGCCATGCGCTGCTTCAGCACATCGACGCCATAGTCAAACTCGTGCACTCCCAGCGCCATCCCGTCGTAACCCAGGCGGTTCATCGCCTCGATGTCGAGGTAGCCCTGGAATACGTCGGAGAGCGGCGTGCCGGAGATCGCGTCGCCGGAGTCCAGCGTCAGCCAGACCATCTTCTTGTGGCGGCGCTTGTCCTGGAAGAAGATCGCACGTTTCGCTACGCCGCCGACCGGCTTGTTCGAGTCATAGCTAAATGCTCGCAAGTGGCCGTGCGTGTCGCCCGTGTGCAGTATCGAAATGTTCGCCGTCGTTGACTGGCCCAAAGCCGGATATGACAACGCCACGGCGACAATCGCCCCGATGATTATTCCGTTTATCCGTGACATATCAACCTGTTAATAACTCGTTGATAACTACTCATTGTATCACAGCATATTCCACGCAGCCGCTCCGCGCAGTCTGCAACTTTGCCCGCAGTCTCAGCTGCGCTGCCGCTGAGACGCAGTTTCAGCTGTACGCCCGGTTGCGGCTGCTATATAATCGGGCGCAGCCCCGCCGAGGGCAAACCCAGGCGTGCGATGCGCAAATTTGGCTCGGAGAACATGCAATATGCCGAAGCAGCCGAAAGATCAGACACCGGATACGCCAGCCGCGCGGCGCGGCGTGCCCTGGGGCACGGTAATCCCCGTGGCGCTGTTTCTGCTGATCGTGGCGGCGGGTATCGCGCTGTATACGAGCAGCGCGCTGATCCAGCGCGCGGAGGTGCGCCAGCGGCAGCAGGCCAATGAGCAGCTCGGGCTGCCGCGCGACTTCCCGCTGAATGTCGTGCCGCTGTACGCCGGCGCCAAGATCGTCAAAGCCGAGCGCGGCGACTGGAAATCGACCGACGGCAAGCCGATGGACAAGTGGTATGTGCATGCGGAGAGCGCCGATCCGCCGGACAAGATCTTCAAGTACTACAACGACCTGCTGCTCGACAACAAATTCCAGCAGAGCTACTACAGCTCGATCCCCACGGGCTTCGGCGTGAACTACTCCGACGCGCGCCACGACATTCAGTTCGTCATCGAGACGCGCAAGGCCTCGCCGCTGACGCAGGTCGAGATCACGCTGTACCGCCTGCGGTAAGAGGGTGGGCGCGTCGGTGTAGGGCGCGCTGTAAAGCGCGCCGCACATTCGACGATCAGAACAGCGCGATTCACACCGCGCCCTAGGTACCGGCCGCCCTATTCCTTCAGCCAGTACTTCTGGTAGAGCACGGTCAGCTTCTTGCCGGGCGCGATAACCTCCGGCTTGGAAGGCTGCGCCAATGTCGGCGCAGCTACGCCGCCGAAGCCTTTGCCATCATCGCTCGCGCCAGATGCAGGCGCGGCGTCGCCAGCGGCCACCTTATCCTTCAGCAGGCCGAAGGGATAGAGCAGGTCGAAGGCCGTGCCGGTCTGGCCGTACGGATCGTCGAGCGCCACCGGTGAGCAGATCAGTACGATGTACTCCCAGCCCTGCTCGCTGAACTCGAAAAGGAAGCGGTCGCTGCCGTAGTACGCTGCGCTGGGAATCTCAAAGGGGTATGCGCCGACGCGCCAGCCGGCATGCACCCCCAGCGCGGCGTTGGCGGCGATGCTCTCGGCGTTGTTGGGGAACGCCAGGTAGTACTGCCCGTCGGTAAACACGATCACCGCCAGCACATCGGCCGGCGCGTCCAGGCTGAAGCTGAAGCGCAGCGTCGTCGCCGGTTCGCCGCGTTTGTCGTATAGCTCGCTCTTCAGGAACACGTTGTCCGGCCGCGGCGTGCCATCCTCGTCAAGGAACTGGAACTCCTTCAACATATACGGCTCACTGCCCGCGTCATAGCGCCCGCCGCAGCGCTGCTCGAGCAACGTGCTCAGCTCATCCAGCGCCGCCTCTGGCACGCCCCTGAGCGCCGCCGGTTGAGACGCTGTCTCAGAGCTGCGCGCTCCGCCGGCGGGCAGCGACCACAGCTTGGGATCGAGCGACTTGACGAAGCTGAGCTGATACTTCGTACCGCCGGAGTAGCCGCGCACCGTCGCGTCGACCTTGGAGCGCAGACCGACGGACAGCTCGTCCAGCGTCAGCAGGCCATCGCCGTTGGCGTCGTAGTCCTGCGGCGCGGCAAGGATCTGCGACAGGCACAGCGTCATCGCACCGTGGCCGGCGCTGCGGATCTCCTGGGCCTTGCGCCGGCTGTCGGAGGCGAAGATGTCCACGATGTTGCCCTGCTGAAGGCGGTTGGCGTCGGGCAGCGGTACCACAGCCTTCATGCCACTGGCGCGCAGCTGCTCGGCGGTCTGCGGCAGGTCGAAGCCCTTGTCCACCAGCTCCGACGCGCCGCGCTCGTTGCCGCCGGAGTGGCAACAATCGGCGATGTAGAACACGCGCGCCAGCAGCGCAAAGCGGCGCAGCTGCTGCGCCATCTCGTCGTCAATCAGCGTGCCGGCGGCCACTTCCTCCGGCGTCGGCGGGCGGTTCTGGCGCTCGAAGTTGTACAGCACCAGCGCGCCGTCGCCCGCCGGCTCATCGCCGCTGAAATCCGGCACCAGCGCGCCGTGCCCCGAGTAGTAGATCAGCAGCGTGTCCTGCGGCTGCGCCTTGGTGGCGATGGCGTCCAGCGCGGCCAGCACGGCGCTTTTCACCGCCTGCGCGTCGACCAGCTCCTGCACCTCGGTGCGTTCTGGGGCGACGCCGCTCAGCGCCGGCAGCATGGACTTCATCAGCTCGCAGTCGCTGCGCGTGCAGGTCAGGTCGGCGATCACCGGATCGTTCTTATCCTGGTACTCGTTGATGCCGATCAGCAGCGCATAGCAGCGCGGCGCGCTGGTCTGCGCACTGGCAGTCAGCACAAGCGCCAGCGGCAGCAGCGTGGCGATGAGACCGAATCTCATGGCTGCACCTCGTAGGGCAGGATCAGCAGGCCGGGGAAGCTCTCGGTGGGGCAAGCCTCTGTGCTTGCTTGCGGCGCATCGCGAGCAGGGACGCTCGCGCCACCGGCCGCATCCTTCGCTGCCTGGGCTACAGCCTTGCGGTAGCCGAAGTTCACTGCGTCACTTAAGCCCATGTAATCGCTCAGCGTCTTGCCCGGCGGCAGCAGGATCACCGCGGCAAACTCCAGGCCGCGGCGCTCAAAGCGCAGCCCCCAAGCCGACTCGGCGACGCCACCAGGCAGGTAGATAGTGCCCGCGGGGACGTTAGTCCAGTCCACACCCGGGCCATAGTCCTCCGCGGTCACGACCGTCGCGTTGCCCTTTCCGTCGAAGCTGACCACTGCGATGCTGGCCGGCGCGTCGAGCTTCAGCGTCCAGGCCACGCTGCCACCACTGCGTACCGGCTGGGCGAAGCGGTACTCCGCCGTCGCCGTGGGCAGCGCTTCGCCAAGCTTGGCGAGTCCGCCGGACAGCAGCTGCGCGGTGTAGCTGATCGCCAGCGGCGTCCAGTACGACTCCGTGGTGCTGCCTGCGTCCATCGCCTTGAGCGCGCTGCTGCGGGCCACCTCCAAACTTGATTCGATGGCTGGCCCGCTGCCCGCGCCACTGGCGATCTGCACCTGCTGGCCCTTCATGTTGTATTCGTCCTGCACTACCTGGTCCACCGCGCCCGCCAGGTAGAAGCGCAGCTCGTCCAGCGTGATCCGCCCGTCGCCGTTGCGGTCGCAGGTCGCCGCGTCGTCGACCAGCGCGCGGTGCAGCGCGTATGTCAGCACGCTGCTCTGGTGCTTGTTGCTCACCAGCGCGCTCTCGCCGTCCTGCGCCGCGAGGATCACCAGCTCGCTGGGATTGCGCAGGCGGATCAGCTCGCTCTGCGCCGTCACCAGCCCGCGCTCTGCCAGCTCGGGCCATTCGAAGCGCTTGGCGTCGGCCTCGCTGGCCCCGCCATCCTTGGGCAGCCCGCCGGCGTGGCACGAGTCCGAGATGAAGATAAAGCGCCGGCAGTCCGGCAGCTCATCGAAGCAGCGCGCCAGGTCGTCATCCAGCAGCAGGTACTGCTGCGCCGTCTCGGCGGACGGTGGATGCCGCTCCAGCGGGAAGTCGTAGAGCACGAAGGCCTCGTCGAAGCCGTCCTCCTCGTCCAGCGGCGCGACGTCGGGCACCTCCAGGCCGTGGCCGGTGAAGTACACTAGCGCGCTGCGCTCGGGGTGCGCCGCCAGCTCGGCCCTGATGTGCTCCAGGCCGGCCAGCACGTTGGCCTTGACCGCCTGCTCCTGCCACAGCTCGGTGATCTCGGGGCTGGCGAAGCCGTCCAGGTACGGCAGCACATCGCGCATGCGATCCAGATCCTGCCGCGCGTAGGCCAGCCTGCTCAGGCTGTAGTCGTCCTGGTCGCCGTACTGCTCGATGCCCACCAGCAGCACGTAGCTGTCCGGCTCGGGCTGCCGCGCCCAGGCGCCGCGCACCGCCAGGGCGAGCGCCAGCAGCACTGCGCAGACGAGACTCCGTCTCATTGACTTCTCCCGCTAGTGAAAGGCCGGGCCATCTGGGCGACGGCCCGGCCATCTCAAGTTCAGCTCGTCAGGACTAGTACACCAGGTCGACAGAGTTGAAGCTGTACGCCGTGCCGTTTACCTGCACCACCGTGTAGCCGCCGCTGTTCAGGCCGTAGGCATACAGGTAGTAATAGCCGATCGGCAGGTCGTTCCAGAAAATATAGTAGCCGGGATACACCGTGCCGAGGAATGCGTCCCCGAGGTAGATGTCCGCCGGCTCGGTCCAGTAGTTGTTGACTTCCATGTCGAAGGTATACGGACCGGCCTTCTCACCGGTCGCCGCCGACGCCGCGGCCTGGCTCTCGGCCATCAGCGTGGTGAACATCGCGTCGTCGCCCATGCTCTGATAGGCAAAGGCGGCCATCCCCAGGTTCGCCGCGTCCTTGTTGCGGCGGGCCTTGTCCGTCGCTTCCTCGAGCAGCGTCTGCGCGGTGATCAGCCCGCTGGTCTGGCCCGAGGCCTTCTCGGCCATCCACAGCGACAGCGCCACCGGCCAGGTCTCGGCCGGGTTGCCGCTCTCGCGGGCCTTGTCGATCAGCTCGCCGATGTTGCCCGGCAGCTTGAAGCCGTCGGTGTCCAATGCGGACTTGATACCGGCGCTCTGGTCGGCCAGCAGCTTGATCTCGCCGGCCTTGGCGGCCTTGACCTTTTGCGACGTCCCTTCCTGGGCCATAGCCACCCCGGCCACCATCAGGCACAGCAGCAAACCAAGCACTAACTTGTTCAACATCAGATGCCTCCTGTGAAATCGTTGGGCTATTATAGAATTCGCAAGCATGAGACGCATTTCACAATTAGAAACTGCTCTACAAAGCTTCTACCTCCAGCCGCGCCTGATTTTTTTATCCTGTTGTGCCTTGGCCTGTGCGCTGCCGTTGGCGGCCCGTGCCGCGGACTATGGGCTCGTGGTGGGCATTGACGAATACCTGGACGACGGCCCGCCGAAATCGTCCAGCCCCGACCTGTTCGCCTGTGCTCGCGACGCCGAGTCGCTGGCCGGCCTGCTTGGCGAGATGGGCCTGGCGCAGGCGAACATCCGTGTGCTGACCGACGCAGCGGCCACGAAGCAGGCGATGCTGGGCGGGCTGGCCTGGCTCGCCGCGTCCTGCGACAGCCAGAGCACGGTGTACTTCTATTACAGCGGCCATGGCAGTACGGGCCTGACGGATGCCGACGGCGACGAGCCGGACGGCTACGACGAGGGGCTGGTGCCGACGGACGTGATCAACCCGGCGGACTACTTCGACGCCTACGTCAACGACCCGCAGCTCAAGGCGCGCGTCGACGCCACGATGCTCTACGACGACGAGCTGCAGCAGGCGCTGCGCAGCATCGCCGGCCGCGCGGGCCGTGTCGTGGTGATCCTCGACACCTGCCACAGCGCCGGCGCGGTGAAGGGTCTGGCCGGCAGCCGCGTGGGCATCAAGCAGTACGACATGGCAATCGGCATCGACCCCACGGGAGGGCGGCCGTCCCTGGCCGCCACTGACTCACGGGCAGGGACGCCCGCGCTCCGGCCACCGCCAGCACCTGCCGGTGGGCCTAGCAGCGGCGGCGCGCCCGGCCCTGTCAGCGGGCCGCTGCCGGGCTATGGCCAGCAGCCGCCTGGGCAGCCCGGCCCGCCGGAACCGAGTTCGCTGGACACGCAGGGCATCGGCGACCAGCTGTTCTACGAGGGCAAGTCGATGCTTTACAACATGACCGTGCTGGCCGCCTCGGAGCCCACGCAGTTCAGCCAGGCGGATCCCGAGCTGGGCCACGGCAGCTTCACCTTCGCGCTGCTCAACGCCGTCTACAACGACGCGGCGCGGGCCGACCTGAACGGCGACGGCAGGCTGAACTGGTACGAGATTGGCAGCTACGCGCACTTCTGGGTCAGCCAGCGCAGCCAGCAGCAGGCAGCGGAGTCGGGCGACGAGGCGCTGCTGCAGTTCCCGGTGCTCTACAACCCCGAGGCCGCGCAGGCGGTGTTTGTCGATGCGCCGACAGTCGGCGAGGGCCGCGAGCTGATCGAACCGGTGCCGCTGCCTAAGGAACTGATGGAGTGAGCAGGAGGGCGCAATGAGAGCAATCAGAATGTGTTCAATGATAGCGGGGCTGGCCCTCCTGGCATCGCTGCTGGCCACGCCGGCGCAGGCGTTCAGCCTGGCCGACGTCGCCAGGCGCTTCGCCAAATCCGGCGAGAAGCCGCATCCCGGCAGCCCGCAGCGCCCGCCCGGCCCGGTCAGCGGCCCCATCGGCGGGCCCGGCCCAGGCCCCGGCCCGCGCCAGGCGCCTGATGTATCTCCGCAGGAGGAGGCGATGATCACCGAGCTGATGGTGATCC
>Ga0315287_10000694_pt1 | contig 29816 bp, 33 predicted proteins | sample YL17G11_0_MG_FD_205037 | JGI IMG/M metagenome (GOLD analysis project Ga0315287, IMG submission 205037) | Sediment microbial communities from Yellowstone Lake, YNP, Wyoming, USA - YL17G11_0 | ecosystem: Environmental > Aquatic > Freshwater > Lake > Sediment | place: USA: Wyoming | collected...
GCCGGCGAGAACGATCAGGATCACGACGGTGCGAATGAGCGTCGCAAGATCTGAATCGACGCCCTCCAAGCCGATTTTGGCAAATATCGCCGTAAGAGCTGCAAAGACAGCCGACAATAAGGCCCAGGCAAACCAACCTGTCCCGGCGGTCATGGGCGTTTCACGCGGTTGCGACTGATGTGGAGGCAAATCCGGCTCGCAGCAGGGCATCACGGCTGACTATGCCTTTAAATTTTCCCTGTGAATCGACCACGGGTAAGCGTTTGATCGCCCTTTCGAGCATCAGTCGGATGGCCTCATTTATCGGGGCATCTTCCTGAACCGTTACTATATTGGTGTTCATAACCTCCCCCGCAGTTTTGGCACGCAGGTCCTCCCGAAGTTGGGCCTGCTGTCGGCCCCGCTCGGTAAAGGGAACCTTGCTCACGAAGTAATTCCAGATACCGGGATAGCGGTCGGAAAAAGCTGCCAGGAGGTCCCGATCCGAGATCAACCCCAGGAAATTTCCCTCTCTGTCCACAACGCAAACCCGCTGAATATCGCTGGAGTCGATAAGGCGAATCACTTCCTCGACCGAAGTATCCGGAAAAACCGTGGAGGTGTCACGGCGCATGATGTCGGAAACGAATTGCAAGTGGTCAACGGCAACCTTCTGTTTCTGGAAGGCCTGCCAATCAGGGCACTCCCTCAAGATAGTATGAAACACGTCCACGCGTGAGAGGATGCCTACAAGTCTGCCTTCGGCATCGACGACCGGAAGACGCTTCACCTGTTTCTTAAGCATCAGATTCACCGCATCCGTGACCAGCTTATCCTGCTCTATCGTCACTGCGGGCTGAGTCATGACCTCCCGGGCCTGCCTCGGCGCCAGAGCCTCAAGGACCGGGCTCACTTTTTCCCGGTCCGATTCAGCCAGCAGACCGAGCCTCATGGGCATACCTGCCTTATAGATTAAATCCCCCTGAGAGATGACGCCGACCGGCCGGTCCCTTTCATCGACCACCGGAAGCCCGGTAAAGGTGGAAGAGAGCAGCAGTCGGGCCACTTCGTCCAGCGAGGTGTTCAGGTTCACCTTTTTGGGGGTTGGGGTCATGATGTCTCGAACCCTGGTATGTCTTGGCATGAGAAAACCGCGGGTCTTATGGGAAATGACGCTCAAATCCTGAACTGCTACAATACCGTCTGTGACCATCTCTTCTGCCTTCGACAAGATCCTCTCGGACTCGATAGCCGGCACGATAATGGTAATCCGAATGGGCATGTGGTAGGAGAGGACTTCAAGTCTGCCGGTGGCAATCTCCCCACTTTCGTAGGAGCCTTCTATCCCCCTGGTCACCAGGCAGCGAGCGGCGATTTTCATGTCATGAACCAATTGGACGATGGCAGCATAGAGGGGTCTCCCTTCCCAACGGGCTTCTTCACTGGTAAATATCTCAATTTTTTTATACTGCAGCATAATTGGCCCCTCCTTACCGTAAGCGGCCCACCAGCATGCCCAAGAAAACCAAGGCTGCACCGATAACATTGTTGGAAAGAAAATTGGCCACCGTGACCAGGTGGGTCCCCGCACGCATGGAGTTCACCGTTTCCAGGCCAAAGGTTGAAAAAGTCGTCAGAGCCCCAAGAAACCCTGTCACAAAAAAAAGGCGCATAGAGGGATTCATGATGTTGATGCCCCGCTCAGCCAGAGCAAACGAGAGGCCGATGAGAAAGCAGCCTGAGAGGTTAACGATGAGGGTTCCCCAGGGGAATTTGGCTCCAAAAAGCTTTACGGCCAGCAATGAAACTCCATATCGGGAGAGCGCCCCGATGCTTCCCCCAGCCATCACCAAGAGTATTTTCATGGTCCAACCATCATTCCTAATCAGCTTCCGAAGCCAATTAAAGATGAGAAGCTTTAGCTCCCGCGTGCCTTGAAAGAGCCTCAAGGAAAGCTTCTGAAAGGATATGGGTTTTTGTAGCCTTAAACGCATCAAACTCAAACCCGTTTTGTTCTTTATAGGTTCAGATTAGTCGAAAATTTCCCCTCAGGAAACGCCTCGCCTCTTATACAGGGCTCCCGGCCCTTTTGCGAGAACCATTATCTCACAGAACTAATCTTCCGGGGTGAAGAAAGCGGCTTTTAGCCCTTTGGCAAAAAAAACTTCTACCGGACCTTATACCCAGTAGAAGTCATCAGCCTGGGCTTCTCCCCGGCGGTTAATGGCGGACTTCATCACCCCGGTCAAAGGTAGCACTAAAATCCGCCCTTTTCAATATCTTACTCCTCCCCGGTCCAAAACTTTTCGGTTCCTCCTTCAGAGGCTCGGAAGATAGCTTCTAAATTTATCTCTAAATTGGGGGTATATATGTTGACATTAGGGTAGGGCGCGATTAATAATCAAGACATAACAATAGGTGATGAAGTCCGCCGGAACCGCTCGTCGAATATCGATGAGATAATGACTTCTGTCCACTATGGGGCAGAAGTTTTTTTTTGCCCGATTTAAGGAAGAGGGATGGGAACCTATCGACAATTTCAAGAAGCTCTGGAGAATCAATTAGTTCGGTTGACCCAGTATCCGGAACTGAAAGGGCCAAATCTTGCTCAGCTTATCGACAAGCTGCGGCAGAACCGCTTCAATTTGGTGATCCTGGGAGCTTTCAAGCGGGGCAAGAGCACCCTGATCAATGCTCTCCTGGGTGAGCCGATTCTGCCGACTGCCATCGTTCCCCTGACCTCCGTCGTTACCGTCTTGGGATACGGCGAGCAGCTAAATATCGAGGTGCTTTTTCAAAATGGGGAGCGAAGAAAAATCTCCCAACGGGAATTGGTGGATTATATTACCGAGAAAGGCAATCCGCGCAATCAGAAGGGGGTAAGGGAAGTAGATATCGCCTATCCCTCAGATTATTTGAAGGATGGGGTGAGGGTTATCGACACCCCCGGGGTGGGCTCGGTTTATAGCCACAACACCGAGGTCGCCTATAATTATCTTCCCCAGGTGGATGCGGCCATTTTTGTGGTCACCGTTGATCCTCCCCTTTCTGCGGCGGAGCAGGAGTTCTTAAAGGACATTCGGGAATATGTGCACAAACTCTTTGTCGTCCTGAATAAAATCGACTATGTTGAGGCCGCGGACCGCCAGGAGGTTCTGGAATTTACCACCCAGGTGTTACAGGACAACCTTGAGACCCAGCAGGTGAAAATCTTCCCCATTTCTGCAAAGTTGGCCTTGGACGCCAAATCCAACGGACATCCCGAAAACTTGGCAGCAAGCCAGCTCCCCGAATTTGAAAATCATTTGCGCCAGTTTCTGTATAAAGAAAAAGGGCGGGTGCTGTTGATTTCCTGCATCAGCGGGGCCCTTAAGACCATCACCGATTCGACCCTGGCCCTCAAGGTGGAACGTCAGGCCAGTGCCATGCCCTTAAAGGAATTGGAGGACAAAATCACCCGGTTCGACCAGGAATTGCAAGGCCTGGAAAAAGAACGGGAACTGTCTTTGCTGTTGCTGGAGGGCCGGATTAAAGGCGTGATCACCGAAGTGGAGGCGGACCTCGACGCCTTCAAGAAAGAAACCATCATCAAACTGTGCCGGAAGATGGAAGAGGCGTTTCACCAACAAAGCCAGGCGGCCGGAGATTTGCGCAAGGAAACAGAAGAAATCCTGTTTGCCGCGTTGCGGGATATCTTCAGCACCTGGCGGCGGCAGGAAATCGAGAAACTCTCCCAGAAATTGGCCGATACCCATCAGGACTTCGCGACCCGCATCAATGCCATCTTGGAGCGTCTGACCCAATTGACCGCCCGCATCTTCGATTTTTCTCTCAGGGGCTTTGCGGCGGAGGAAGCCTTTCCCGATCTGCGCCAGTTTTGGTTCCGATTCAGAGAAGAGCCGGTGGGGCTGGAAATTCTTCAGATGACCGTGACCTCCCTCCTGCCCCGAGCCTTTACCAAAGGGTTGCTGCTGAAAAAGCTGTTGGAAAATGTCACCCAATTGGTGGATAAGCATTGCGGTCGGCTGCGCTATGACTTTAATCAGCGGCTTCAGGAAATTGCCCGGGACTTCCGCCGGACCTGGGTCTCCAAGATCGACGACACTACCCAAAGCATCCGGCAGGCCCTGGACCGGGCCTTGACCCAAAAACAGAGCAGCGCCCATACCACCGCCGCCAGAATGGGTCAGCTTGATCAGAGATTGACGGAAATCATTCAGGCCGAATCTCAATTATTGGCCTTGAAGGAGCAGATTGAAAAAACCTTACAGTGAATGAATACAGATTTTGGGTAACGACTAAGAATGCTTGTGATAAAAATAAGTTAGCCTTGACATGGATACGAAAAATCTTACCTTTGGGGTAAATTCCCACTGATCTAAAGGAGGCCGACCATGAACGAGTACGAGAAAATCATCAAGGAGAAGGGCTTGCCCAGCGTGGGGCAGACGGTGCGCAGCAAAAAATACGGCACCTCGTGGCGTATCATGGAAAAAAAGGAGATTTGGCGCAATATCGATGCCGACTCCAAAAGCGGTGATTTCCGCATGGTGCCTTGCATTTACCTGATGTTCTGGAAGGTTGAAGAGGGGGTGCCTCCTGGAGTCGGGAGAATGATGGGCTTTGAATACACCCTCTATGACAATACCTTCGAGCTTAACTGGGGCATCGTCAAAAATTGAGGTCATGGGCACAACCCAGGCTCGGGAGTTGAGGGATAAATCTTCTCCGGGCCTGGGTTTGATTTGGACTATAAAGGAAATTGGGGAACGCAAATGACCCGGATTATCTTAGCGCGCCACGGCAACACCCCTTGGAATAAAGACAAAATCTTTCGGGGTTCCAAGGATATTCCCTTGGACGACCAAGGCCGGGAAGAAGCAAAGGCGTTGGCAGAATGGTTAAAGGATGACACCATTCAGGCCGCCTATACTTCGCCTCTTTCCCGGTCCCGAGACACGGCGCTGGCCATCGCCCGGCACCATAACCTGGAAGTGAAAGACCTACCCGGCCTCGCCGATTTGAGCTATGGGGACTGGGAAGGAGTATCCTTAAAAGAGGTTAAGGTCAAATATGCCGACCTCTATCGGCAGTGGGAAACGGCCCCCCACACCGTGCGTTTTCCCAACGGCGAAACCCTGGAAGAATTGCGTGCCCGCGCCCTGGCGGGGGTGGAAGACGCTGTGCAGCTTCACCCGGACCAGACGGTTCTGCTGGTGGGCCATCGGGCGGTAAACAAGGTTATCATTGCCGCCTTAATCGGCCTGGACAACTCCCACTTCTGGCGCATCGCCCAGGATACCACCTGCGTTAACCGCTTTCACTTGGTGGAAGATCCTCAATGGGTGGGGAAGACCTGGTACATCATCTCCATTAACGATACCGGCCATCTCAAGGGGATGAAACGGGGGGGATTTGTGGATTTTTAACCTGTTGCAGGGTTCTGGGGCCGATAGGGACTGTTCCAGGGCCCCTGACCTTTATCCGGCATGCCACTTGGGCTAAAAGTCTCATACATTCTTTCCCTCGCCGATTTCACGGGCAATTGCCGGAGATTGCATGAAGCCATGAGGTTTTACTGCCCCCGCTGCTGGCTGGACTTTGATAAAGATGTGCCCCAATGCCCTCATTGCGGCCTGGATATTCGGGAATTCTGGAAGTCCAGGGACTACGTGGAAAAACTGATTATCGCCTTGGAACATCCGGAAAAGGAAACCCCCATCCGGGCGGCCTGGCTGTTGGGCCAACTCAAGGACACCCGGGCGGTCCCACCTTTAATTGGTTTGGTCGAAAAGACTGATGATGTCTATATCGCCAGGGAGGCGGTCCAAGCCTTGGGCGAGATCGACACTCCCGAAAGCCGCCAGTTCCTGGGCACCCTCACCCAGCACCAGACCAAGATGGTCAGAGATGAAGCCCGGCGCATCTTATCCGGGCGCCCCCGCCCCCGCCTATCTTCTGAAGAAAAAAAGGAGGAGCAGCCATGAGCAGTAAGATCGTGTCAATCCGAGCCTTGGAAATTCTGGATTCCCGCGGCAACCCCACACTGCGGGCTTATGTAACCCTGGACAACGGGATGACTGCCACCGCGTCCGTGCCATCCGGTGCCTCCACCGGCGAGAACGAAGCCGTGGAGTTGCGGGATGGAGACAAGAAACGCTATGGCGGCAAGGGCGTGTTGAAAGCGGCAGAGAACGTCAACACCACCATTGCCTCCCGTCTGGTCGGCCATGACCCCACTCGCCAAGGAGAGATCGACCGCCTGATGATTGAGCTGGACGGCACGCCGAATAAAAGCAAGCTGGGGGCCAACGCCATTTTGGGGGTTTCCATGGCCGTGGCCCGGGCTGCGGCCTTAAGCTCCGGCCTTCCTTTATACGCTTACCTGGGAGGCCCCGGCGCGGTACGCCTGCCTATGCCCATGATGAACGTGATCAACGGCGGCAAGCACGCCGACAACAGCATCGACTTCCAGGAATTCATGATCATGCCCATCGGGGCCCCCAGCTTTGCCGAAGCCCTGCGTTTCTGCTCCGAAACCTTCCATGCCCTGAAAAAAATCCTGGCGAAAAAAGGCTATGCCACCAACGTGGGCGACGAAGGCGGGTTTGCCCCTGATCTCAAGAGTAATGAAGAAGCCTGCGAAGTGATTTTGGAAGCCATGGCCGCCGCAGGGTACCAGCCGGGCCAAGACCTGGCCATCGCCATGGACCCGGCAGCCAGTTCCTTCTTCGAGGAGGGGGTCTATAACTTCAGAAAATCGAAGCAGGGACAAAAAATCAGCGCCGAGATGGTCGACCTTTATGAAGCGTGGGTAGAAAAATACCCCATCGTCTCCATCGAAGACGGCCATGCGGAAGATGATTGGCAGGGCTTCAAAGAGATGACTGTGGCCCTCGGGGACAAAATTCAGATCGTGGGGGATGACAACTTTGTGACTAATACCCGGTTCATCACCCGGGGGATTGCGGAAAAATCCGCTAACGCCGTGCTCATCAAGCTCAACCAGATCGGCACCGTCACCGAGACCATGGAAGCTATCCATCTCTGCCGCCAAGCGGGCTGGGGCTTCGTCATTTCCCATCGCTCGGGAGAGACGGAAGACCCCTTTATCGCCGACTTCGCGGTGGCCATGGGCGGGGGCCAGCTCAAGACCGGTTCGGTATGCCGCAGCGAGCGCATCGCCAAGTATAACCGGCTGTTGGAAATTGAGGTGGAACTCGGCAAGGCGGCGGTTTTCAGCAACCCCTTGCACAAGGGTTGATGGTGCCCGGCTATAGAACGATGAACGAAGACCAGGAAATCTTCGACAAGAAGGGAGGGTTATTCCCCAACCTGAGTGAGAGCCACCGCAGCAGGATCAGGATAACCCTCTCGATTCTTGACGAAGCCTTATGCAAATTTACAGAGTGGGCTCAGGGCCGCGAAGTCCGGGCCATACTCTATGCCGAGGAGAACGATCTTTCACCCCGCCAAAAGGAAGAGATACTTGCCGATGTTGACGGAACTCGTCAGATAATCCGGGAACTGCGCGATAAATTGGAACTGGAAGCAAATCCCCGGAGTGTGGTCAAGACTATCCAGGCCTCATGTTATATTCTTTGGGTAGATGTCCTGGAAATGACTGGGAAGTACCTTCGAGGATTTGGAGAACCACCGCCGGAATTGGTTAACTATCTGGACCCCAATGCTCACCAAATCTTAAAATATCTCGACCATATCAAGGCCTTGTTGTTGAAACCCTAAATACCCGTCCATCCAGGCTCAGGTTTAAGGCCGTGGCAATCGTCTGCCTGTGGACAGACAAATAAACTATGATCTCCCTCCCGGGGGGCAACGACCCCGTGGCATGAGTCATCGATCGACCCCCGGTTTCCCCGGCCGCAAACTCATTAATTTCGACTATTTCTTTTCCTTTGCCTGACTATGCTCATAGACTCGCTTGGCAAAATCTTCGAACACCTTTTCACAAAGCTTTAATTTCGCCATGGCTTCCTTGCGTGACGGCGGTTTTAGAAAATCTCTTTTCTCCACTTTTTTAAACCACTGCTTGAGTTTTTCCAGCTCTTCTTCATTCTCCTCCACTTCGGCAAAAATAAAATTCTCCCTTTGAATTTCATGTTCGATTTCCTTAAAAAAGTCCTCGCATTTTCCTATGACCTCTCCATACTCCTCGTTCTTCGAGTCTATGAACGCATGGTAAATTCGATCCTCCTGGTCTTTGATTAAGATGTTCCCCCTGGTCAGCAGGCCCGTCCCTTTATACCCTTCGATATCCTCTATGAGTTTTTTGAACTCATTGATCCGTTCTGCCGAGTAAGGCACAATCCAGACGGACTGGTAATTGATGGCGCCCAGCTTCTTTAACTGTCGCCAGACATAGACCCGGGCCCTGGAGGGTTCAGTGGGCAGGGAGTAAGCAAAAAACAACCATTTCATAAACATATCATTACATTAAACCCAGTTAAAGTCAAACTACAGCCGAGCCTATTAGCAACCTATTTGCCGGTAAGCCCGCTCGAAAAAACCCCAGGCCGGACACCAATCCCCAAGATGGCGCCGGCCCGGGGAGACCCGGACAGGAGGCTTGGCTAATCCGGGCGTTTCCTTAGATTAAACAGTTGAAGAATCATTGCACAGAAAATTTAAATTCACAAGCAGGGATTACCGTCCATCCTAAACCCTTTATTTAGGACAGGCGGCCTGCGTCAACTTGGGGACGACAAGGTACATCCCAAAGGCACTTAAGAGCCCAGCGGCGCCGCCAAAGTAGAAAGTGGCCTCAGGGCTGATCATCCTCCACAGGAGCCCTCCGACCACCGATGCCGGCAAGAGACCGATACCGACGATTGTGGCGTGAATGCCCAACATCGTCGCCTTGCCCTCGACAGGGCACAGTTCAGCCACCAGGGCCTTTTCAACCCCTTCCGTCAGCCCGCTATAGAGCCCGTAAACACCGAACAAGCCCCAGACGTGCCATGATGCGGAAGCCATGGAGAAGCCGAGGTAGACGATGCCGTAGAAAAGATACCCGCACACCAAAAGGGTCCTCCTCCCAATATGGTCAGAAAGCCGCCCCGCGGGATAAGCGCTCAAGGCATAGACGATATTGTAGAGAAGATAGACGAGAATAACATCTGCCGCCTTAAATCCCAGGTAATTAGCCCGCAGGAGCAGGAACTGATTGGATGAGTTTCCCAGAGTGAAGAGGAAAGCCACCAGAAAGAAGGCCTTGAGTCGCGGACTGAGGTTTCGCCATCCTGCCAATGGGTGCACTTTCGCCGACTTTAATCGGGGCTTTTTTTCCTTCACGCTAAAAAGCAGGAGTACCCCAATAATGCCGGGAATCATGGAATATAAAAATATCCTCGTGTAGTTTCCGTGAGTGCTCGTGAACAGGAAATAAGCGATAGCGATGCCGATCACGGCTCCGAGGGTGTCGAGGGCTCTGTGCAAGCCGAAGGAATGGCCGAGCCGGCCGGCATCGGAGGCCTCGGCAATAAGTGCATCTCTCGGGGCAGTGCGTACCCCCTTGCCGAACCTGTCTATCACCCGGCCCCAAAGCACCCAGGACCACGAAGTGGAGAAGAACAGAAAGAGCCTGCCAATCGTGGCCGAACTATAACCCAAAATAGCCAGAGGTTTACGTCTCTGAACCTTATCGGAGACATAGCCGGAATAGGCCTTGAGGAGGCTGGCAAGGCTCTCGGCGATGCCCTCAATAATACCGACAATGGCAGGGGACGCCCCCAGAGTGGTAGTGAGATAAAGGGCCAGGAGCGGATAGACCATCTCGCTGCTGATGTCCGTAAGAAGACTGACGAAACCTAAAATTAGAACCGTGCGCATCGGGTCGCTACTCCTTTTGCCAACCAAGGCACCGCAGGCACCGGTGGACCACCAAGCCCTGATGAGCTTTTTCTTCCGGCCAGATCAGCCGATACTATTTTACTAACAGGACCGGCTTCTCGCTGTATTCCGCCACCCGCTGGGAAACGCTGCCCCACAACATCCCTTCCACCCAGCCCATTCCATGGCATCCCATGACAATGAGGGAGACATCTTCTTCGGTGGCCAGGCGATTGATCTCCCGGTAAGGTTTTCCTTCGAGGGTATAAGTCTTCACTTGAAAACCCACTGACTGCAGCTCCTGTTCCAGAGCCCCCATCTTTTCTTTCACCTGTTGTGCCAGGGCCTCTCGATTCAGATATTCCGCTTCGTAGGGCAATTCTTCCGTGATATGGACCGCCACCACCTCCAAAGCGCCCACCTGGCGGAGGGCAGAGAGAAACGCTTTGGCCCGCTCGGCTCCGGGTGACCAATCAGTGGGGTAGAGTATCTTGCGAAACAGGTCGAGGCAGAAGGACTCCTTCACCTTGCCCTCAACTTCTCGGAGGGTGTGGTATTTGGCCACCAGAACCGGCGCCTTGGATTTGCGGATGATCCGGTCCGTGGTGGAGCCCACAAAAAGTTCTCCCAGGATATCCCGTTTCTGTCGCCCGGCCACAATCAGAGAAACATCTTGTTTGTCCGCGGTCTTGAGAATTTCCGCCACGAGCGACCCTAGGAAAATCTCCGACTTTACCCCGATTCCTTCGGACCGAAGAAATTCGGCCAGGGCATCGAGCTTACTCATGGCGGTTTGTCGCACCTGATCGAGATTGAGAGCGACGCCGCCATCCACCTCGGTTTGGAAGCTGTCGGCATCAATGACATAAAGCAAGACCACCTCCTCCAGTCCCGCCTTCTTCAGGCAGGCGAGGCTTTCAAGAATCGGCAGCGAGAACTCCTCAAAGTTGGTTGGATATAAGATTTTTTTGAACATGGAATTCTCTCCTTCAATGAATCTGTAAATTATATGACAGCACCGAATAGAGGATAAAGGAGACGATGCCGGCCACTATCGGGGTGAGAAACCAGGAAATGATGATTTCTTTCATGGCCGCCATATCCACCGTTTTCAGCCCCCGGGCGCCCCCAGCGCCGCCCACCCCGCCGATGAGGGCCTGGTTCATGGAGGTGGGAAAGCCCAGGGCGGCGGAGGTATGCGCGGTCACGCTCTGGGCCAATTTTGCTCCTACCCCCATGCTCAGGTCAAGTTTGACGATGCCCTTGCCCACCTTTTCCAGGATGGGCCGCCCCCAGGTCAGGGCACCGATGGCCATGGCGATGCCGCCGATGAAGCCGGCCTTCATGGGTGTGGTCAGCCCAAGACCGAAAAAGACCCCTACCGCGTTGCCGGTATTGTTGCACCCCAAGGTGTAGGCGGCATAACAGCAGCCCACTATCAGGGCGTACCCCAGGATCTTGTCTCCTCTTGCGGATTTCCCTTTCCTCAACCAATCGGTCAGATGGGTAAAAATAAATCCCAGGACGGCCGCCATAATGGGGGTGCCCACCCAGGTGATGCACAGAAAGACGATAGTGGTTTTCCAGAAAACCGGAGCCCCCATGGCCAGGGCGGCGCCCACCACCGAAAAGCAGGCCAACTGTGAGGTAGACACCGGCCATTTCATCCAGGTGTTGGCTGCGGTCACCAGGGCGGCGGTGAGCATCATCACCATGGCTCCCAGTGGAGTCATGTCTTCCCCCCGGATAATCCCGGTGCCTACCGTGGTCACCACGTTGTGGCTCTCAAAGGTAGCGCCCAGGAGCAAGAAGAACGCGATCAAAATCGTCGCCACCAGCGGGCTTTTGATCACCCCGGAGCCGTAAGCCATACCCATGGTGGCCCCGGTATAGTGGGAACCGATAGTCCATCCAAAAAACAGCCCGGATGCTACCATGCCGATAAGCAAGAGTTGATTTTCCATTTTCCGAACCCTCCATATTCTCCTTAAATTTAAAACCATTGTCACATTTAGCTATATTTTATGTCAAGCATTAAATGTAACGCATATTACATTTAATATGCCGCAGATTTGCCATGTACCCCAAGAGGTTATGGCTTTAGACTAAGTTAACGAGCTTAATATATGGCAGAATTTTGAGAGGGGATTGAGCGAAGTGTAGCGGAAATTGGCGGATTATCCGGGCAAGGTCAATCCGATCTCGCCGGATTTTTACTTAAGATGTGGTTATCGAAGCACTAAACCTGTTTGCATTGACAGGAAGATGACTGGCATTGAGGGGTCTTTTGGGAAGGCGGCAATTCTGCCTGTAGCATCACTTGCCGGTGGCGGCGTTTCATCCACCACCAAGCGCCGATAATGGAGATTGTGGTGACCATGGCCACCAGGGGCTTGGCCAGGGGGAGAAACTTGGCGCCAAACAGACTCAGGTAAACCACCAGCATGGGGGAGCCGCAGCAGCCCACCAGGAAGCAGCCTGCCAGCGCCAGGAAGCCCGAGAGGGTTACTCCGCCGAAAGCCAGGGGTTTGGCGGAACAGAAGCGCTCTCCCCGGTAACGGCGCAGGGCCGCAATGACAAAGGCCAGGGAAAGGGCATAGGAATAGCCCAGCCAGTAGCCCTGGATCTCCAGGTAGCGCTTCAGCCAGGAGGCATCCGAGGCCGTGAGGCAAGCCCATCGGGCCTGGGCCGGGTCCACTTCCGGAAACAGACCGGACCATACATAGTGCGCCACCGCCACCCCCGTAAAAACCCCCAGAGGCAGCAGGAAGCGCGGCAATTTCTGCTTAAACGCGCTCATGGACGGCTCACCTTCTCCAGCTTGTCCGCCACAAACATGAGCTTCCCTTTGACCTCCTGGGTCTGCCCTTCTACCCGCACCAGGTCGCGCACGGCGGGCATGGGGCCGCGCCATTGCACCGGCAAGGTCAGTTGGGCGCAGGTGGTGACGCCGCAGGCCTGTAATTCACCGCTATCGATGAGGGAAATCGCCTGCTGCTCCGGAGCGACGGCGCTCACCACTCCTTCGAGGCTCACCGTTCCCCGGTAGCGGTCCACATTCTTCATGAAATCATCGACTCCCAAAACCTTTTTAGGGGACGCGGCCACCTCGCCGGCCTGGAGACATTGGCCAATACCGAAAACTATTAAAATGGCAGTAATCACGGCAATTTTGAGGGGCTTGGCATAACCTTGCATTTATCGGTTCCTCTTAAAGTAGGAGATTAGTGGCTGGTGGCCAAAAGCGCAGCCGACCGGCTGCCTCTCAGGTCCCTCAGGCGCCTGCCTCATGACAGGCCGGCCCACAGGCGATACTGGCCAGGGTGAGAGGCGCGGCCAACTCCGGTGCGGCATCCTGCACAAACGGCTCCCCAGAGCGCAAGCTCTCCTCGGCCCGGGCCAGCTCCCGCCCCAAGTAAGCAGCATGGTCCAGGCGGGAGATAAGGCCCCGGTCAATGGCCGGAGTGTAAAGCTCCGCGGCGCTAGCGCCCTCAATCACTACATCCAACAACCCATCATTGAGGTAATGCTCCAGGGATAGTATCTCCCGGGCACGGTCCACGTAGACCACAAAGTAACCGGCCGGGTCGCTCACCATACGGGCGGGCAGATAGCCGGGGACCGGCGCCAAAATTGAGCTGGCCTCAAAGGGTCGGGCAAGGCCAGGATTCCGGGAGGCGCACCGATTTGCTGCTAAGAGGACCTGCGTAACATCGGTCTCACCGATGAGGTCAACCACCTCTACCACCTCCCGGAAGTGGGCTACGGACTCGGGGCTGAGGTTCTTCAGGAGCGGCCGCCGTCCTTGAGCGCCAATAATGCGCCGGCGGTCATCTATGCCATGCTGGGCCAACGCCACTAAAGATTGCCCCGGATAGTGGCCCACGGCTTGCTGGGAGTCGGGGCCGCAGACAATCACAAAACGCAGGTGAGGGTTGGCCAGAACATTTTGAATAAGGCGCTCGATGCCCAAGTTTTCGGTGTGCAGTGTCCCGACAATGGCGATTTCCGGGCTGGTCTCTCGCACCACGGCAGCCGCCAGGTCCTCAGCCGTGATGAAGCATACGGCCACCGGAGCCTGATAGCGCAGCACCTGATAGGCACCGGGCAGAGGCGGCCACCCCCGGCGTTTTTCCACTTTTTCTGTGGGGCAAACCTCAAGGTCGGCCACGGCTTCGCCCAAAGCTTGAGTTAAAGCGTTAACTACCAGGGGCGGGATGCAGACTTCGCACCCCAGGCAGTCATATTGGCGCTCCACCAAACATAGCTGCGCGGCTTCCACCGTTCCCCGGAGTTCCTGTGAGCCTGCCCCCGCCGGGAAAGCCTGCTCTAGAGCCACGACAAGTTGATGAAAGCAGCCGCAGGCCCGGCATTTCTCCGCGGCCATGGCCTCTTGCAAATACATCAAGGCTTCCTTAAAAGCCTGCTCTTTTTCGCTGGATAAATTCATCTGCTTCTCGCTTTGGCATCTTCACTGAGACAGAGGCCATGGTCCAGGAGTTCGATGACGCACGGGTCCACAATCCGATAATAGATGTTGTTGCCATTTCGCCGGTATCCCAAAATACCCCGATCCGCCAAGCGGTTGAGCTGATTAGAGATGGCCTGGGGTTTCATAGCCAGCAAACCCGCCAGTTCCATCACCCCTATCTCTCCCTCGCGCACCAGGGCGTGCAGAAGGCGGAGGCGAGTGTCATTGGCCAAAACCTTGAATACGGTCGAAAGCGCTTTGGCTTGTTCCGACGACAGGAGGGCTCGGTACTTGAGCAAGGGCTTGGGCAGGCAAGCATTTAAAGAAGGTTCTGGTTTCATGGAATTCATGGTTATATATTAATACATTGAATAGTGTATTTCAAGAAATATAATTTCAGGAATCAATACCCTATTTTGGCTCCTAAAAATGCGGCGACGCTCTAGTAAGAGCTGTGCGACTATCTGCCCTGATGCGAAACTTATCACTGCGCCAAAAAACTTTCATATTCAGGGGATATCCAGCCTTCTCGGCCTGAAAAATTTCTGCCATTCCCGCCGGTACCCTGGCGTTCCCCTACCACCGCCATCTGAAATTATCCTCCCCACAAGTGCCCGTGCAAGATAACGAGATGGATAGCTGGCATTTTTCCGGGGAAGGTGATAATTGTCGCAAATGGCAAGTAATGTGGCACCGAGCAAAGCTTCTTTATGTTGATCGAGAGAGCCATTCAGAAGGGAGACTCATGTCCAGTTCTGGAGGGGGTTGGGGTGAAATTCCCCCACGCTACTCGACTCGCAAATATTTCTAACCTCCTTAAGGTTTCAAAGCCCAGGGTCTTATAGCAGCCCCGGCAGGCCGGCGGCCAAAGAAACCCGAAGTCTGAGATAAGCCGACTCTTGTCGCTGTTACCTCGACGGCTCAGGTTGTCCTGGTTGGGGACCAAATCGTCAAGAAGGCTGGAATTTGCCGCCACCCGGTTGCGAAAACGGTGGTGAATTCCTCATAGGCCGGTTGTTGGCTGGTTTCTGAGAAATCCTGGGCTTCGACAGCCAGGGAGATCGCATCGGGTGGTCACTTTCACCTGAAGGCGGTAAAAACGAGGGGGGTTCGAGACCCAAAGTATCCGGAAAAAATCTTTGAGGGACCTGCTCATTGCGCCTTTCGGTTGAAGGCTCCCCTAATAAGCCTTAAGAAAATCAAGGCGCCAGGAAGCGAAAGATCCTCTGCTGATTGCGCAGGGCGTGAAGTTCCGACCTGACATAGAGATTTTGGGCCCGATTGTATCCGTCTTTGGACTGCCGATAGGATGCTTTGGAGTCCACCTCCCGTCCCTGCGCCTCCAACTCCTGGGCCTTCTTATCCTGGGCGGCGGCGGTTGCCATCAGGCGATCCGCCTCGGCGTGGGTGTCGTCGGCCAGCTTTTGGTTGATAGCCAGTTGCTCATCCTCCTGGGGGGAAAGCTCGCGCTCCGCCAGTACCGAGGCGTATTCTTTCTGCAGGAGCGTAAATAAGGCATTGGACTGTTTTACCACAGACTTGGCCGCGGCAAGATCACCGGCCTTTAATTTCTGTTCGGCTTGGTCCAGGAGACCAACCGCCCGCTTATAGAGGATGGCATGGTCAGGTGAAAAAGTGGGTTTGGCGGTTTGGGTCCAGCCGGTTCCCACCAGGGTCAGGGCCAGAGCCAAGGCCAACACGCAGATTCCGCAGTTGCCGCGAGATATGAACATGATAGCAACCTCACCTCAAGGAGTATTTTGTTTTCTCTTACCGCTCATTCTGGGTAATTTCGGCGCCGCACTCCCGGCAGTGGCCGGACTGTGGACTTCCCGTCTTTTTGAGAATCTCCTGGGGGTTGAGATCCTGCGCCAGACGGCTGAGGGCTGTCAGGTCGGGGTCTTCAAGCAGCCAATGACTCAACAGGGACAGCAGTGCGGCGCGGTGATCTTCTGGGGCTAACCCCTCGATAAGTTCGTAAAAAATAAAATTTTTTCCCTGACGCTGTTTATCCACCCACCCCGCTTCTTCCAGAATGCTCAAGTGCTTGGAGACGGTGGGCTGGGCGATCCCCAGGGCGGCCTGAAGTTCACAGACGCAGCGCGGCCGGTCCATCAGGAGCCGCAGGATGCGCAGACGATTACCGTCCGCCAGGGCCTTCAACGACTTCAGTAAAATTTTCACTTGCTCTCCCGTAAAAATACTATATTACTATATATAAATTTGTCAAACCAGATCAAGCCCCAATTCGATTTTTTCCTGAGGGAGGATAAACCATGTCCCAGGATTGCTGCCAGCCCAAGGTCACCACCATGATTCTGGCTTGCTCGGGAGGCTCCAATGTCGGGCAGTTGTCCAACCAGGCGGCGGTGGAACTCACCCAGGAAGGCTTCGGCAAGCTTTCTTGCCTGGCCGGGGTAGGCGCCCATTTAAGCGGCTTTGTCCAGTCGGCCAGAGATATCACCGAACTGATGGTTATTGACGGTTGCGAGGTCGGCTGCGCCAAAGGCGTGCTGGAGCAGGCGGAGGTGCCGTTGCGGGCCTACCTGGTGATCACCGAGCTGGATATTGACAAAAATAAGGACATGAATCTCAAACGGGACGAAATTGACCGGGTCAAGCAGGCGGTGCGCCGGCTCCAGGCTGATGCTGGTGAACCAGCCCAGTCCGGGGGACCGGGGACGGCAACCTGCGGCTGCCGACAGACCTGAGGGCGCGGAAAGGAATTTGTCCAATCTCGATTTGGATTAGCTTTCAAAAAGCCGCGGCGGGGAGGGGGTTCCTATGCTGAAGGAAAACACCGTCATTACCCTCTATCCGGAAGACATGTTTCGGCTCCATGCCATCTTGCTGGATAAAGACAGAGACGCGGCCCTGGATTTTCTGGCCGCCGTGATCAAGAAGAAGGCGGATGCCGCCAGCAAGCCTCGTTGCCGCCCGGTCTTTGAACTGGAACGCGGCAAGACCCCGGAATTTATCACCCACAGGCTCGGATATAAGGAGATGAAAAAATGATCAAAAAATTGGCCTTATGCATGTGTATCGGCGGACTTTTCTTCATTTACGGCTGCTGAGGCGGAGCCCAGGGACTGCGGTCGAGCAGCCCCCAGTTGCAGGTTCCGGCGGATTCGCAGGTGGACCACCAGGTTTCCGGCTCTCCAGCTTGCTCCCAGAAAATTGCCGGCTAAGAGGAGGCCGGAATTTATCACCGACCGGCTTGCTGCGGAAAAGGGTCGATGCAATAAACCAGGAGGTTCACTATGATCCGGACAATTCTCTGGCCCACCGATTTATCCAAGAACTCGCTGAAATCCGCCAAGCACGTGGTGTCGCTGGCGGAAAAGTACCAGGCGAAAATCATCATGCTGTATGTGGCCACGGATTTGACTTCCATGTTTGGCGGCTATGCTCATGAACCGGGCGAGCATCATCTCCAGCACTTTCAGGAGTGGGAGTTGAAACAGGCCAAGAGCAAGATGCAACACCTCTGTGAGACCGAACTGAAAACCTGCCCGAATATGGAGATACGTCTGGTCCAGGGCGATGCCGCCAGCGAAATTCTCAAGGCAGTTAAGGCAGAAAAGGCCGACCTGGTGGTCATCACCACCCATGGCCTCAGCCATGACAAAATGGAAAAGAAAAGCCCGCTCTTCGGCAGCGTGGCGGAAAAAGTTATTCGCACTTCCCCGGTGCCGGTGCACCTGGTTAATCCCTTCGGGGAATAACCACGCCGCTTGAAAATGAAGTTCGCCGAAGTCTTTAGTTAATTCAAGCCAGGGGCCGGTGATAAGGTTCATTGCCGCCCCCGGTCAGCACTTGCGGATGCTGCCGCAATTTATTTCTGCGGAGGGATGAAGATGTCACCGGAGAACAAGGGGACTCCCGAGGTCCTGACCATTGCCCCGGAAGAATTTCAGCAGATGCAGGGCGCCGTGCTGGACGGCGACGGGGGTGAGGCTTTGCGCCTCCTCAAGAAATTCGTCAAACGCCTGAAGGAGCAGAAAAACCGGGGCTTGAAGTCGCATCTGGGGTAGAGCAGCCTCGATTCGCCTGCTCCTTAGCAGGACGTTGAGGTTCTACTTTGTGCTAAACGAGGACCAGCGATTCCTCCTCCCGGCCCCCAGTTCGGCATTCCCGCCAATAGAGCCAACCCGCCACCCCCAAAAGCAGGGCGTCTTCCAGGATGGACTCTAACCCCACTTGGCGCTGGAAGAAAAGGCCGCAGCCGCAGTCAATTTTCAGCCCCCGGACCAGGGTGATGAGCAGCACGGCGATAAACAAGAGCGATTGGCCCAAGATCAGCAGCAGGCCGCTGCGCCGGAGGATGCCGTCCAGGGGAAAGGGGTTGGAGAACCGGCGGCTGGGCAGGAGGCATCCCAGAATCAAGGAAATCCCGGAAACTATCTCTATCCAGGAAAGAGTTGCCGCCACTACCCCCACCAGACCCACAGGCAGCAGTTGGTAAGCCAGGATGGCTTCGGCAAACTCATAAGGGGCCAGGTGCTTCTGGACGCCCGCATAGACGAAAAGCCCGCCCAGAACTATACCCGCCCCTGAGGAAACGAACCGCATAACCGAGACTGACAAATTTCCCCCCTTCTTGCGTTATCGACTGGTGTCCGCCGGGTAACCGGCTTCGTCCCAGGCCCGAAAGCCCCCGGTAAAGGCCAATACCCGGGTAAAACCGGCCGCCCGCAGTTTTTTGGCCAATTTAAGGGCGTCATCACAGCTTTCCTGGCTGCAATAGACCACCATTTCTCGCATTCTATCCATCTTCATCAATTCCGAAGCGGAAAGCTCCTCCCACGTTTCCGGAGCGACATTCACCGCCCCCTGGACGTGCAACTCCTGATATTCTTCGGCCTTGCGGGCATCCACGAAGAGGGCCCTCTTTTCTTGCCAGATCTGGTAAGCCTGCGCCAGATCTAAAGTCTTTACTCCCTGGAATTGCACTTCCCGCCGTTCCTGGCGCTTCTGATCGAGCAGTGCGGTCAGGTTTCCCCTCAAGGACGCCTGCACCAGGGACCAATGGAACATAATCCCCAGAATCACGGCCAGGCCCAGAAGACTGATGGTCCAGGCCAATTCACGGCGCCACGAAATACTGGTCATCACCGCAGCCACTCCTTTCATCCTACGTTACTATTTTCCCCTGCTAAAGCTTCAAAGCCGGCGACAATATCCATAAGTTCTTCGGTAATGGTGCTCTGCCGCTGCTGGTTGTATTGCAGCCGCAGTTCTTTCAAGCGGTCTTCGCTATGGCTTTCCGCCGCCTGCATGGAGGCGAGCCGGGCGGCATTTTCACTGGCCAGGGATTCGGCAAAAGCCCGGTACAAAGAAACGAAGAGGTGCTGGCCCAGCAGGGCGTAAAGCAGCCGGGGGCGGGCCATGGTGAAGGTGGGCAGGACCCGGGAAGGCCAAGGCCGCTGCCGCAGGTTTTCCAGCCATTCCAGATCCAGGGGCAGGAGCGGCACGGTCTGGGGCCGGAAGACCGCTCCGGAGATCAGCTTATGGTGGAAGAGCATGATCCGCTTCACGCCCCCGGGGCATTGCCAGGCTTCAATTTTTAGCAGTATTTCCTGAACCCGGGAGGTGATGCCACTGAGGCAGCAGGGAACGGGAAAGTAAGCCTCCACTTCCTCTCCCGCTTCCTCCAGACGGGACAAGGCCCGGTCCCCAACGGCGATAATGGACCGGTTTTTCCGTCCCACCCGGAATTTTTGAAATTCGTCCAGGGCGTGAGAGACCACCGTCTCATTGAATTGGCCGCACATGCCCAATTCCGAGCCGAAGATAATGGCCCCTAAATGTCCGCCGGCCGCCGGGGGCGGCTGAAGGCTATTCTCCTGGTGACTACGCAGCACAATCTGCAGGCCCATCTCCACGGTAAGGCTGTATTGGCGCAGGGACTCCACCGCCTTTTCATAATTACGGATGCTCACCGCGGCGAGGGTCTTCATGGTTTTCACCACTTCCCGCAGGTCTTCCGTAACTGCAATTTTTTTTCTTAACGCCTCGATGGTTTCCATTGTCGCTTTAAGGTAACGCAGCTTTAGCGGGCGCCGGCCCAGGAGAAAAAACCGGTGCCGCCAACTTTTTAGGCCAGGGACTCGATGGCCTCCCGGACTTTATTCAGGATGAGGTCGCGATCCGCGCTTTCGAGGCTCATTCCAGCTTCGATGCGCTGACACAGGTCCGGGATATCCTCGCAGAGCATGTGCCGCACCGCCTTTTCGGCGGCCGCCATCCGATCAAGGGGGACCGCGTCAAACAATCCCTGGGTCACCGCCAGCAACACTGCGATCTGCTGAGCCACCGGCATGGGGTCGAACTGGTTCTGCTTGAGGATTTCCCGGACTCGATAGCCATGATCAAGGGTCCTGCGGGTGCGCTCATCCAGCCGGGTGCCGAACCGGGAAAAGGCTTCCAACTCCTGGAATTGTGAATACGTCAGTCGCAGGTCCCCGGCCACGGCCCGGTAGGCGGGCAATTGGGCCTTGCCACCCACCCGGGATACCGACTTGCCCACATCCACCGCCGGGAAGATGCCTTTCTGGAAAAGTCCGGGAGTCAGGTAAATCTGTCCATCGGTAATGGAAATGAGGTTGGTGGGAATATAAGCAGCGATGTTTTGGGCCTCGGTCTCCACGATGGGCAAGGCCGTCAGGGAGCCGCCGCCGTGCTCCGGCCGCAGGTGGGTGGAGCGCTCCAGCAGCCGGGCATGAATATAAAAGATGTCTCCGGGATAGGCCTCCCGGCCGGGAGGCCGCCGCAGCAGCAGGGACAGTTCCCGATAAGAGCGGGCGTGATTGGTGAGGTTGTCATAAATGATCAGGACATCCCGCCCTTGCTCCATGAAGAATTCGGCCATGGAAGTGGCGGCATAAGGCGCCACAAAATGGAGCCCCGGCAGGGCTTCTCCGGGGGCCACCACCACGATGCAGTAGTCCATGACCCCCTGCTTACGCAAGTCGGCAATCAGGCCAGCCACCGCGCTATCCCGCTGGCCGATGGCGCAGTAAACGCAAATAACCTCTTGATCCCTTTGATTAATCAGGGTATCCAGGACGATGGCGGTCTTCCCCGTCGTCCGGTCCCCCAGGATCAGCTCCCGCTGGCCCCGCCCGATGGGGACCAGGGCGTCCACCACCTTCAGGCCCGTCTGCAATGGCACGGTTACCGGGGCGCGCGCCATGATCGGCGGCGCCTCTCGTTCCACCGGGCGGCGCTCCAGGGTGCGAATGGGACCCAGGTCATCCAGGGGACGGCCCAGGGCGTCCACTACCCGGCCGAGCAACGCCTCACCCACCGGCACATCCAGGACCCCGCCGGTGCGCCGGACCTCGGCGCCGGCCGGCAAATCTCCCGTTTCGCCCAGCAGGATCACCCCCGCGTCGCTGGGGTCCACGTTGAATGTCACCCCCAGCAGTCCGCCGGGAAAGCGGATCAGTTCCTCGGATTTTATCCCTGGCAAGCCGGCCACCAGGGCAATGCCGTTGCCCACGGCGCGGACGCGGCCCACCTCCTGGGCCCGCAGCCCGGCCCGGGGGGCTTCCATGACCTGCTTCAAGACCGTGAGGGCGTCGTCTAAAACTGCCTGGATTCCCTTGCCCGCTTCGGTCATGCGCCCCCTCTTTTCTCCAGATCTTTAAAGGCCTGGGAAAGATCCTCCTCCAGGGTGTCCAGAAAATTGCCCAGGCTCCAGGCGATCTTGCGAGAACTGGTGACTATCTCGATGCCCGCCAGCAGTTCCCCGGAGGTGGCGAAGCGCAAGGCCAGACCCTGGCCGAATTGATTCCTTATTTGGGCCGCGTATTCTTCCCGGGTCTTCTCGGGCAGTTCAAAGGCGGTGGTTATGAGCAATTCGCCCCCCCCAGCCTGGATAGAGTCCTGGAGGATCTGCCGCTCTTCCGGGGCCATTTTCTGAAGGCGGTCCAGCAAAACTATAAACAGGCGCTGTTCCAGATCCTGGTCCGCCATTTCCCCGAGGGCCCGGCGGGAGATGGCGAAAATCTCTTGGACCAGGCGCTGCCGGAGGTTTTGGAAAAAGGTGTCCTGCTCCCGTTTCAGGGACTCAGCCCATTTTTGTTGGATTTGCGCCACATCCTGCCGGGCCTGATCGACAAGTTTTGCCTTAAAGGTCTCCGCCTCGCGTTCGGCCTGAGCCAGCAGCTCCTGGCGCTGCGCCTGGATTTCCTGCATCTTCTGGGTGATGGCGGCCTCTTGCTGTTCCGCTTCCCGCCGCTTTTGCGCCGCGACGGCTATTTCGGAGGCGATCCTCTCCTCCCGGGCCGCCATGGCTCTGACGATGGGACCATAGAGGAAGCGTTTCAGCAGGACCGCCAGGATAAGGAAATTGACGATCTGGGCGGCCACGGTGAACCAGTTGATCAGCACAGGCTCATCCTCCAGGCTTGGCGATCACGTAGTTCCAGAAAGGATTGGCAAAAATGAGAATCATGGCCACCACCAGGCAATAAATAGCCAGGGATTCGATCATGGCCAGACCGACAAACAGGGTGCGGGCAATGGTGGCGGCTTCGTCGGGTTGCTGGGCCATGGCGGCGAGGGCCTGGGTGATGGCCCGGCCTTGGGCCAGCGCCGGGGCGATGGAGCCCAGGGTGATGGTCAGGCCGGCGACGATGATGGAAACGGTGCCGATAATGGTGACTGCATTCATGGTTCTGTGTCCTCCTGTGATTTCTGGCTCCCTTGCTCCTGGGTATTCGGCCTTGGTAGGATAACCTCTCGCTTTTCTTCATGGGCCTGGGCGGCGGAGGCGATATAGACGGTAGCCAGCACCGCGAAGATAAAGGCCTGGACCTGCCCGATCAACAACTCCAGCAATTGCATGATTAACGGAAAAAACAGCGGCACCACCGCCAGGAGAATGGCCCCGATCATGGCGCCGCTCATAACGTTGCCGAAGAGGCGCACCGCCAGGGCCAGGGTGCGGGTCAGTTCGGACAGAATATGAAAAGGCAGCATCAACACCGTGGGTTTCAGGTAGTGGCTCAGATAGCCGCCCAGCCCCTGGCGGGCAATCCCGAAGCAGGGCACCGCCGCCAGCACGCAAAGGGCCAGGGCTGCGGTGGTCGACAGGGAATAGGTGGGCGGGTGGTAGCCCGGAAAAATAGTCAGAAGATTGGAGACCGAGATGAAGACAAACAGTGTGCCGATAAACGGCAGGTACGGCCCCGGGTCCTGCTGGCTGATCTGGCGAATCTGCTCTCTAACGCCCGCCACCAGAACCTCCAGCAGGTTTTGCCAGGGGGAGATTTGGGCGCCGGTGGACAGCTTGCGGGTCCCCAGCCAGGACCCCGCCACCAGGAGGACCATCACTATCCAGGTGTAGAGCATGGTGGCGTTCAGCAGCACCGGCCCCCGCTGCCAGAGTACCAGGTTATCCAGACTGAGTTCCATGGTTGGTCACTCGTCCTTGTCGATTTTTTGGCGCTCCTGTCCGACCCAATGCCAGGCGTTCAGCGCGCCCAGGATGATGCCGCCCAGGAGCAGCATCAGGGTAAAGGAGTAGCGGCTGGGCCAGGTGCGGTCGATCCAGGCCCCCAGCAGCGCCCCGGCCACCGCCGGCAGGGCCACCGACCAGCCGATCAGGCCGAACATCCCCAGGCCGAACCAGACCCCGTCTCCCTGGCGACCCTTGGCCTTGAGCTTCCGGGCTTCTTTCCGCCGCACCTGCCGGGAGAATTCCTCCTCTGAGACCGGCGGCTTTTCCGGGTCTTGCGGTTCAGGCATACTCTTCCAACTTGAGAAATCGCCGGATGAAGTTGGCCTCCAGATTGGCCAGGGCCGTGCGGGCCCGCTTTTCCTGGTCGGTCAAAACCTTGAAGGTCTTCTCCACGGTCTCCCGGAGGAACCCCAGCTCTCCCCCTCGCACCGCCTGCCGGGTGGAGACCAGCACCTGCGGGCCGCACTTTACCAGGAGGCCTTCATCCGCGGCCAGAAATTCTTCCGCCCCGTCCGCGGTTTTCACAAAGGCCAGCAAACCCGGCACCAGGGCCGCCACAAAGTCGATGTGCCGGGGCAAAAGGCAAAAGGAGCCGTTTTGGGCTTCGGCCACCACCTTGGCGACCTCTTCGTCCACCAGGATTTCCGTGGGTAACAGCACCGTGAGTCTCATGGCTTTCTGGCTTCGTCGATCTTACCGATCATATAGAAGGAACTCTCAGGATAATCGGCAAATTCGTCATTCAGGAGGCGCTCGCAGCCTTCCAGGGCCTCGGCCAGGGGCACCATCCGGCCCGCCTGGCCGGTGAATTGCTCGGTGCTGAAGAACGGCTGGGTCAAGAACCGCTCCAGCCGCCGGGCCCGAAACACCGTGCGCCGGTCCTCCCGGGAGAGTTCCTCAAGTCCCAGCATGGCGATAATATCTTTCAGCTCACCATAGCCCGCCAGAGTCCGGCGCACCTCCTGGGCGATGCGGTAGTGGCGCTCGCCGACGCTGAGAGGCACCAGCAGCTTCGAGCCCGACTGCAGCGGGTCCATGGCAGGATAGAGCCCCTCGCTGGCCCGCTTCCGGGACAGCACGATGGAGGAGGACAGATGGGCGAAGGTATGGGTGGCCGCGGGGTCGGTGAAATCGTCGGCGGGGACGTACACCGCCTGCACCGAGGTGATAGCCCCGGAGCCGGTGCTACAGATACGCTCTTCCAGTTCGGCGATCTCCGTAGCCAGGGTCGGCTGATATCCCAGGCGGGAGGGCATCAGCCCCATGAGGCCCGAGACCTCGGAACCGGCCTGGATAAACCGGAAGATGTTGTCGATCAGCAGCAGCACATCCTGCCGGGCGTCGTCCCGGAAGTATTCCGCCATGGTCAGGGCCGCGTGTCCCACCCGGAAGCGGGCCCCGGGGGGCTCGTTCATCTGGCCGAAAATCATAACGGTACTGTCCAGGACCCCGGCGTCGCTCATGGCCCGGTAGAGTTCCTCCCCCTCCCGGCATCTTTCGCCGATGCCGCAAAAGATGCTGACACCCTGGCGCCGCCCCACGGTGTTGTGGATCAACTCGGTGATCAGTACGGTTTTGCCCACCCCGGCGCCCCCGAACAGCCCGCCCTTGCCGCCCCGTTCCAGGGGGGACAACACGTCGATGGCCTTGATGCCGGTTGCAAAGATTTCGGAGACGACGGTGCGCTGCGTCAAAGGTACGGACGGCTGGTGGATGGAGCGCCATTCGCCTCCCAATACTGCCTCCTTCTCATCGATCACCGCACCGAAGACGTTGAACATCCGTCCCAGGAGCCTTTTCCCCACCGGCACTTTCAGGTGGTGGCCCAGGTCCAGCACCGCCGAGCCCCGGGCCAGCCCATGGGTAGGCGTCAGGGCGATGCCCCGGATGATCTCGGGGGTCAGGTGGTTTACTACTTCGATGACAATGCTGCCCTCTGGACCGGCGCTGAGCTGATGGTTAATGGGAGGAAGCCGTTTGGGAAATCGCGCATCCACTACGCTGCCGCGAATCGATACCACCGTGCCTATATCAGTTCTGTTCCCGTCAAGGGGTTCACTCATGGAATTACTCTTGGCTTAAGCAATTTTATGCCTTTTCACCTCGGTGTTCCACATCCCCACGGCGAAAATGGAGGGGTAAATCAGCAGTTCCAGGAAAACGAGGTGACCACAGAAAGACGATGGTCACTTTGGCCATGAACCTGGTGTTAAGATAAAGCATTACGAAGACCAGCGCCAGGGTCAGGGTGATGATGAACTTGAGACGTTTCCGGGCGGTCTACGGGTGTAAGCCGTCGGCACAGGTGGGCCCTGGTAATAGCCGGCAAAAACCCATGATCAGAAGGACCGCCCCGACCAGCGCCATGACCAAAGCCGTAAGCTGTGTCACCGGCATCCCAGCGACCACGGCCGGACCTCGGGGATCGCCCCGGAAAAATTCCACCACGAAGCGCGCCAAGCCTGCCAGCAGGAAATAAGTCCCCAAGAGTTGGCCGTCAAAGCGCTTCCGAGTGCGAAGGTGATAGAGCACCGCAAGGACCCCCAGGACCAGCAGAGATTCATAGAGTTGCGTGGGATGGACTTTCACCCCCAGGGGGCCCAGGCTCTCCGGATGGGTGAAGGTGACGCCCCAGGGGAGCTCCGTGGGCCGGCCATAGCAGCAGCCCGCCATAAAGCAGCCGATCCTCCCGATGCTCTGGCCCAGGGGAATTCCCAGGGCCAGGGCGTCGAGGGTGCCCCAAACTGGTAAGCCGTGGCGTCGGATATATGCCAGGGCGGTGATAAAAGCCAGAAGCAGGCCCCCCTGGAAGGCCAGGCCGCCATCCCAGACCTTGAATATATCCAGGGGCGTCTCCACATAGCGGTGCAGGTTCAGGAGCACTTCCAGTGCTCGGGCTCCCACCAACGCGGCCGCCAGGAGATAAAAGCCCAGGTCCCAGATGCGCCCCGACGGCAGACCCACCCTCTGGGCTTCCCGGCCCGCCACCCAAAGAGCGGCCAGAAAGGCCAGGCACAGCAAAGAGCCATACGTATAGATAGTGATGGGACCGATTTTCAGCAATATGGGATACATGTAAAAATTCCTAATATGATCAGGTTACCGGTATGCTCTGCGAGATCACGTCATAGCCCCTTATTCACTCTTCGCCTCGCTGACCGTAACAGGTCCTCCGGCGCCTCGGCGTTGAAAAAGCACATAAAAACACGGCATCAGGAACAGGGCCACGAACACGCCCAGGGCCAGGCCGCCGATGGCCCCGGCGGCCATGGGCTGAAGCATTTCGCCACCTTCCTCCAGGTTCAGGGCCAGGGGGGTGAACCCGAAGATGATGGCCAGGGCGATCATCAGCCGGGGGCGGAGGCGGATCTTGGCAGCTTCTATGACCGCGTCCAGGGGTGACAGATGTCGGTCCCGCTGCAAATCATCCGCAAAAGTAATGAGAAGCACCCCTTCATTGATGGTGGCCGCCACCACGATGAGGACGCCGATGATCACCGTCGCACCCATGGGAAACCCGGTCAGAAACAGGGCATACACCATACCGGCCAGGGAGAAGGGCACGGAGCCGAGAATCAGGGCCGGCAGCCGCAGGCTGTTGAACTCAACCGCATGGACTACAAAGGCGAAAAACAGGGCAAAGGCCAGGATGAGCAGCGCTGCCTTTTGCATGTCGGCCATCATCTGAGCCTGGCCACCATAGGAGACTTCGTAGCCCACCGGGATGGTCATTTTGCTGACGGCCCCTTTCAGTTCGCTTAGGGCCTGCCCCACGCTCACTCCGGCGGCATCGCCCCGGACAAACACCTCCTTCACCTGATCTTCCCGGACGATTTCCACCGGCCCTACCGCGGGGATCACCCGGGCCACGTCCTTAAGCCGTAGATATCCACCCTGGCTGCCGCTCAACACCAGGTTCTCCACCTCCTGCTTGGAGGTAAAATGCTGCTCGGGAATCATCACCCGGATGTTGTAAAAATAGTCGCCTTCCCGGTAGCGGGTGGCCACCGTCCCACTGATTAAGGAGCGCACCGTGGAGGCCACATCAACTACCGAGATTCCCAGTTCGGCGGCCCGCACACGGTCCACCTCAACCTGGTACTCGGGCTTGGTCATGTCCATGGACACATACACGTTGGTGAAATGGGCCAGCTTGTTCATGGACTCCGACGTCTGGCGGGCCAGATCAAAGAGTTTATCCATTTCCTGGCCCTTGATCTTGACTTCGATATCCGCTTCCCCCAATTTGCGGATACCTTTGACCGGCATCTGCATGACCATGGGCTTGGCCCCGGGGATGGAGACTGGGGCCAGGGTCTTTTTCAAGCGCTCCACGTACGCCTTGGTGCCGATTTTTCGTGCATGCCGGGGCACCAGCTGGATATCCACCTGCCCCTCGTTGGCTATTTCATAGGTGGCCAGCCCCCAGACCTTGCCGCCGGCCATGGTAACGTAGCTCTCCACCAGGGGATCGTCCTGAAGTTTTTCTTCTACCCGGCTCAAGATGTTGGTGGTCTCAGTAAGGGACGCGCCGGTGGGCAGTTTGACCTTCACCATGACCCGGCCGTCATCCATGCGGGGCAGAAACTCGCTGCCCAGATAAGGGAACAAGACTACGGCCCCCACCAGCAGGAAGATAAAAGTTCCGATTACCGCCAGGCGATGCCGCAGGGCCAGCTCCAGAAGGCGCCCATACCCCTTCGTCACCCAGGCGAAAAACCGAACGAAGCGGCCTTCTCCATGCGATTCCGCCCGCTTCCCCGTGAGCATGCCGGTGAGCAAGGGGGTGAGGGTGACCGCCAGGGCCAGGCTCACCAAAAATACCCCGGCGACGACCAGGATGAGCTCCCGGAAGAGGAGGCTGGTGAGGCCCGGAACCAGCAAAAAGGGGAGAAGCAGGGCCAGGGAGGAGAGGGTGGAGGCCAGGATGGGCACCCACACCTCCCCGGTGCCCCGCTCCGCCAGGGAGAACCCGTCCTCTTCCGGATGCACCTGGCGCAGGCGGGTGATATTTTCCAACACCACGATGGAGTTGTCCAAGACCACGCCGATGGCCACCACTATGCCGCCCAGAGAAAAGATATTGAGGGAGAAGCCCATGAGCTGCATCAGGGCGAAGTTGATAATCAAGGTGATGGGGAGGACCAACAGCATCACCAGGGCATGGCGCCAGCTTCCCAGAAAAAGATAAATGATGAGGAGGACCAGGATCGAGGCTTCGATGGCGGCGTTGCGCACCCCGTTCAAGGCAGCTATGACATAGTCCGCCTGATTTTCCACCATCCCCATTTGGACGCCGGCCGGTAACGAGGGCGTGAGCTGCTCGATTCTCTGGTTCACCGCCCGGGCCACTTCCACCGTATTGGCGTCCGCCTGCTTGAGGACACTCAACTTGACGTTAGGCTTGCCCCCCCGGCGCGTGACCACCCGGGCCTCCTCGTGAGCGTCTTCCACCCGGGCCACGTCTTTGAGAAAGATCTTGCCGGCCGCGCCGTTGGCCAGGACCACGTTGCGGATGTCGTCCAGGGTCCGGTACTCGCCCATGGTGCGGGCGATGAATTCCCGGCGGCCCACGGTCACCCGGCCGCCGAATTGCTCAAGGTTCTCCTCCTGGAGCCTTTTGGTCACCGCCGGCAGGGTGAGGCCAAATTTCTCCATGGCGTTGGGGTCCAGGTGCACGCGGATCTCCCGCTTCAGGCCGCCGACGATGTCGGTGCCCGCCACCCCGGGAACTGCCTGCAATTGATACTGCAGCCAGTTTTCCGTCCAGGTACGCAGTTTGGTCAAATCCCAGACGTCGGAGCTGATGGTGAGCTGCACCACCGGCAACTGGGAAGGGTCCGCTTTCATAATCAGGGGTGGATCCATGTCTTTGGGAAGCTGCCGGGCTACCCGGGCTATAGCCGCCAGGGCGTCCTGGTAGGCAACGTCGATGTTGACTCCATACTTGAAGTTGGCCAACAGGGTGTACATCCCCTCGATGGAGGAGGACTCCAGGTAGTCCAGGTTGTCCACCATGGCCATCTGGCGCTCCAGGGGGTCGGCGAT
>Ga0315287_10000696_pt1 | contig 29792 bp, 40 predicted proteins | sample YL17G11_0_MG_FD_205037 | JGI IMG/M metagenome (GOLD analysis project Ga0315287, IMG submission 205037) | Sediment microbial communities from Yellowstone Lake, YNP, Wyoming, USA - YL17G11_0 | ecosystem: Environmental > Aquatic > Freshwater > Lake > Sediment | place: USA: Wyoming | collected...
CTTTGCCAGCTACTACCTTGATACCGAGGTCGTTTAATCGGCTAATTAGGGTCGATTTGGTAGTCATTATTCACCTACGCCTTTTGTAATTTAGCCCAGATCTTATCAGCAGCTGAATCTAGTTTTTTCTGGGCTGGTGGGAGGCCGTCATTAATGTCATTTGCCAATTTTTCTCCCCAAGCCCCATCACCAGCCATACTGAACAAGACGTCGCCAAGCTGTTTACGGCTTTTGATCTTGTCCTTGCTGCAATTCTCCAGATATCCTTCTACTATGTCAGATATAGAGGCGGACTCAGCCAGCACTTTCCTGATGTCGCTCTTCCTCACTTTACCAGCAACTACCGGAATACCCAAGTCATCCAATTGGCTAGCCAGAGCCGCTTTGGCCAAACCAGCCTTGGCGTCTGGCTCAGACACACTAACCCACTCCGAATCAGCCGAAAATCCTAAGTAGGCATCGTCAAGACAGTTATACGCCGCCTCAACATTGGCAATAGGATCATCACCTTCTGATTCACCGCCATTACTATAACCTGAAAGCTCCTCCCCCAACGAGCGTGCTTCCTTCTTGAGCTTTATAATTCGACCACGTAGGTCACTTAGTTCAGATCTAGTCATCGTCAATAATACATCACCCATATCACCCTCGACATAGTTAGTTTTGTGCCTGCCGTCCAAGCCGCATGGCGACGCTATCGGCTAGTTTTTATTACACGACCTCTACCAGCCGCTCCTGGATAAGCTCTTTTAGGTTGGAATTGCGGATAGCGTCAATTGTTACGCCGCGCTTAGACAACAGGTCTACTACGCCTTTGTGACTTATGATAATGTCTTTTACGTCCTTGTTCTGAAAGTGAACACAGACTTCGCCAGAGGCTAGCTTACGAACCAGAACTTGCTTGGAAGCGAGCGCTTTTTCAAGTTTAGCTGACATATCTTGGGACTCCTAATCGTCAACGTCTCGCATTCAATTATGCGGTAACACCTTTTGAGCTGCATTGGTAGCCACTCTGAATTTTAAGTTAACAATCGAGTGGTATAAAGCATAGGAATACCGCTCAACACCAGCAAGAAAAGACCAAAATGGATTTAGGAAAACTAGACATTATCACCCAAATAGGCGACAGTAAACGGTACCAATTTAGGTGTGTTTGTGGTGCGACATTTATTGCGTTGTTATCCAGGGTGACATCTGGAAAGGTCAGGCACTGCGGGTGCTTGGCGAAAACGAACAGAGAAGTGGCCAACCAGAAGAACGGAGTGTCAAGACAAACTAACGACGAAGAAATAGCCGCCTTGGTACACTCCCGTGGCTTAGTCTGGGTGGACGAGCCAAACGACATTGGGATAAGATACAGTCACAAAAACCACATAACGGTAAGATGCAAAGCTGGGCACGAGACAAAGACAACAAGAGTGTACCTAAGGAAAGGTAAGCTAAGCTGTCGCGTTTGCAACCATTAGACCTTTACTCTAGGACCTCTCGCTAAATATTTGGCTGGCACACTGTCAGCTAACCACACCTGGCCATCATTTGGGTTCATCAGGACAACACCAGCATCAGCACGAAGAGCCTTGGCATCCACCAGTAGGATAACAGGGGACGGACTCTTTCGTAAGCCAACCCTTGTGGCTAAGTCAGTATTGTCAGAGAGGTGGACATAAGTTCTGGACATCGGTCGCAGCCCTTCTCCGGAAAGAACCAGGTCTGCAATCTCCGGCGAGGTGCCATGATACAGGATGCTGGGTGACGAGCTGGCAACTGGCAGCGCAACCGGGACTGAATGCCCATAGTGTGCTCTTATTTGGTCATCTCCTGTTGATAATTCGAACCTTGCATTGGGCTCTTCCACAATAAGCTGGTGCAAGTGTTCAACACTAACGCCAGGGAACTTGGGTTCCAAAGCATCCAACAACTCTAACGTGTCGGCCCACCCGGCTGACGTCAGTATCAAATCAGCTTCTTCTGGACTGTGGCGAAGATAATACGAAATGGTCTTACTTAGCAGCTTCATATTCATAAGGTTCTCTTAGTTTATTGTCGTGAATGAACTAGGCACTGGCTCACGTGTTGCCTTGGATATGTGTACGATCTCTGGCTTAGGCTCCAGCGGAGAGATGCTAACTAGTTCAATGTCGCTAAGCTCCGGGTGCTTTTCCACCAGATAACTCTTTGCCTCAGCTGCCGTGGCAGCCTTAACAATAGCGGTTCCGCCGGAAAACTTGAAATAAACTAATTTCATCTGAGCCAGTTTTACCATTGCATCACTTCCTTAATCAGATAGATTGTTGGCACCAAATCCACTTCTGGTGCCCACAATCATACAACGTCAAATAGTCTTCGTAATTTTTAGTCTTAGCCAAAGACTGATGACTGATCTTAGCATAGCCCAGCCTGCCCAGGTTTTCGTAATGGTGCGGAGATGGTGCCGAAACAGAAACCATGGTAAACCCAAGAGCTTTGTACACCTCACCGGTCCCATACCGAAGGTCGCAATAAGACAATACCTTAGCGCCAGCACCAAGATTGCTCACGGCGGCCTTAAACAAACGGCTAGCGCCACCGATAATTTTGGTACCAGTTTTGAAAGCTAGCCTTTTCAGCTCTAACGTCCCAATCTCAGCTGTGTGTTTCCTAGTCGGAGAACCTAGCGTTAACACAGCTACGGTTTTCTCTGCGTGTACCAGTTTATACCGTGTTGACGAACCGGTGCTGCCTTGCAAATGGTTATCCTCCATAAACTGTCTAGCCTCAGAGGGTGAACACAGTTCAACCAAACACTTTCTTGCCTGAATGACTACTTCCGGTGCGCCAAGAGCGACCCTTAGTCTACTGCGAACAATGTCAGGTTTAGCCAACCATTCCTGTTCAAATATGGTAATAAGCCGTATTCCTAGCTGAGAGCATTGGTCATGCTTGGCTTTATGTGTCATTTTGGCCTGAGCCATCGTTTTGCCAACTCTATCAACTTGTACTGATGTTGAATGCCAATAAACACCGCAATATTCAATGGCTATTCCCTTGTCTGGTATGTAAAAATCAAGCTCCTTACCACCCAACACCTGCCTGTTCCGGCTTTGGAACGGCACTCCTAAACTCTCTAAGAATTCAGCGATACCAGCCTCGCCGCGATTGACCTGGCTAAACGCACACACCTGGCAATGGTGACCGGCCAGGAATAGATCCCACCTTTGACTAAATTCATGTTCATTTTGGCATCTAGCCTCTACAAACGCCCTTTGCCTATTAGACCCTTGCTTAACGGTCAGCCCAAGGAAAGAAAAACCAAGGCCCACGCACACTTCTGCCATTCTGCCTTCGTCTACCTTCATGCCGCCGCCACAAGTGTGGCACCCATGCCCTTGCTGAATGGCAAACCAACAGGAGTCAAAAGTATGGCCACTTTCACAAGTCATACTAAACTTTTGCCTAGCATTTTTGTACAAATCAAAATCGTTGGCAGACAGACCACGTTCGGTCAGTACACCAAGCATCTTGGATACTTTGGCCTCCTGCCGACAGGACGGACAGCTGGTCTTTGCGGAAACAGAAGCTGTTCTAATAACGAACTCATGACCTTTTTGGCATCGTAATGTAACAGGAGCTTCTGAATTTATGTACTCGCCGACAATTGAGTAACCTAGCTCGCTAAGCCTGTCCGTAACAGCGTCCTTATGTTCCTTTGCCATATTCCTTTTTACTTTTGGACTACTAACGCAGTGTTTACATTTAGGAACGCCACACCCACTAAAGTATCTAAGCTCCACAACAAATTGATGCCCAAGTTGGCAGGACACTGTTACGCTTTTGCCGTTATACGTGTCGTCCAGCCAAATATATCCTTTTGCCGTTATTAACTCCTTTACCTTGTAGTCCGGCGTTCTTGATGTTAACCCCATTTTTGCATTGGCTGCCTTAACCCTTTTGGCTGTCAGGCAACCGCAGTTGTCTTTTCCGGCGGCCAACGAACCGGTTCTTACCTCAATAACAGCGCCGCAATTACACAAGCACTCGGCTATACCAACCTTGGTTTTGCCAATCTTGGTGCTAAATCTTTTGGTGATCACTAAATACCCAAACCTATTGCCTATTTCCATGCATCCTCCGGATAGTTAATTTTACTACCGCCTTACTTTTTAATAAGACCAGGCTGATAAGCCAAGCCTCAGGGCTGCCTATTGGCTATCCCATGAAGAGCGGTCTCAGTGTCCACAAAAATCATAGGCAGTCACAAGGAGTGTTCAGCATGGGTAATCGACTAACCACGACAAGATACACTGTGCCAGGAGTGTACATCGGGCAGATAATCAGACCATCTGGCGGCACCCTATCATCCGAGGCCAGAATTTGTAACTATATCGGACAGGGTTCGCGTCTGGCCATGGGCAAGAACTTAGGGATGCGCCGCTCGTTCGTATTCGAAGAAGAATTGTCTTTCCCAATCTCCGCTCCGTTTGAGTCCGTTGTAGACTTTCCTTCTGACGGCACAAAATCGGCACCCGTGCGTGTTTACGATTCCATTACCGGTGTGGAACTGTTGGAAAAGGACTGGGCGTGGGGCAAGGTCGGCGCTGACATTAAGAAAGTCATCATCAGTCAGTCTATTTACGAACCAACTGCTGTCTATAAGATAGACTACCAGTCAACCTCAAGAGAAGTGAAAGACCCACTACCAATCGATAATCTCCGAGTAATTTCGGCTGTGGGTTTGTCCATAGATCGATCTCAGTATGTAGACTTTGTTGATTTCTACATTCCGTACGCCTTCACTGGCGCTACTTCCAACCCGACTAACTTTCTTGACTACTCGTTTCTCACAACTTTGTTTCCAGATTTTGGCAACATTGGCGGTGGCGTTGTCACGATGGACGCTGCCTCGTCATACAACCACGATTACAACCGGTTCTATGAGCTGGAAGTAATGAGTATCACTGGCCTTTCCGGTTCGTTCGAAGCCACGTTCCGTTGGTCTTCCCGCATATACTCTGGTGGGCGCAACGCCTTACCGCCGACACCTTTGCATATTTCGGCAATTCATCCATCCTTCACCGCAGAGGAGGCCAACTCTCTAACTCTTATCCAGGAGCTGGAGCTTGGTATTAAAGTAGACATTGCCTTTACTGGCACTAACTTCTCAGTGGGCGATAAGTTCTACTTCAACGGTGTTGGCCCAGGACTGATTGAGTTTGACGGGCGTCTTACCAACCCAAATCAGTATTTGTCTTTTGGTCTGATCTCTTACTCTGGGCCAGGTACTGGCACAGGCTCTCTGAACTACAGCCCTGATAATGCTTACACCGGTACGTTTAACACCAAGTTCAGGTTGCAAGTAACGGCTACCGCAGGAGCCTTCGGTTCTCGCACCGTAACCTTTGTCTGGGCTGAATACGGCGAATTGATCAGGCCAAACTCGACCGTACTGGTGGACGAAACCGTATCCAACATCTTTACGCTAACCCAGGGGGTTGAATTAGAAGTAGACTTTGGCGCTTCCCACTTTGCCGTGGACGACGTGTATGATTTCATGGTCAAGGCGCCTAGGATCTATTACCAAGCCAAAGACGACAGAGCTTATGATATTGGTATCACAGCGGTATCAAACCCAGGGGCGGACACTGGCACTATTGCTGGTACCTATGCCACTGGTACGCCTGAAGGCGCTTTTGGTGACTGGTCAGCAGCGTTCAACCTTTTGCTTGATCCAGCCCAAGAAACTGGATACTTCGAGCTTCCTGACGGGGTCCGTTTTGCAGCAAGAAATGGTATCCAAGGCAACATTAACGGCTCGTCTTATGCTCCTGGCGATAAGTTTGATGCTGCCGTCACTTCGGAAGACATTATCGATTGGAGCCTAGTGTGGCAAGTTGAGGAGCTAAGAGAACCTTCTGTGCTTCTTACAGACGTTACTGGCATGGTAACCGGGACTGCAGGAACTTTGTACACAATTTTGGAAAATGTTTATGCCACGGGGTCTGTGGTCGCGATTGATAATGTCACTTCTGTGCCTATTTCGTTCATTGAGCTGCCAGGGACTCGCTTTCTTGCTATCCTGTCACTGCCGCTGCACACAATCAAAATCTCGTACGACTACCGAGGAGCTGAACCTAGTCCTGGCCAACTCTACTACTTTAGCGCTTCGTATCTACGCCCGACTGCCGTGTACAATGTGCCAACTAGATTGCTGAGCCGCGACGACGCCACTTTGTTCCTGGCGCCTAGTCTGATCAGCAACCATTTGTACATCATGGCCCAAATGGCATTTGACATTGGTGCTCCTGGCATTTATGTCACGCAACCGTTTGACAACGATGGTGATGGCGTCATTACTGACACCGATGTGGCTGAGTCGCTCCAGGCTCATGCCAAGGTTAAGCGCATTACCGACCTTTGCTTGTTGTCTCTGTTTGGGTCTTTGGCTGACTCACTTAGTGCCAACCAATTAGCTAATGATCCGTTTGAGGCTCGCGAGCAAATGCTGTGGGTAGGTACGCCAATTGGTACTCCTATTGGCGATGTGGACACCCTCGGGTCTTTGGTGGCTTTGTCTCGCCGAGTATTGCAGACAAACCCAACTTCGCCAGCTATTGGTACCCGCGTTCTGGTGGCACCAACCAAGGCAACAAGACAAATCAAGCTAGAAAATGGCAATACTGCCATAATCACACTTGATGGCTCCTTTGTTGCTGGGGCTACCTCGGCCTTGGTTAACTCGTTTGCTGACCCAGCGGAAACGATTTTGCGCAAGACGCTTAACGTATTCAAGACAATGCAGACTTACTCTGACCCTGAGAACCTGATCCTGGGCCAAAACTCTATTACTTGGCTGCAAAACGAAGGTAATGGCGTCTTTAGGTTCATGGAAGACGTGACAGTGTCAGACAACGCGGAAGAGTTTCAGCTGATTTCGGCAACAACGCAAAAACAGTTTGTTACTAGGTTGGTAAGAACCAACATGGACCAAGCTCTGATTTCCGTTGTTGTGCCATCGGCAGAGGCTGGCGTAGCCACCGTTAAGTCTGTACTTTCTGGCATTATGCTGGGACTTCTTGGTAGAGGCCTGATCGGTCAATACCAGGACGAAAGCGGGGCTGCTAGAGACTTTGACCCAGATGCTGACATCTTGGTGCTGAGAGATACATCATCTTTAACATTGTACAATTTCTTCTATAGCTACTATCTAAGAACACCTATAAAACGATTGTTCGGACTCTTCATTGTTAACACAAACGACTTCGGCGCGTAAGACTTCAGAGGGGGCATTTGCCCCCTCTCAAATCAGTTTACTGTTCTTAAGTTTTTGTACCAGATTTGCCGCAATCATGTCATACCTTGTTCCGTTTACTATAACGGAGGCTTGCTTTCTCATCCCTTCAAACTTTAGTACTTCGACTTTTATGCTGGCTGGGAATTTGTTTGCGAAATACTCAGCAGATTTCGGGACACTGAGCTTGTTATTAGGATGTCCGTGCCCCTGCATTACGGAGGACGGAGTCGATGCGAACTCACCGTGCTTAGGGCAAATAAAGGTAGCCTTGGTATGAGCATTTATGTGTGTCTCCTTCACCAATTCCACACCAGCAGCTTCAAAACATTTTTTGGCTGCTGCGTCCGATGAAGTAATTCGTTTTCTAACCTTCATTTCAGCATCTGATAAAATATGCTTAGGGAGCCCCCTTGGCTCTTGCAAGGGCAACGCTGGCAAGCTCTTTTCTGAATAGTCGGTTGGTATATCTGTCTGGGGCGATACGTTTATTAGCCACCTTATTTTTCCGCAGTCATAAATTTTGCGATACCCACTGAGTGCTCTTAGTTGCTCCTCCGTTTTTCCTTCAGATTTCTCTTCCAATTTCTTCTTCATCGATTGTTTGGACACACGTGCCAATCCCCTAGTGTACGAATAATCAGGTCTTATCTTTCCGTCAATCCTAAACCCACTTCTTTCGTATAGGGCTCCGCTGGAAAAACGACAATCAGAAAATGTTACTAAGGTCTTGATTTGGTTTCCTTGGCAATGCTCGACCACTTTGGACAGCATGCGCTGGAACAATCCTGGAGAAACGTAGTCGGGATGAAACGCTAGCCTGTTTATCACCCATTCGCCAGTATTACGATGGTGCCTAGACAGACAAACAACGCCAATAAGATCGCCACTATGCCAAGCTCCCCAACTGTGCGCTGTCTGCTTGGAGCTACCTTGAACGTGCCACCTATCAACAAAGTTGTTCGCTACCGATGTGTCGTAAATTTTTGTTATTTCACATTTGCGGGCTTGGACTCGGTTCCTACCGACTCTTAGCTTAGACCTAATCAGTCCCTTTAGCTGCTCCTTTTTCCTGGCCCACTCATCTTCAAAAATGGTAATGAGCCTTATTCCCTTGTCTTGGCAAGCCGCATATTTGCCTTGGTGGTATTTCCAGTCCTTAAACAAAACCGAATGGTAATAAAGACCACAGTATTCAATGGCCAGCTTTTGGTCCGGTAAGTAAATGTCAAGCTCAAGCGGTTGGACTTGTTCGCGATCCGAAACAACCACGTTGTAGCCGAGGCCAACTAACCATTCTTCAATCTCTACTTCTGCCTTACTTCTTCCCTTGGCCTTAGAACAGGTGGCGCATTCTATGTCTTCGTAGGCCAGGCCGTCAAATCTAACGGTTAGGCTGTGGTTATTAGCCACACACGTCACGTTAAAATACGACTTATTAGATTCATGCACACCGCCAACGTACCTGAAAATGCCTTTTGCCTCTATTCTCTCAATAGCCTGCTCTTGCGTTAGCGGCAGTCCTCCGTTACAAACCGAACATCTGATACCATCGTCCCACTTTGACCATGAAGAGGTATATTCATGTCCACGGTCACAGATGAATTGCAAAAAACCAGAATTGTAGTCGTACACTTGCCCGTCTTTGACGGAGTAGCTTTCTTTTGCTAACCCTAACGAAATTACTTCAAGAGTCAATTTCCGGTTGCCACAACAAGCTGAACACCTTTGTTTACGAAAAATCCAGTTGTTAATAATCATGTTAATGTTATGATTATTTGGGCAGGTCCCCACTAAACGAAAGTTGTTAAACTTTTTCCCTTCAACCGGAACAATCTCAAGTTTATAACCTTCACTGAGTGCTTCCTTTAGTATGCTGTCCCCAAGTGCCTCTCTGCCAGTTCTAATTATGCAATCTTTGCACCCTCCTGAAATATTGGACGCTTTGGAAGTCCTGAGGCGGCCACACCCAACACACCTAACAGACACTTTGTGCGCCTTGCCAGCGTATTCACCAACCAACTCCCATCCAAGATGGCTAATTGATGCGGAAAACTCTGCATTAGTTAGCATTGACATAGATTACCTCCTGAGCCTTTTAGGTGGCTACGGCTAGCCTCACTCTTTCACAGGAAAGTCATATCCAAGCTCAGCCACATCGGTATAGGTCTTCTTTCGCTTCATAAACCACACTTTTCTCTTGTCGTCCCACCTGAAGCCCTTTTCCTTGGCCTTGTCTTTATCATGGAAGCTCACCGCAGCGATTAGTTCCACAGTCGGCACGGCGGCGTAGGCCAGTATCTCCTGGAAGTCGTATTGCTTAACGATCTGGAAGAGCGTCTGGCAATCAGCAAAGGCCCGATGGGCAGAATGGCTAAGTATGCCGTGGTCAGCCGCCAAATACTTGAGGCTTTTCGACTGAATGCCATCCCTAAACTCGACGTCACAAGTAGTATCTATCCATGTAACCTCTGGAATTTTGCCGCAAAGGCGAAGGCACTCCCTGTCAAAGAAAGCGCGGTCAAAAGGTGCATTGTGAGCAATGAGGTGCGTTATTGTTACGCCAACGTGGCTAACGAACGATTTAAACTGGTCACATTGGTCACCAAATATAACTGGAAAATCTGGCATGATCCCAGTCAGTTTTTCGATCTCAGCTCTCTTCTCTTTTGGTACCACACCGTACCCAGAAGTGAAGAAACCCTCGAAAGTCTTTATATACAAGTTTTCAATCGGGTCAAACACCAAAGCAGCAAATTCTAGCGGTTGGTCGTTTTCGGTATCCAGGCCAGTAGTCTCAAAGTCTATAACGGCGGCGTATGCGTGCGGTAATGACATTATAGTATCCTGTTTACAACTTGAAAGCAGCAACAATAGTGATTGTGTTATCACGCTGGAAAGTAAGCTCTGGCTTAATAGTTACAGATGGAAATACAAATTCCATGCCGATTTGCAGATTAAGCCTATCTTTCCTTTTAATCTCTAATTCCCTACCCTTATAGTCGAGCGAGCCATTACTATATGGCACAAAGGCAACACCGCCAAGTATTCCTATATTAGGAGCCACCATGTACAGTAGCTGCGCTCCTGTGTGAACGTCAGTAACATACACGTCAATTGTACGATGCCTATAAATCTCATACTCTTCATCGGTACGGTCAAGCAATGCGTAAATAGATAGCGTGGTTCGGGAGGACCGGTAAGCGGCCACTGCTAACCCCAAACCCACCGAATACCCGCTGCCATTGTCTAAATATGAATCCCTAAATTCAGAATCAGTAATGTATCCAGCCTGAAGCAACACTGTTACGGCTAATGAAGTAATTTGTGCATTAAGCCCAAGTGTGTCTCTTTTCACTGAGAACTCATTGCCGTCCTCACTCTCATAACTAACTTCTGAGAAGCACACGGTTGGTCCCAATGAGGTGTAGCTTACTAATGGGTCCACCAGCACGTCCGCAAATAGACACTTAGACACTAGTAAAATGGACGTAACAAAACAAGAGTTTTTCATATGCGCCTTTTGCCTTGACTGATGGGCTATTGCATAGCGTCACTATAACCTTACCGATAAAAAAATAATAACGCTAATAACACGGGTTAATGCTATATGCCAAACCATAAGCTGCCGCTTAATCTCAATACTGTTACTGACATCAACAAATTTTTTGTTAACTGGCATCTTCTGTCAGAGCTGGACAGGTTAGATACCATCAAAATTTTAAAGAACTCTGGTAATCTAGGCATTATTCATGGCAAAATACCAAGCACGGAAAACCGGTGCCCTTTGCACAGCTTCCCGCTAGCTAAGCCATGTAGCCTTACTGGATGTGCGTTTCACCTACGTGGCCCTAGTGGGGCCAAAGAGTCCACCGATTTGATAGGGGTATCATCCAAGTACAAAAACTGTCTAGTTGGCTACCTCAACGACTCAAAAAATGGTAAACTGACACCAAGTGAGATTTCGGTACTGATGGGTAAGCCCACCTCTGAGATAAATAGTTTAGTATCGCACTCCGTCGCCAAGCTGCGAAAAACTATTATCAAGGAGAAGGTGGAAAGGTTTCATGTCACCAGGTTTAGATATTTGTATGGACATTGTGTAAACTGCGAGATCTCTATTCATGAAGAATTAGCCCTAAACACCCTGCCACAAGAGCTAACTATCGAGTGGGAAAAATTTGGCTGGTGCACAAAACTATGCAAAAGTGATAAACCTTCTTGGCAATTCAACATAGAACGCGAATTTAGGTGCGAGTATATTGACGCAGTTGCTGCAGCAACAACGGTTTATCCGATAGGCGAAGTGATGTCTCTACTAGGGATTCCAGACGAAGAGCAACCCTGGCTAACTAAGAAAGCAGCGGCCAGAGTGGAACATTTGCAAAGATCTTAACTGCCAGCCAACTTTCTTGCGGCTATATTAAATAAGAATATCTAACACAGGAGCTTAGTTATATGCCAATAAAACTATTAACACCAGGAAAAGGTGGAGTAAACTCCACCACCTTGCGATCATACTTGTACAGGTCTAAGGACGAGCAAGCGACTAGGCTCCTAGAATTTGTCAAGGACGTAGAGGTAGGGGCTTATGTTTATTACACCGAGGACCCAGAATTTGGCCGAAAATTACTGAATGAAAACAAAAGCCTGGTTAGCATGCTAAGGCTGGGAACAACGGCGTCACCATACCTAAAGCAGCTATTGGCTGCAGCATCAGCCATTTTGGATATTGGCGAGCAAGAAAAACTGCTGTGGTCGGCTACTTACCCCACGCCTACCTCTACCAACTCTAGAGCAGAAAACTCCTTATTGATAGTGCCAGTCGGCCAACCGGTGCAAACCCTTAGAGGTTTTGCTGGCAAATGTAACAAAAAGCCGACAGATGACTTATATGGCACCCTGTCCGAAGGAATATCAGCCGAAGTAATAGAAGAACTTGAAAACAAAGTAAGGAATTATTGGGAAGGCGACCAAATAACTTTCAGGTATGAGCAATACGCGTGGGAAGGAGTGGTGGACGAGGCTCTTTTCGCCAAGTCTATCGAGGAGAAGGCCGGTAAAGACGCTCTGAAGGGCGTGGCAGCCGCTAGCTTCATAGACACGCCGGGAAGAGAAGCAATGGCGACAATGGCAAGACTAACTGGTCCGGCTACCACGTCAAAATATCTAACAGCTATTTTTGGTAAAACGGTTACTGTGTCGCGAGTGGACAATGCTGTTTTGGTTGACGGAGTTGAACTATGAGCAACATTAATGGCGAGTCGGAAATCACGTATAAGCAGTACAACTGGATAACAGGCAAAGAGCACCAGGCGGAAAAAGAAGGATTAGCAAAGGCCGAAGCTATCATAGCTAGCGGCGAAGTAAAACAGCAGTTTCATGACCGGTTGGTCTCGTTTATGGCACCATGGAGCACCAATGAACTTACAGCCTTTGCCAACGGTGAACTGTCAGAAATTTATATTAAGCCAGTGTTATCGTATTTTTGGGACTTAGACTATCCCAAGGCCCCAGTATTGACTACTGCAGAAGTGAAAGCGGAAGACTTAGAACCGCTGCACGATGCCATAAATCAGAAGTTGCAAACCGTATTTGAGGCCTCTGTGTGGAGTGGGCTTCTAGGCTGGGCCAGACCAAAGGCCAAAGCGGTAGCCAATCATCTGTTGGACGAAGCCAAACTGGTAACCAAGCCGATCCAGGTAAGGGCTAGGAAAAATGACGTTTGGGCCAGCTTAGCCTCGGTTCAGAAGCAGGCTATTGGCAGCACGCCAATCACGAAAGCAGACCAGAAGTGGCTTAGCCAGGTTTATGCTACTGCCTACTCGGCTGGGCAAAAAGAAGTGACCGAACAGGTTATAACCTCGGACTCTTTTTCCGATGCTGTTATTGCTTTTATTAGCGAATTGGACACATCAACTCTGCAGTCGTTGGCATCTAACTCCGATAGTAAAGTAGTCAGCGAGACAGTAGGTAGTCTAACCCAGATCTTGTACGACGACTTTTTCGGAACAGTGCCACCGATACCAATTGGTGATGCTCCTGTCGGTATTAGCCAGTCCAATAGAGATTATTTCGTGTCCCTTAGCTGCGAAGAAGGCGTAAAAGACAAATTGGCTGACGAATTGTTTGACGAGGTTCCCTTATATGCAAAAAGTGCACTTTGATCGGCTAAGAGCAGAGTGGACAATGGCCATGGCTTCTCCGGCTGTCCTCAACGCCATAGTCGAAGAAACTGGTCCGGAACTTCTTCACATTGTTAACGCAGTAAGGGTTCAACCGCTTAACCGTTACAACATAAGAAAAGATAGGATTTTTGGTAACCCGCTTCGTAAGGAGCGGTACCGGGTAATAGACGTGTCGTCAAATACCATAATGTATAAAGACCTACTTACTGATAAGATAGAATCTTCTTCGATCACCAGCCTTCTTGAGTCATGGAACCTGAAAGGCATACACGAGTTATCGCCGATTGACGAAATACTCAACCAAATAAAATCAATGTTAACACCATTTTTGGGCGGCGTGCTGGTAGCTACGATTATGTCGTGGCTTAGCAAAAGGCTGTGACTACCAACCATTCTGATAATAAGGAATAAACCCTATGAGACAACTACTTGTTGCCCTATCTAAAATAATTGAGGCGACACTGCCCAGAGTGCAGGAGCTTAAGCACTCTGGAAATATAAAGAACAAAATTAAAGATTTTTCTGTTGACAAACTTATTATGGTGTCAGATTCTTTTGTGGCAAAACAGGAGCGTCGGCAGGATGCTTTCGCAATAGGTGCTGATTTTGGAAGGGTAGCCAAGCAGAAACCTGGCTATTTGATAGAGCTACCGGTTGGCTGGGTAGCCTTTATTGGTACCGAAGCTGACATAGTCAAAAGGCTTGATGAGTACGAGGCGGTAAAATAATTAAGACATGCTTATTTCACAAATAGCCTTTGGCTACCTTCCTCACTGCGTGCATGATAGTTCGTTATTCTGACAATCACATAGACAGCTCACACTCAGGACAATAGATGCGGTAGGACCCATCTCCGCGATCGTCTTTCCTGCAGTCTTCCGTATTGCGTCTTCATGGCGCCAGTCGCAGGCTCCTTTCAGTAGCGCCACCACCTTACCATCTAGGGTCGGAATATTTGGCACGGTTTCGGCTTTCTCCTTGTTTAGGTAATAGGCATGCCTACCTTTCTTAATGGTAACAATACCATACCAGCCGTCGCCGTAGTCTTTGTCGCCATTGTTCACCGAGATCCTAAGGTTCTCCTTAAGACTGCGTCCTTATGGCGCCGGTCGCAGTTATCCTTGGCTCCTTTTTCAGTAGCGCCACCACCTATGGTATAGGCATGCCTACCTTTCTTAATGGTAACAATACCATACCAGCCGTCGCCGTAGTCTTTGGTCCACTTGTCAGCACAACGGGCTTAGGCCCCTTGTTAGGGGGCCTGCCCATTAATGCTAGCTCGCTAAAGTCTTTCGGTTTCGTCATCCTATCCCGCCTATTCGTTTATATAATTCGTAAAACCTTTTGCGTTCCTTATTACTACGATATGCCGAATACAGATTAGCTACGATAGCTATAAGCATTCCAAAATATCCGATATAATCACCATAGCTAGTCATGTTCCCTGCTCCATTTTTCTTGATGATCCTCGGTTTCGTCTTCGTCGAACCACACTAGCTCGCCTTTCCCGGCGCACTTGACCCTGAGACTTCCCCTGCTGATTGATATCGGCTATACTATTTGTACGGGGTGATACCGGAGGGATGCGGATATTTAGAGCCTGCGTACGCCAGCCTTGGTCAGTTTGGACTTTACACCGCTCATAAACACTCCTAGTGTTGTGACAAAATAACTACGATTGCAGATATGACATCCAAGTCAGGGTTTTTCATAAGTAGTTGAGCAAGTTAGCTTTCATGAGGCACTCCTAAGTATTTAAGACGGCTCCTAAACCAGTTGGATCTATTACTTTCACACCTATCTCTTTGGCTTTCTTAGCTTTGGAGCTACTGCTTCCAAGGTCGGCCACCACTAAGTAGGTGGTGTTCTTAGTCACACCAGAGGCAATTTTCCCACCCTGTGCCTCGATAGCCTCCTCAGCTTCCTTATCGCGAAAGCCAGTGAAACAAAATGACACGCCACTGAGCTTGTCAGATACTGCTGCCTTAGGTTCTACAATAGTAACATACCCCAACAACTTGTTGATCAATTCCGACTTGGTTGCGAACCCGTCAACAACGCACTTGGCCACATATTCACCAAATCCGTCTATCTTTAGTATGTCGTCATACTTCGCGGCTCGCATGGCAGGGAGCGTTGGATAGTAAACCATAAGGTCCTTGGCTTTGCTGCCGAAGCCGTACATAGCAAGACTCTCAACAAACTTGTCAAGTGGTACTGCTTTTGACTTATTCCTAAGCTCGTCAATAACCTTCTTGGCGTTCTTGCTACCTTGGCCTTCCAAAGCCGAGATACTGGACACGCCTAGACGGTACAGGTCAGCTGGGGTAGTAACCAACCCTTCGTCCATTAGCTTTTCGATTAGCTTTTCACCAATACCTTTGACACCAATAACACGCAAGTATTTCATTATAGTTTTGATCAACTGCGCTGGGCAGTCGGTATCATTCGTGCAAAAGAGCCGGACCGAGTCAAACTCAGTCCTGGCTCCGCAAGATGGACACTCGGTTGGCATCTCTATTTTCATGCGTATACTCCAACTTTATACTGCATCACCGGGTGGATGTATTTTTTTATTCTATCAATAAACAAACCTATTTCTTTTTTCCTGTAGTATACTATAACCTTCTGACTTCCATCATAATTTCGTTTGACTATCACGAGCTTCTTCCTAACACGCGAGGTATTACATCTTGGCACCTGGCTACGATAACGTCAGCACCAATTTCTATGTCTAGACGTTGTATTTCTTGGAAATTGATCAAAGACGCTCTGCTGATAACCACGCCGCCTATAGACACCGGCTTAAGAATACCAACCGGTGTGATAACTCCGGTTCTGCCGGTTTGCCACTCCACGCCAAGCAGCTCTGTTACGCCAGAAAGGCTTTTAAATTTCCACGCTCTGGCGGCTCTTGGGCGACCATCAACGTCACCAAGCTCTTGTGCGTGAATGACGTCGTCACTTTTGACTACGATTCCATCTATCTCGTACCCTAGCGACGATCGTATATTGTCCTCGTAATTTGACAGAACTGGGTCAAGATTTGTGTGGTGACAGGAGCCGGACGCTGGTAATGTAAAACCAAGGCGGCTAAGCTCAGCAAACCTGACGCTCTCTGTGGCAAAGTGTGCGTTTATTTTTTGGTCTTCGTACTCAACACCGTGCACAATCAGCATGATGTGCTCGCACTTCTCACCAGACAAACGTCTAGCCGTACCAGCTGCTGAGTTTCTTGGGTTAGCGTCACCATCGAAGTGATCGGCCCAGGTCTTGAGGTCTATCAGAGCCTCGGCTCTGACATGGCATACTGGCATAAAGTCTATGTGAAGCGGCAGGTTCTTCATCCTCAGCACATTTGCCGAGATGTCGTCTCCTACTTCGCCATCGCCTCGCGTTACGGCTCTGACGAATCTACCGTCAACATAAGTAAGCGATAATGCAAAGCCGTCCAACTTCTCGGACCAGTGGACGGTGCCGGTTGTGTACTTTTCGGCCCAGGCGTGGAGGTCGGCAAGGTCCGTCTCTTTCAGCAAGCTGCCCATAGCCCTTGCATGCTTAACCTTCGGCCACACCGAGTTGGACTTAGCCCCTACGGCGGCCAGAACAGGATTGCTAGGGTCCAGCTTGGACAGCCTGTCCCTTAGGACATCATACTCGATATCAGACATAATGGAAGCGCCACTGTAATAAGCTTCCGAGGCTTTGGTTAAAATTTCTACCAACTGCTCTATGTCAGTTTTCATGTGGACCTCGTGTTCTCAGTTATGCCGAAAAACAATAACCTAGCTACTGACTCGTTATATTGCTGAGCCGGAATCATAAATGTGGAGTTTGGCTCGTCCCTAATTTCAACTCCGAGCTTATTTGACAATCTAGTCAGCCTGCGCCCGATCTCTCGGTTATCAATGTTGAGACCACTGCCATACTTCCTGTTCCAAGAATCACGGTACTCTTCCACTAGCTTCTCCTCTGGGTCCAGTAAGGAGCCATCCTTGGCTGAACTGGATGATTAAGCGCGTTTTTTAGCTTTGGCTTTCTTGGCAGTTTTCTTGACTGCTTTTGCTGTCGTCTTTTTCTTGATAGTAGCTGGCTCTTCAGAGGCAGCTTCGACCTTACCAACAACCGCAACTTCGATCTTAGCCACCCAGCAAACAGCGTCCCACTCTTGCTTTTTCGACCAGCCTTTCATCATGTTAGAGGCTTTCAGCTCAGAGTTATAAAGCTTGGCCGATGCCAAGTCTGGAGTAAACTCACCGCTCTGAACTCCAGAACTCTTGATGAAACCCTTAGACGACTGGATGGCAAACAATTCTGCTTTCTTAGACATTTTGTGATCTTTCTGTCGGCAAGCCGACCTTAGTGTATAAAAAGCCTTTCGGCTAGAAACCCATGTTAGGCGCTCTTTGATCCTCATTAAAAGGTGTGACCGCTTAGGCCACACCCAAGAGACTTAGGACTTCCTGGCCGACACTGTTGGTGTGAAGTGCCCGGACGCCTCACGAAGGCCGTCAAAAGCGTCGCGACTGCCGACACGAGGCAACTCTCGCAAAAAGTCTGGGCTCATTTCGTACTTGGTTTGTTCCTGCACGAGCAAGGCTGCGCGATCTTGGCCGAACGACTTGATGAGCGTGATTATCTTGGTGGTCTCAGCTTCCGAGAGAGCATCAAAGTCGATGACGATAGAAGTCTTCTCAGTCACAAATCTGTCGTAGTCCAGCTTGCAGGCTTTCATTGCCTCACGCAGGCCATCAGGATTTTTCATGCTGTACTGAGACTTAATGATGACGTTGACAGCACCAGTGCTACCTTCGATCAAGCCATTCTCGGTGGACTTGGTTTCCCACACTCGGTCAAGGAAAAATGTGTGCAGTTTGCCAGCTGCATCGGCACGCCTTGCTTTGGCGTCATTCTCAGCATCCGTAGCGGCCAGATAGTTATCAACAGCAAGCTTGATATCCTTTGGCGCTTCGATAGTGGCCAGCTTAGACGAGCTTTTTGCTGGTTTGTCCTTTGGGATCTCGATACCTGCTTTTGCCAATTTTGACTGAAGCTTAGACATTTTGTGACTCCTGTTTGGTTGTTTCCTAAGTCCATCAAAATTCTTTTCGGTATCGAACCGCTCAGACTTTAGTTCTTATACCACGCCTGACGCTCTGTGTCAAGATTATGCAGGTTGGCACACTTCTTGCCCGTCTCCCGATTCCCACTATGTATAGGCCTTAGACATAGGCAAGAATGATGCCACCTAGGCATGTTATATACTACCGTATCTGGCGGCCAACTGCTCGGCCAGCCGCTCCCTCCTTCTTCTCCTGATTTCCCTACGCTTGGCTAACATAAGGTCCCTGTTGGCCAGATAGTAACTTCGATGATACTTGGTAAGCTCCTCTTTGTTATTTTCCCTGAAGACCTTGGCCTTAGCAAGGATGCTGGCTTTGTTGCGTTCATAATAACTTTCTAGCATATTGCCCTCCATCTGTTACTTTTTAGGAAGTTGCTTGCCTCGCAGACAACCGGAGATAAAATGGCTGTAAAACTAGGTGCTGATTCATTGGTGGCCGAAGCTGAGAAATTATTTTGCGTGGGAAAATTGGCCAACGTTTCGTATTCAGACGCCATGGAGACCGACAAGGCGAAGGCTAAGAAGAGTGGCGCAAAAATCCGAAAATGGCTGCAGGGGCAGTACGACCTAGGCAACATCGAGAAAGGCTTGAACGGCAAAAGCTTTTCTGCGCTTAGCAGAAAGTACCCTATTCACATCTCGTACATATTTCCGGAAGTAGGGCCTGTTGTCGCACCCGTGAAGCCAAAGGCTAAGGCGGCAAGCGCTAGTCCGGCTGTCCGTCACCTGATGTCGTCTCTTTACCAATCCTTAGGCAACAAGGCTTTTCTTCGCGATCTGGAAACGCTGCTGGTGGAGAAATTGACCGACCTGTCGCCTTACGACGAAAGCACCCTAGACCACTTAGCTAAAGCCATCAGAAATGGGTAAATCAGTCAGCCGTGCTATACTAGTCAAGGATGGTAAGGTGCACCGCAGTCAGGTGGCCATAGTCGTGTCAGCCTACAAAAAATACTGGTCCATAGCTACCTCTTCTCCGCTTTACCATCGGACCGAAGAGGACAGAGCGATAAAGATACTGAAAGAGAACAAAATCAGAATGTCTACTTGGCTTGGCACTGGCTCAGATAAGGCCAGCGGAAAAGACCAAATGTGGTTTTTCTCCACCTCTACTAGGCCGGACGCTTACCGGACCGACTCTTCTGGCGTGGTGTTCGTCCTTGACGGCAATAAGCTTAGGCAGAATTACGAGACAAGCCCATTCGATTATTGGCAAAAAACTGGCAGAAACCAGGAGGAATCGGACGAAGCTGAGGAACGAATTTTCTCCGATTCTCCGGTTATGACCAACGCCAGCCAGTATGTTAAGGAATTGCACGCACATTGGTGGATGTCTGATGACACTAGTGTTGCGGCACACGCTTATAAGAGGCACCGAGAACTAACTCTGCTGGCAAAACAACACCATATACCACTGTTTTGGTACAGCGATCTCAAAAAGATGAGCACACTAGACAAGTCTGCTGCCAAAAGCTTTTCTGATTTTCCAAAAAGCCAGCCTCTGACTCATAATGATTTAACAGAAAGACGGTATGGGGCTAGCGAATACTTCATTAAGAGGTGGACCTCGCTCCTTAGCCTACAACCAGCTAAGACCCTGGCCGATGTACCAAATGGCATAAGAAAATACTTGTCTGGTTACAGCGACGGGCATCTCAGTTTCCAAGCTGACATACATAATGCTACTAAAAATATGAGCGATGACAAGATGCGCTATGTGTACAAATTACAAACACAAATGAAGTTGGCTGGCACCAGTGACTTTAAAGAATTTTATTGGAAGATGATGGATAAGTTGGGACAGCTAGAAAAGGCAGGTGGTGGGAGTCGTTAGGCGTTAACTGGCTGTTGTGCGGGTTATTCACCCGCACAGTTTCATTATGCTATATCTTTTTGCATAATACTATGAAATTATTAAAACCGTCTGCGGATTTATTGTAATCGCTTCCAGTAATCTCGTAGGAGAATTTTTCACTAAGCAGCCCTTTAATCTCGTCATGATCATAGTGCCAAACGTGGTAGCCTCTTCTTTCTTGGAGTGTTTTTGGCTTATAAACATGAATCAAACCATTGGGAGTAGTAAAACCAAAGTTACCGCCAACCTTTAATACTCGATGCACTTCAGAGATATACTTTTCTACCTCCTCCACATGCTCAAAAGTTTCGATACTGATAACATTGTCAAAAGAATCATCCGCAAATGGCAGGTCTGTGGCCCCTGATTTCAGAAAAACAAGGTTGTCGGCTTTGTAATTAAGAGATGAGTAGTGAACAGCCTCTTTGGAGATATCTACACCAATAACGAAGTCAGCTGTTTTAGTAATGGTATGAGTCCCGTAACCGCAACCACAAGCTAAGTCAAGGACTTTTCCCCGCATTAGATGCTCAAAAAGTTTGTAGAATGATAGATGGACCTCCATGTATACTTTGGCTTGCGCTATATGTGGTACAACCCTTTCGCCAGTAAACATTAGTTGATCAGGATTGGCTATATCAAAAAATTGCTGATTGAGGTTGAACCAGTATTGATCTTTGCTGCGCAGCTGACCGTCTTTAATGACTACACCAGATGGGTAGAAGCCCAGAAGTTCGCCATTGGAGAAAATGGTTTTAAAGGCACTTTGGCCAGCCGCCCAACGGACTAAGAAAATAGGGTCTATTAGACGAACAGTAGGACTGCTATACCATAGTACTACCTGGTCCTGAGGTAATGTCTCTAACATCTGGGCTAAACAAGCCTCACTATCAACCAGGGCGGTTTCAAAACCCAATTTTCTTAGTGATAGCAAAAGATCCTCAAGATTGTTGGTTTCACCTTGTCTAATGTCAATTAGTGCTTTCATCTTTCGTCCTAACTTAGTGTTATCGCAACGAGTTTTACACGCCGCCCCTTGTTCAATTCTTCAGAAAACCACGTCTGTGAATTAGGTAATCCTGCCCACGATTGAGATACATAGCCGTACCAACAGTTCTGCTTACAATGTCTCTTACCATTGACGACATAGTTTTGCCAGAAGAGGCAGCCAACTCGGCAATAGTTTTATATTGCCCAGTAGTAAGGACTACACTAGACTTGCTTTCGTCAGAAACTCCCCAACCCTGCCTAGCATACAATTGACCATAGGTAGAGTCAATCCAATCCAAAAGCTCGTCATCATCGCTGACAAGCCCAAGAAAGTAATTGATAGTCCTGCCAACCCCGATTTTTTGGCCTACCATAAATTCAGCCACAGCTGGTGGCACATGATAGCTAACTTTCATGTTTTTGGTGGACAGGAACACATCAAACTCTTCGTCAAGCTTGTTTGTCCACCCATAGGCCCCACAACCCAGGCAAGTTTCAGCTTGGAACTTGAACCCGCCTTTTGTATGCCACCTCTTCCTGGTGCTATGGTGTTGGCACTCAACATGTTCTGCTTCTGGTTCAAAATAGTCCAAAATGCGCCCTCCCTGGATGCCGTATTGAATATTTTTTGTGCTGCCGTACAGTATTTTATCAGAAGAATACCTTCTGCTCTCCCAAATCAAAAGTAAGCCGTTGGTCACCAATGGTCAGCTCGGTTTCAGCAAGGGACGCAAACTCGTCAAACCACTTTTTGCCTAGCACTACGGCAAACTTGGTCTCTTGGATGTACCTTCTTACCACAGCCAACTCACTTGTCAGCTTGTCTATTGTGTCAGCCAGCCAGCTATCTTTAACGGTAACTGGCATGCCATCAAGCCCAGCCTTGCGAAAAGCCTCCACTCCGGCAAACACCAGAGTCTCGGCCCTTGTTGCCTTTTTCTTGCCACCATCCATCTTAGCAATAACATCTTCCACTTTTGGCAAAGACGACAGGCCAGCAACCTTAATATCAAAGGTTTTCGCCATGTAGAAGTCAGTAGACTTGGCGTGCGCGGTTGGCGGAGAAAACACATTTTTGATCGGATCTATGCCGTTAGCGTGCAAAAGCTTGGTTTGGAGGACGGAAAGGTGGGTTTTTGGGCTTTGCTCACTCTCACCCATATTTTGGTCTCGCAACCATTTAAGCGCTTTCAGAGACGCTCTTAGACGGTGCTCCTCTAACACTTTTTCGCAAAGGGCTTTTCCTGAGGTTCTACCATTAGCGATGCTACGATTAACTATTGGGATGCGGTCTATATGAACATAGTAAATCGCACCATCGCACCACGTGTCGTCGTCTATTAGGCCTTGCTTGAACAGAGCTAGGTGTGCTTCCTTGGTAACTGATACGGGCAGCACCGACACATTAAGATTGCCATCCTTAACTATTGTGAAATTGCGCCAAACATGAGTAGGGTAGGTAGACGCCAATCCAACCTCTTCGGCCACCAGTATTTGCCCATCTACAGCTTTTGGCAACAACGTCACAGAACCACCTATTTTGGTCAGCACGGACAGATTTAGCTTAGTGTCGTTCCACGTAAGAGAACCAATCTTTGACCTAGCATTTGGATCGGCAACAAATTTTGGATAATCCTGACTTATTTCCTGACTTTTACCGATCCGCTGGTATCTGAAACTATGATGGGTTGGGTAGAAGTAGGCTGAGTCCAGCAGGTCTAGAAGGTCCAGCAGGCAAAAAGCATCGGCTTTTGGCAAATAGTTGGACACCTTACCAGCAGAGAACCTAATTCCGTCCGACCTAGCAGCCATCAATAACTTGGCTTCCACCTTACCATATTCATCTTGTGAGTAACTGTTAGAAATGGCGTCTATTAAGGCCTTGTCACCAGTGGCGCCTATTAGCTCCAATGCCACATCGGGCTTAGCCCTCTGAATAAACAGCATAGCGGCGGCATAATGTGGCGTCAACATTTCGGAGGAACCTACCGCTAACGACCCAACCGCTGGGTGCTTGGTGACAGCGTAAACACAATCAGCATCGCCGGAAACAGTCACTGTTCCGTCCAGCCCTGGTGACACTGCTGTTACGAATTTATCGCCAATAGTGAATATCACAGAGGATTCGTCCAAGTCTAGTCCGAGGTCCACTGTCTTGCGATTACCTGTATTTTCCTGAGTAAGAAATTCGCTAAGAGAGGCTGAGTATTGGGCGATGGAAGAGGAGTGGATCAGAATTCCTCCGATTTTTTCGGCCATCTTGGACATCAGCTCTTTGTTGTAATAGTGACCATAGCCTACCAAAAGAGAAGAGCCTATTCGGCCATTGACATTTTGCACGGCTGCCATAATAGCATCAACTTCTTTTTGGTAGTTGTTTACTACCGGATAGCCGTCAGTGAAAAGACTAAACTGGAAACTGCCGGAGAAAATGCTGAGGTCTGTTAATACTCTGTCCACACTTCGCAAAACTTCCGAAAAACATGTAGTACCCAACGTGCTTCTTAGGCCTACTAACGCCTTATCAATAATAGTAAAATCAGCGTCACTGCTTACCCTAAACCCCTTGATTGCCCAGTCGTGTTGTCCTTCGCCGGAGAACCAGCCTATTGTGACTGTGTCGCCTGCTTTGACTTCCTTAGCCTTTGCCGACAGGTCATTAACTAATCCAACTATTGTGTCTGACATGGAGCCAGATCTATCTATTACCCAAATGTGGTTGGTTGGCATGCGATCCTTTCGAACAGATGCTGGCACTCTGATTTCGGACAGGAAAAGATTGTTTGTAACTCTAGTATGGTACATGTAATAACTCCTAGTACTGACATTTATTGCGTATTTTATTAATAACAAATCAGTTTATCAGGTAGGAGCATTAAATGCCAGCTATTAAGATGTCTGCTTTGTTTGATAGGTTGCAGAATTTCGGAAGTAGGCGAGAAGTACCAATTGGAGCACAAGTCAGTAAGGCAAAAAAGCCGCTTATTAGCCATATGAGGACATGGAAAAGACTACGAAAACTCGGATTGGCTAATAGGTCTGATTGGGAGGATGACGGGGAAGAAGAATAAATTGACAATATTTGGATTTGGAGTCGATAATGAGTGAAATAATGGTCCTCACCTATGAGTAGTAAAGAACGTGCAGCACACCCCGAAGGGGACGCTTTTAATGAAGTTTTTTCACGCTGGCTATTGGCCAATAACGCGTCTTTCACGCGAAGTGTTCTCCTAGACTGTCGAGAACAGCTTTGGGAGACTTGGAAAAAGTTAGCGATTCAATTTGATGCAAAAGGAAATTAAAAATGGCTTACAATCAACGTGAGCTAGGGCGAGCTGTTTAAAATCTATGCTTATGATCTCAGCAAACATGAGTTTGTTGTCGCTGATGGTTATGTTAACGTTACACATATCCAGCGAGGTGCCTACCTTGACTAACATTAACTATGTTGTTAAGATACTTTGTGCTGCCGTGTTAACTACCGCTACGATGATGGCCTACGTAACTGCTATACTTGTTTTGGCAATACTTAGCTTATAAGAAAGTGTGTGCCACCAATAGGTGGCACACTAGCATTTCCAGTCGATGATTTTAACTAGGAGCGGCAAATGGACGGAAAATTTTAGCTGGTAGCGGTATTAAGGTTGTTAGCGGTAAGATACGCAAAGGTGACCTACATAAGGCTGTTGAATTAGCCATAAAACATGCTAGGCCAAAATCAACGGCTGATAACCAAAAGGACGGAAAAATGACGCTAAGCGGACCGCTAAAGAAGGAGATAATCAAACAGCTATATGAGATAAGACTAAGCGGTATGTTTGGTGATGGACTAGAACACGATTACATAATGGACGGAGTGACCATAATAGGCCTGAACGACATGACTGATGATGCTCTGGTCGAAGAATACAGAGAAAGCGTAGACAACGACGAAGAAGACGCCCTAATAATCAAGCTTAACGTTCTCACCTGAAGCTATGCAACCTATCGATTGCTGGGCCTGGTGGCGGCTACTATTAGCCGCCATTTAATTACCGGAACCAGACTGACTACAGATTAAAACTGTAACCAGCGCCAGCTAAGACTGATTTATTGCTTGTCATTGTGGCACTTAACGACCACACGTCATCTAAATGATAAGCGTATTGCCCTCCAAAAATCAGTCCTTTATTTTTAACCGCTTCAATATCTGAATTTTGTTTTGCGTGACCAATCAAAAGACTTATAGTGTGAGCATCAGCAAAACTGTAACCAGCGCCAGCTAAGACTGATTTATTGCTTATCGCCATGCCGCTTAGCGACCACACGTCATCTAAATGATAAGCGTATTGCCCTCCAAAAATCAGTCCATTCTTTTCAATTTCAATGTTATCGTGGCCAATCAAAAGGCCAATCGTGTGTTTCTTAAATACGGGGGCTGGAGCTGGGGCTGGGGCCGGAGCTGGGGCTGGGGCCGGAGCTGGGGCTGGAGCCAACTTGTCTTCGCAAGCTGCAAGTTGTTTGCGCAGGTTGTCAATAAGATCTTGGACTCGGCTACTGGATTCTCTTGACACCACCTTGTGCGTATTAGCAGAGAAATCGTACTTAGTTCCTCCACCCTTAGTCTGGACCTGAATAGTGGCGTCCTTAAGAGCTGGTGGTTGTGGCTTATTCCCAGTATAGTCTGCAACCTGGTCATTAGTCAACTCATCCGACTGGTCAGCACCAAACGCCGGAATAGCCAGCATCCAACAAAGCAAAAAACATTTCATGTTACACCCCCATAAATAATTGGCTAACAACAATAACCAAGTATTAAAATAATACACAGCTACCATGACATTACACACTTTTTATAAGACTTCGCAACTTGGATAGCGTAGGGTAAGTTAGACGTATTTTGATACCACAAAACCCGCTTACCCCGTCCGCAGCAGCTATCATGTTACCTCGTATTACAAACAGATCCTGCGCTTCCTCGCATTTTATTATGTCAATAAGATCTACAACTACGCCTTTGGACAGCATCTTAATGGCCAATGCCATTTCGCTGCCTAACTCTGGCGTAATGTTAGACAATTCAGGACGTAACAGTGCGGAAGAAGCCATTTAGCACCCCTAAATTATAGACTAAGCGGTATGCCTAGTTCCTTAATCGCCAGCGAAAAACACTATTCCCTTGATTGGCGACGTTGTCGGATTAGACACTAGTACTTGTGAAAGTGGTATGTGCAGGGTACTTGGTCGGTCAGCATATAGCGTGTATTCGCAGGAGCCTAGGGTTGGATTAACCAGTGTTACTAGTAGGTCTGCAGACGTCTTAATATAGGTAATTTTGATGGTACCTATTGTCCCCTTACAGAGTGGTTGGCCTATTGCCCCAACGTCAACAATAAACCGTTGGTAAGCGTCTTCGTTGATGTCGGTAACTATTGTCTGTTCTTGCAATACTTCGAAGTCTTTGTCGCGTAGTGCAGAACCGGAGGCCGGGGTTTTTCCTGCCATGACAGTAGCTGTTTGGACATAAGTGACATCACCCATAGCACAACCCCTCAGACCCAGATTAATATTACAACAACAAAATAGCATGGTGAGCTGTAAAAATACTCAAACTATAACAGAGGCATAACATGATTATTGACCACATAGCAAAAGATTTCTTGGGCGCAATGCTAAGAGCTAACCTGACTGGCAGGGAGGCTTTTACAGACATTTACGCTGGGCATTTTATTACCTTGGCGTATCTTGGTGCCAAAGATTTTTACGAACAGGCTAAGGACGCTGGTATCCAGGTTGGATTTCCTGAGTACGAGATAGCCAAGGCTTTGGTCCAAGCAAGACTGGCATCGTCCAGGCTGGCAATAACCCCAGAGCTGATTAACATTCTCGCTACCTCGTCCATCCATATGTCACTAGCAAACGTTACCCAAGTCAGAACTGAGCTTGGTTTGGACCCAGAGAAAGTGGAAGAACCAAAGTATTCGTTCACGACTGTTATGGGCAATTTTGATAAATTGGTGGGCATTACGGTTGGTTCGGGTGTTGCACCGATGGCGCCAACTGGGACTAAGGCAGTGTCTGACATGGCCACAGAGACCAATCTGCCGAAGGCTGAGTTGCTTGTTACATCTACTGCTCAGATTATCGAAAATATCATACTTGATCACCTGCCAGCGCCTGGACCCGTAGGAGACGAGATGACAGATAAGGTGGCCGCCGAGGGAGTGGCAGTTGCCGAGATTGAGGTGGCCGCCGAGGGAGTGGCAGTTGCCACCGCGAAGAAAAAGAAAGCCAAAAAATCTAAGGCCAAGAAGGTGAAAGCTCAGGCTAAAGTGCAAACCCAGGACGACATCACGGAGATGTCGGCCACCTAAGCAGTTGGGGCATCTTGCCCTTCTAACGACTATTAATTCTGTCGGTCAGCTGCTGAACCATCTGGCTAGCACTTTGCGATTGATGCAAAGCTGTACCAACCCCTTGGGCCATGGTTTGCATATTAGAACAAAACCAGGCTATCATGGCGTCATTAACGATCTTAGGGAAGTTCTCCTTTATGGTAACCATTGTTTCTTTCATTATGCGATCCATCTCAGGGTCAGACCTGATCATGTCGCCAATTGCTTTCTCGTGGTACTTAATTACTTCGGAAGTAATTTTGTGAATCATTAATGTCTTCGTTGTTGGCTTATCCTTCAGATAGTACTTATACTCAGACGTTTCCATAAGTTTGGCTTCCGACAACTCTGCATTCCACCTACGCGGCCTGGCATACTCTAGTGCCTCACGATGCAAAGCACTTTTTTCGATCAACTCTGGCGATTTTAACCAGTCGCTAAGAACCGTAAGAGCAATTGTCTCCTTCTGCTCCTCCGTCAGCTTGGTAAACATGTCGATAATCGTTTCGCCAATATTTGACGCATCTATGTTTAGTTCTACTTTCATTCCTTTTTCCTATCAATTGGTACTAATTCAAGGTTATACTGGCTGAGACTGGCGTTAATTAAACGGATCTCGCTTAGGTTAATCATGCCTATCACCCTAATGCACTTGTCGCGAGGAAGCCCAGTGGCGTTTTCCACGCTGTCGTAAACAACAGCCAGGGCCTCCTCTGGCGTTGTGTCAAAACCTATTGCATGAGTACAGCCTTTTTCCAGTAGAACCAGCCACCTGCTATCCATCAGTCTGCCTGCTTTCTCTAAATGTTTGCCAGTCCTTTTCTCTCCACGCTTCCAACTCGGCGCCAGCCCGATTCTTTTTGCACCGCTTGTGGGTAACATAGAACCCAGTGACAGTAAGGAGCAATGCATCCAATGAGTTCGGGAGAACGCTGTTTATTGAAAAGCGATCACCGCAGCGAAAACAGAGTAGTTCATGAGTTCCAAAGTACCGCTCCATGTGGCTCATGCTGCCTTTTGCGCTCATTCTGCTTTCCTTTCCTTTTGCCCTGGCATTAGCACCGCTAACAGCTCCTCCGGCACTTCCACAGTTAGGCAATCATGGTAGGCGTCCACGTTAGATAGACGTAGCAGCCTACGTAGTTGGTAATCGCTAACAATAAACCTTTTGTCCGCCTCAGTATTTGTCTCAAGATTTTTACTACGAAACCCTGCCATAAGAACTATTTTCTCCTACTGCTAGACTTTTTCTTCTTAGACAACGATTTTACAGCCCGCTTAGTGGCTGACCTCTTACGGGTAGGCTTGGCTTTGGCTGCCTTGGGTTTACCGCTCTTGGCACCTTTCCTGGCTTTCACTTGCAGCTCAATAAGCTTTAGATTAAGCTCTTTGCAAGGCCCGATGGCTCGGTACCGGCACACTCTCATTTTTGTACCATCGTAATCGTTGGGCACCGACACCACGTCTCTTGGGTCTACCTCTATCTCCAAAATGACTTGCTTGTCTCCTTTACCGAAGTCTTTAGCATAGACCCACGCCGCAACATGGAGGCCACTAGCACAAGTGGTTTCTGGGTCCTCCACAACCTTATCTCTTGGCATACTGACTACTGTGCCAGGCGAGTTGTCAATTTTGCCAGTATGCCAGTCTGTTAGGTTATCCCTTACAGATTTGTAAGCTATGAAACACCCAGACCTAGTGATAGGGTGGCCATTGTGCTCAAGAAACTTATATAGGCTAGTCCTGGCCGAAGGCGTTGGATTTTTGGACAGGTTGGTGATAAAGTTCTTAAACGGTTCAAGGGGGAGCCCAAGTGACCTAGACTGATTAAATCTACCCTCTAGCGTTGGGTGCAGTCTTTCCCCATCAAACATTACGATGCCACCCCGAAGTACCTTGAATCTGTCAGGTAGCGGCTTATCCTTAGGCTTCATTAACAACAGCAGTGCGGTTTCCTGATCGGCCTCAGATAAGTCCTTCTTAAGTATCCTGATAA
>Ga0315287_10000697_pt1 | contig 29788 bp, 25 predicted proteins | sample YL17G11_0_MG_FD_205037 | JGI IMG/M metagenome (GOLD analysis project Ga0315287, IMG submission 205037) | Sediment microbial communities from Yellowstone Lake, YNP, Wyoming, USA - YL17G11_0 | ecosystem: Environmental > Aquatic > Freshwater > Lake > Sediment | place: USA: Wyoming | collected...
CTCAGCAGAACGATCCAGCCTGTGACCTGTCTACTCCGAGGAAAGTGTACCTCCCCGGAGCTCACCGCCCGCAAAACTCAATTCATACCATCTCCTTTCCCGTTGGCACTGATAACCCCTTGTGGGCTCCGGCCCCTGGCTGTCGCTTGCCGGGTACGGAGGTCGCCCGGCTGAGGCAAAGAACAAAAGGAATAAGCAGTCTACCGGCACCCATTGTAATTGGCAATAGAACGGATATCCTGGCAGTTCTTGGCCGCAAAGCCGTTCTTCATCAAGGATTCTGCGAGACTTGGGATCATTGGCATTATGTGTTCCGGTGTTGCCGGTCACAGAAAACGGGAGAGACCGGATGGACTATAAGTCATTTATCGAAGAGCAGACAACTTCTATCAGAAAAACTGTTGGCGATGGGGTGGCTATCAATGCGCTTAGCGGGGGGGTGGATAGCTCCGTGGTCACCGTGTTGGGCCACCGGGCAATCGGCAATCGGCTCCAGACCGTGTTCATCGACAACGCCCTGATGCGGCAGGGAGAGCCCAAGCGGGTGGTCGAGGCGTTTGCCGACCTGTGCATTCCGGTGGAGGTCGTCGATGCCCGTCGCGACTTCCTCCAGGCCCTCGCAGGTCTGACCGACCCCGAGGATAAACGGAATGCCATCACCAAAACGTTCTACTCGAAGGTCTTCGGCGAGTTAGTACGGAAGTCCGGGGCGAAGTACCTGCTGCACGGGACGATACTGACCGACATCGAGGAAAGCGTGGCGGGCATCAAGCGGCAGCACAACATCCTTGCACAGTTGGGCATCGACCCGCAGAAAGAGTACGGCTACCACGTGCTGGAGCCCCTGGCGACGCTGCGCAAGGACGGGGTGCGCGAGGTGGCCAAGCTCTTGGGCCTGCCGCCGGCCATTACACGTCGCATCCCCTTCCCCGGACCGGCCCTGGCCACGCGGATCGTAGGCGAAGTGACCCAGCAACGGCTGGAGACCGTGCGTGTGGCCACGGCCATCGTCGAGGAAGAACTGGCCGACACCGGCGTATTCCAGTACATGGCCGTGTTGCTGGAAGACAAGGCCACGGGCATCCGCGACGGCAAACGGGAGTTCGGCCAGATCATCGTGGTCCGCTGCGTCGATAGCGTGGACGCCCGGGTTGCCACGGCCGTGGAACTGCCCTGGGACAAGCTCCGCCGAATCTGCGAGCGGATTACCGATATCCCCGGCGTGAACCGCTGCCTGTACGATCTGACGCCCAAGCCGCCGGCGACGATCGAGTACGTATGAGTCGGGGATTTCCCGTGCCTGAGGATTTGGTCCGAAACTACTTCGTTGGGGTGGCAGTTGAACTGCCACCCCATCGCGGGGCGAGTGAGCATACAGGAGGCGAAGACCGTGCCGAGACGTTCAGACATTCAGAAGGTGATGATCATCGGCTCGGGACCGATCATCATCGGCCAGGCGTGCGAGTTTGACTATTCGGGCACGCAGGCGTGCAAGGCCCTGCGGAGCCTGGGCTACACCATCGTCCTGGCCAATTCCAACCCCGCCACAATCATGACCGACCCCGGCACGGCCGACGCGACCTACGTCGAGCCGCTGACGATCGAGGCCATCACGGAGATCATTGCCAAGGAGCGGCCCGACGCCCTGCTGCCAAACTTGGGCGGCCAGTTGGGCCTGAACCTCGCCTCGCAATTACACAAGGCCGGCGTGCTGGAGAAGTATGCAGTCAAGGTGATTGGCGTGCAGGTGGATGCTATCGAGCGCGGCGAGGACCGCCAAGCCTTCAAGGACACGATGAACCGCCTGGGCATTCTCATGCCGCGGAGCGAGATCGCCCACAGCGTCGAGGAGGCCGAGAAGATCGTCGAGCGGATTGGCTTGCCGGCGGTCATTCGGCCGGCGTATACCCTCGGCGGCACCGGCGGCGGGCTGGTCTACAACATGGAGGAGTTCCGCACCGTGGCCGCACGCGGGCTCTCCGCCAGCATCGTCGGCCAGATCCTCGTTGAGGAGTCGGTCGAGGGCTGGGAAGAACTGGAGTTGGAGGTCGTGCGCGACGCCAAGAACCAGATGATTACCGTATGCTTTATCGAGAACGTGGATGCGATGGGCGTCCATACGGGCGACTCGTACTGCACGGCTCCGATGCTCACCATCGACCCCGAGCTTCAGAAGCGGCTGCAGAAGCACTCTTACGACATCGTCGAGGCAATCCAGGTCATCGGCGGCACGAACATCCAGTTCGCCCACGACCCGAAGACCGGGCGCGTGGTGGTCATCGAGATCAACCCGCGCACCTCGCGTTCCTCCGCGCTGGCCTCAAAGGCGACCGGCTTTCCGATCGCCTACGTGTCGGCGCTGCTGGCAGGCGGGCTCACCCTGGACGAAATCCCCTACTGGCGCGACGGCACGCTGGAAAAGTACACGCCCTCGGGCGACTACGTGGTGGTGAAGTTCGCCCGCTGGGCCTTCGAGAAGTTCCGCGGCCTGGAGGATAAGCTGGGCACACAAATGCGGGCCGTGGGTGAAGTCATGAGCCTGGGCAAGACCTACAAGGAGGCATTCCAGAAGGCCATCCGCTCCTTGGAGATCGGCCGCCACGGGCTGGGCTTCGCCAAAAACTTCAACCAGCTCTCGCTGGAAGAACTGATCGCCCGGCTCGCCCATGCTTCCAGCGAGCGGCAGTTCCTCATGTACGAGGCCCTGCGCAAGGGCGCAGACCTTCAGACCCTCTACGAACGGACCTTCATCAAGCCCTGGTTCATCCAGCAGATGAAAGAACTGGTCGATTTGGAGGAGGAAATCCTCAAACACAAGGGCGGGCTGCCGCCGGATGATCTGTTGGTGCGGGCCAAGAAAGACGGCTTCGCCGACAAGTACCTCGCCAGGCTGCTGGGAGTGCCCGAACGTGAAATCCGCGACCGTCGCAAGGCCCTGGGCGTGGTCCAGGGCTGGCACGCGGTGCCCGTAAGCGGCGTAGACAACGCGGCCTACTACTATTCCAGCTACAACGCCCCCGACACGACCAGTGTTTCCTCGGGGAAGAAGGTGATGGTGTTGGGCGGCGGGCCCAACCGCATCGGCCAGGGGATTGAGTTCGACTACTGCTGCGTCCACGCGGCCTTCGCCCTGCGCGACGAAGGCTGCGAGTCGATCATGATAAACTGCAATCCGGAAACCGTCTCCACCGACTACGACACCTCCAACAAGCTCTACTTCGAGCCGCTAACGGTCGAAGACGTGCTGAGCATCTATGAGAAAGAGAAGCCGCTGGGGGTGATTGTGCAGTTCGGCGGGCAGACTCCGCTGAACCTGGCGGCCGAGTTGGCCGCGGCCGGGGTGAAGATTCTCGGCACCTCGCCCGACATGATCGACCTGGCCGAGGACCGCGACCGCTTCCGCCAGGCCATGCGGCGTTTGGGTATCCCGCAGCCCGAGTCGGGCATGGCCAGCAACCTCGACGAGGCCCTGGCCGTGGCTCAGCAAATCGGCTACCCGCTGATGGTGCGGCCGTCGTTCGTGCTGGGCGGCCGGGCGATGGAAGTGATTCACGACGAGGAGATGCTGCGGGAGTACGTGGTCGCCGCGGTGGACGTTTCGCCCGAGCGCCCGATCCTCATCGACCGCTTCCTGGAGAACGCCATCGAGGTCGAGGCCGACTGTCTGGCCGACGGTCAGGACGCCTTCGTGCCCGCCGTGATGGAGCACATCGAACTGGCCGGCATCCACTCGGGCGATTCGGCCTGCGTCATTCCACCCATCAGCATCCCGCCGAAGCACATCGACACCATCCACCAGTACAACCGCAAGATCGCGATCGAGTTGAAGGTGGTGGGGCTGATGAACGTCCAGTACGCGATCCAGAAAGACACGGTGTACATTCTGGAGGCCAACCCTCGCGCCAGCCGCACCGTGCCGCTGGTGTCGAAGGTTTGCAACATCCCCATGGCGCGGATTGCCACGCAAATCATGCTGGGCAAGAAGCTCTCGGAACTGAGCCTGGGACGGAAGACCTTCCCGCACTTCGGCGTCAAGGAGGCGGTATTCCCCTTCAACATGTACCACGAGGTCGATCCGCTGCTGGGCCCCGAGATGCGGTCGACCGGCGAGGTGCTGGGCATGGCTGATTCGTTCGGGCTGGCGTTCTACAAGGCCCAGGAAGCGGCAGGCCAGCGCCTCCCCCTGGAAGGCACGGTGCTGATCACCGTGGCCGATCGCGACAAGCCGGCCGTGGTCGAGGTTGCCCGGCGCTTTGCCGAGTTAGGCTTCCGCTTGAAGACCACGCAGGGCACGCGGACGCTTCTGGAGGCCCACGGCATCCCGTCCGAGTTGATCCTCAAGATGCGCGAGGGCCGGCCCAACATCGCCGACGCCATTATGGACGGAGAGATCCACCTGATTATCAACACTCCGCGGGGGAAGGTAGGCAAGGCCGACGACTCCTACATCCGTCAGACGGCCATCAAGCGCAAGGTGACTTACATCACCACGCTGGCTGCGGCAGTTGCCGCTGCAAAAGGCATCGCCGCCGACCGCCAAGGACACGGACAGGTCAAGAGCCTGCAACATTATCACGCAGATATCAGGTGAGCAACCGTGTCAAGCAAGAAAGGAAAAGGCATGTCCGGCGTCTGCGATTTTCCCAAAGACTATCGGCCGCTCCTGAACACCCGGGAGGTGGAAACCGCCATCAAGGACATCAAAGACTTTTTCGAGCGTAACTTGGCCGCTGCGTTGGGGCTCCAGCGCGTCACGGCCCCGCTGTTCGTTCGCAGCGGCACCGGCATCAACGATGATCTGAACGGAGTGGAGCAACCGTTGCGGTTCCGCGTGAAGGAAGACGACAACGCCCCCGTGGAGATCGTGCAGTCGCTGGCCAAGTGGAAGCGGCTGGCCCTGAAGCGGTACGGCTATCGGCTCGGCGAGGGCATCTATACCGACATGAACGCCGTTCGGCCGGATGAGACGCTCGACAGCATCCATTCGATCTATGTGGACCAGTGGGATTGGGAGAAAATCATTGCGCCGCAAGAGCGGAACCGGGAGATGCTTGAGGCGGTCGTACGTGCGATCTACGACGTGATCTGCCGGACGGAGTTTCATGTGGCCTCGCAGTACTGCTGCATCCGTCCGCTGCTGCCGGAGAGAATCGCCTTCGTCACCTCCGAGGAGTTGTGCCATCGGTGGCCCAACGTCGGTCCGCGCGAGCGGGAGAACCGGGTGTGCGCGGAGCACCGAGCGGTATTCGTCCTTGGCATTGGGGCGGAACTGCCCGATGGGCAGCCGCACGACGGCCGTGCCCCAGACTACGACGACTGGACGACGCCTCGGCCCGACGGCGGCTGCGGACTCAACGGCGACATCCTGCTCTGGAACCCGGTTCTCGGCCGGGCTTTTGAGATTTCCTCGATGGGCATTCGCGTCGACCCGGAAACGCTCGTCCGCCAGCTTAAGATCCGCGGTCTGGAACACCGACTGGAGTTCCCCTTCCACCGGATGCTCGCAGCCGGCGAACTGCCGCAGTCGATCGGCGGAGGGATCGGGCAGTCGCGGATGTGCATGTTCTTCCTGCGGACGGCGCACGTCGGTGAAGTAAGCGTGGGCATCTGGCCCGAGGCGATGCAAGAAGCCTGTGCAAAGGCCAACATTCCGCTGCTGTAGCGCTCCCCTGTTGAGATCGACGCCCCGGGGAGCGGTTTCTGGCGATGATGGCGGGGGAGAGTGCGCCCCTCGCGCATAGTCAATAGCAGGCAACTATCATGCCTGCGGCACTTGCCACACCGGCATCCATGCGTGGCGGTTTGGCGTCGTGGGCCCTCACACCCTGGGGATCTCAAAACCCTTGCGCTGTTGGCGCGCGAACAGCCCGGCGGCCTGCGCGTCACCGACGATTTTTTCGGCTTTCGGGTCCCACTGAACGACCCGGCCAAGCCGTGCGGCGATCGCCACCAGATGGCAGGTGCTCATCGCCTGGAGGTGGGTGAAGACGTCGGACACCGGCAGCCCGCCCTCGCGGATGCAACGGTAGAAGTTGTTTTTGTGGCCTTCGTACGGCTTGCCTTTGTAGAAGCGGATCAGGTCTTCCGGGCCGTACTTGCCCTCGTCCCACTTCTCTTCGATCGGCTTGCCGGTAATGCGCTCTCGGTTGACGAATATGCGGCCCTTGGTCCCCTCAAAGAGGATGCCGTTGTCGCCGCGGCTGGTGACCGTCATCTCGATGCCGCCCGCAAACTTGCACTTGATGGCGAAATCATGGGCCGTGTTGTAGCAATCGTCCACGGTTGGGTAGCCGTCTTTGAAGGGAACGAGGTGTTTGGCGTCGGCGCCGTCGATCTCGGTTGGCCCCATGCCTGGCTGCTCCTGCCCGATAGCCCATTGAGCGATATCGATGTGGTGGGCGCCCCAGTCGGTGAACTTGCCTCCGGAATACTCGTACCACCAACGGAAATAGTTGTGACAGCGCTGCGCGATGTAATCGACCTTCGGCGCTTGGCCCAGCCACACGTCCCAATTGAGTTCCTTCGGCGGCTGCACCTTCGGAAACGGACCGCCGGTGGGGCTGCCGTTGATGCCGACGGTGATCTTCCGCATCTCGCCCAATAGTCCCTTCTGCACCATGTTGACGGCGCGGAGGAACAAGTCGCGGTCTTCGCGCTGCTGCGTGCCGACGAAGAAGACCCGGTCCTTGTGCTTCTTGCAGGCGTTGCGGATCAGTTGGTTCTCTTCGAGCGTGAGCGTCAGCGGCTTCTGGCAGAAGACGTGTTTGCCGGCCTGCAGGGCCTCGATGGCGATCTTCACGTGCCAATGATCGGGCGTGACCACGCTCACCACGTCGATGTCTTTGCGATCGAGGACTTTGCGGTAGTCGCCGCAGGCGTCGGCCTTGCCCTTGCCGATCCCGCCGTCGTTCTTCGCGAGTTCGGCGTGCCGCGAGTCGACGTCGCACACGGCCACAATGTCGCCGAACTGGGCGTGTTCGCCCGCGTCGTCCATACCCTGGTTGCCCAGGCCGATGCAGCCGATCTTCGGCCGATCGTTGGACGAGGCGTTGGCAAAAGCCTTCTGATTCCAACTGAAGTAGGGGACCGTGCCCGTCGCGGCCGCCGCCACTGCCGATCTCTTCAGGAAGTCGCGCCGCGTAGTTCTGGTGTTCGTCATCGCGGGATCCTTTCGTTGTTGAAACGTCGCGGCGAATTGCGAATGCCGCTCGTTGTCCCATTGTTCCACGGCGCCCCAACAGTGTCAAGCCTCAGGATCGTGACGAAAGCACGGGTTGCCTTGCGCCCGCACGTCTGGTATGGTGAGGGCATGTCGCGCGAAAAGAGCCATCATGCCTTCGCCCGGGCTAAGCAACTCATGCCCGGCGGCGTCAACAGCCCCGCCCGGGCGTTCGGCGGCGTCGGCGGCGAGCCGATCTTTATCGACCGGGCCGAGGGGGCCTATCTGTACGACATCGACGGCAACCGCTACATCGACTACATCGGTTCCTGGGGGCCGATGATCCTCGGCCACGCCCATCCGGTCGTGGTCGAGGCGCTGCAGGCGGCCGTCGGCCGGGGCACCAGCTTCGGCGCACCTACGCTGGCCGAGAACGAACTGGCCGAGTTGATCATCGAGGCCGTGCCGTCGATCGAAAAGGTCCGGCTGGTCAATTCGGGGACCGAGGCCATGATGAGCGCCGTCCGCCTGGCGCGCGGCTACACCGGCCGGCCGATGATCGTCAAGTTCGCCGGCAACTACCACGGCCACGTCGATAGCCTGCTGGTGGCCGCCGGCAGTTCCGCGGCCACCCTTGGCGTGCCTAATTCGCCGGGCGTCACCGAGGGCGCCGTCCAAGACACGCTGGTGTTGAAGTACAACGACGCCACGGCCGTGGAAGCGGCCTTCGCCCAGCATGGCCAACGAATCGCCGCCGCGATTGTCGAGCCGGTGGCGGGCAACATGGGCTGCGTGAAGCCCACGATGGATTTCCGCCAAACGCTCCGCGAAACGACCCGTCAGCACGGCGCGCTGCTGATCTTCGACGAAGTGATGAGCGGCTTCCGCGTGGCCTACGGCGGGGCGCAGTCGGTCTTCGGCATCCAGCCCGACGTGACCACCCTGGGCAAGATCATCGGCGGCGGGTTGCCGATGGGCGCGTACGGCGGCCGGGCCGACATCATGGACCACGTCCTGCCCGCCGGCAAAGTCTTTCAGGCCGGCACCCTCAGCGGCAATCCGCTGGCCACCGCGGCCGGCATCGCCACGCTGAAACTGTTGCGCGACACGAATCCGTACCCGCGATTGGAGAAACTCTCGACCCGATTGGCGCTCGGGCTGGAAGCGGCGGCCAAAGCGGCCGGCGTGCCGTACAGCGTCGGTTGGTTCAACTCGATGATGACGCTGTTTTTCAGCGACCGGCCGGTGACCGATTGGGACACGGCTTCGCGGTGCGACACGCAGTGCTACGCCCGCTACTTCTGGGACATGATCGAGCGGGGCGTCTATCTGCCGTGCAGCCAGTACGAGGCGTTGTTTGTGTCCGCCGCCCACACGGAGAACGATATCGACGCAACGATAGCCGCCGCACAAGAAACGCTCATTCCTAAGGCTTGACCGCAAGAAACGCTTGGACGCCGTCGAGGAACATCTGCACGGCAACGACGGTGAGGATCATGCCCGTCAGGCGTTCGCAGGCGACCAATCCGCGCGAGCCCAGCAAGCGGCTGAGCCGGGCGGAGAGCATGAGGATGATGGCGGTGACCACCCATGCCGCCACCAAGGCCGCCGCCCATACCCACAAGTGGCCCGGCTCCCGCGAGGCGAAGATCATGATGGTGGCCATGGTCGAAGGGCCGGCGATAAACGGTGTGGCCAGCGGCACGATGAACGGCTCCTCCCCTTGAGGCTGCTCGGTGGCAGCGCCGAGGTGCATTGAGCCCGGGAAGATCATGCCCACCGAAATGATAAACAGCAGCACACCGCCCGAAATGTGCAGCGCGGGACGGCCGATGTGCAACCACCCTGTCAGTGCAGGGCCAAAGAACAGAAATAACAGCAAAATCAGCAGCGCAATGATGCTCTCGCGTGCCACGACCCATACCCGGCGGCGCGCGTCGACATCCTTCAAGTAGCCCAAGAACAACGGCACGTTGCCGACGGGATCCATGACCAGAATGAGCGTGACGATGGCGGAGAGGAGTTCCATTTCAACATGCATATCATGTCCGGCCGCAGAACGCAATCCCCTCGATCTCCACGAGCAGATCGGGGCGGCACACGTCGGCCACGGCATAGACCACCGGCAGTTCGCCCAGCCGCGCCTCGCAGATGTTCCGAACCAGGGCGTAGTCTTCCTGCCGCTTGACGTACACCCGCACCAGGGCCATGTCGTCGAGCGTTGCGCCCAGGCCGGTCTGTCCGTGGCGGCGGAAGTTGTCTGCGGAAATCAGGGCGGCAATGTTGTCCAGGGTTTCCCAGGTTTGCTCCTCGACGTCGCCGGCGTGGCGCGTCTCGGAGTCGGTGATGCTGGCCGTGCCGGAGACCAGCAGAGTGGCCACCCCGCCGACGAGAATTGCCATGGCGCGGGAGAACTTCGGGCTTTTCTGTCCATAGCGGCGGTCGTAGTCGCCCGCCGCGGTCTGACGCGGGTTCTCCAGCGGCAGCTTCACCACGTCCGGCCGGTCGCTGGCCATGGCGATGCAGCTCATCATCACGTCCCGGCCCTCGGCGCCGATGCCCGTGCTGGCGGGGTAACAGACACGGCTCGGTCCGCCTTGGCAATGATCGCCGCCGAATCGCACGTTCTGGTAGAAGTCGGCCCGGGCGCGGTTGAGCTCCTGATATCGCGGCCGATCGCCTTCCAGTCCAACGATGTCACCCAGGTAAAGCCACGTTCGCACCACCTGATCGTAGCGAAACCCCGAGGCGGTCAGCCCGTCGTCCAGCCGCCGAAAGGCATCCAGCGCGCGATCGTAGACAGTTTCGGCGGGCGTTTCGGGGACGGCGTTCGCACAGTGGACCCAAGCGATGCCATCGTGCCGAGTGACTACGATCCGTTCGCTTACCCGCCGGATTTCCAGTCCGCCGTGCTTATGGCCGACGCCGAGGGCCTCGATTACCAGCAACTTGCCCCCGCAGGGCGCCTGGGGAATGTAGCTTGTGGCCGGCAGTTCGTTGCCGTAGAACTCGCGCATAATCTGGCGGCACGCCTCGACCTGCCGGACATCGCGCATGAAGACCGCCTGGTGGACGATTGAGCCCCGCATGCCTTCCTCGTGGGTCACGGCCTCGATGGTGCGGAGTGCATCGTGGGCTTGCTGCTGCAAATCGCCGCCGTTGCGCGGCACGGCACTGGCAAACACGTGCCGCGCGCCATTGAGGTCAACCACGGAATACCCCACGCCGGCGTTCGATTCTTTGCGGATCATCGGCATGAGGTTGCTTGTTTTCCAGCAGGCAAACGGAAACGGGCGGGCGTTGCGGCAAGGGCATTAGGTAGGCTCTCCCTAATGTACCCGTTGGCCGCGGGCGTGTCGAGACCGTCTCGCCCTTGCCACTGCGGCGGCAAAGGGCAATAATGCCGGCAAAGGATGTCTATGAACAAACCATCGTCGATCGACGAGTTGCTGGCCAAGCTGAACCCGCAACAACGCAAAGCGGCGACTTTCGGCCACGAACCACTGCTGATTGTGGCCGGCGCCGGCACCGGCAAGACGGCCACGCTCGTGCATCGCGTGGCCTGGCTGATCGCCCGGGGCGTTGACCCCGGCCGGGTGCTCTTGCTGACCTTTACCCGCCGCGCCGCCGCCGAGATGCTCCACCGGGCCGACGGTTTGCTCCGTCAACTTCACCATTCGAGCACCACCCGCGTTTGGGGTGGAACGTACCATGCCATCGCCACTCGGCTGTTGCGCCGCTACGGCAAGATGATCGGGCTGGCGCCGGAGTTCACCGTCCACGACCGGGCCGACTCCGAGGATTTGCTGAACGTCGTCCGCGCCGAACTGAACCTGGCGAAGACCGACAAGCGGTTCCCCAAGAAGGGCACGTGCATGGCGATCTACAGCCGTTGCGTCAACGCGCGGCAGAAACTGGAAAAGGTGCTGGTCGAGAACTTCCCCTGGTGCAAGCAATGGGGCGACGAACTGAAGCGGCTCTTCGACGCCTACGTCGACCGCAAGGAGGCCGCCGGCGTGCTCGATTACGACGACCTGCTGCTTTATTGGCACGCCCTGCTGACCGAGGGAGAGGGGTCGGAAAAGGGGACAGTCCCCATTTGTGCGAAGCACCCGGAGGGCGGGCACCAACCGCAGGTTGGTCGCGGCAAATGGGGACTGTCCCCTTTTCCGACCCCCGGCGACACGGTCCGCAAGTTGTTCGATTGCGTGCTGGTCGACGAGTATCAGGACACCAACGCCCTTCAGGCCGATATCCTCTATGCACTCTCGCCCGACGGCAAGGGCATGACGGTGGTGGGCGACGACGCCCAATCGATCTACGCCTTCCGCGCCGCCACGGTGCGCAACATCCTCGATTTCCCCAAGCACTACGGCAACGCCACGATCGTCACGCTGGAGCAAAACTACCGCAGCACCCAGCCGATCCTCGAAGCCACCAACCGCGTCATTGCCCAGGCCAAGGAGCGCTATACGAAGAACCTCTGGTCCCAAAGGGCCGAGGGCCAGCGCCCGCTGCTGGTCAATTGCGAGGACGACGCCGATCAGGCCGAGTTCATCATCCGCCGGATTCTGGAACATCGCGAGGCGGGCGTCGAGCTGCGCCGGCAGGCCGTGCTCTTCCGGGCGTCGCACCACAGCATCCTGCTGGAAGCCGAGTTGACCCACGCCGGCATCCCCTTCCACAAGTACGGCGGGTTGAAGTTCGTCGAGACGGCCCATGTGAAGGACCTGATGGCCTTTCTGCGGCTGGCGGAGAATCCGCGCGACGTGGTTTCCGGTATGCGGCTGCTGCCGCTGCTGCCCGGCATCGGGCCCGGCAAGGCACAGCAGTTGATGGTGCTGTTGCAGCAGTCGGGCGGGAGCTTTTCCGGCTGGTCGCAGTGGAAGCCGCCGGCCGGCACGGCAAAGATCTGGCCGAAGTTCGTCGGGCTGCTGGAGGGGCTGACCAGCACGGCGGACGATCTGTCCACCCAACTGCACCGCGTGCGGAAGTTCTACGCGCCGCTATTGGAGGCGAAATACGATCACGTCGAGCCGCGGCTGCGCGATCTGGAGCAGCTTGAATTGATCGCCTCGCGCTACCGCAGCCGGCAGCAGATGCTCACCGAGATCACGCTCGACCCGCCCAGTTCGACGCAAGACCTGGCCGGCCCGCCGCAACTGGACGACGATTTCCTCGTGCTCAGCACGATCCATTCGGCGAAGGGGCTGGAGTGGGACGCGGTGTACGTGATCCACGCCGCCGACGGCAACATCCCCTCCGACATGGCCACGAAGAACCCGGCGGAAATCGAGGAGGAGCTGCGCCTGTTCTACGTGGCGCTGACCCGGGCGAAGAACCACCTTTACGTCTGCTACCCGCTGCGTTACTATTGGCCGGGCCGGGGCGACCATCACACGTTCGCCCAGCGCACGCGATTCCTGCCGGACAAAGTGCTGAAGTGCTTCGAGCAGCGCGTAACCGATCAACTCGACGGCGGCGACGACGGGTTCGACGACGACGATGAAGACAGACCCGCCCGCACCACCAGCCGCTCGGTAAGACGGAAGATGAAGGATTTGTGGGGGTAATAATGAAAAGAACGCCCCTGTCAGAAAAATGCGCCGATTGACTGCTCTTGACGGCGATTGACTACCTCAGCAGGGCTTGCTATAGTTTCGGCGATACAACCGTTCCAGCGAGGCTACAATGCCCGAAGCCGCTTTTCTGCATTGCCCCATTCGTGGACAACTCAAAGTAACCCAACGAGCGAAAGACCGCCTGACGTTCACAGAGGAAAAGCGCCGCATTGACGCCATTAAGTTCCTGCTGCAACGCAAGTACCCGAAAGAGCATTTTGGAATTGAAACAACCCTGATGCGTTTTGGGCACCAAGGAAAGAACTCGTTTCGCATCGACTTTTCCATCTATGACCAACCCTTTGAAGAGGTCAAGGGGCTACCACTTGAAGATCGCAACGGTCTTATACGTGTAGCTGCTGAAATCAAGCGCGACCACGAATCGGTCAAACAAGCAAAAGCGACGCAAGTGCGCCCCGCTTTAGGGTTTCTTCCCGATCTGTCATCACTGGGGGTTTATTGGGATGATGTAGAACAGAGATTCTTCTACCGAACGGTGAGCGGCAGCAAGACGGAAATCCACGAAGCCCCAATCAGTAAGATACCAGTATGGGGAGCAAGTGTCGGCTCGACCATTCTAACCTATGCCGACCTTGATTCAACGCGAGACCTTGTGCGGGTCTTCGATGAACTTGAGGATGCGCTTCATCCGTATGTGTCCGATAAAAGCAAGCGTTACGCCGTGTTGCAGCAGCTTTTGCTGGTTAAGATTCACGACGAGAACTGCCACAAGGGCAAGCCGACAGGCCAGCTTGATTTTCAGGACTTCAGCACGGAGGCCGTTGCGGATACCGTCGTCGTGAAGCGAATGAACACAACCTTGGCGTTAAGCCTTGAACACTATCAGCACTACTTACCTGAGAAAATCCAAAAGACTTTCTCTGTTCCGTCCGAGGCCATTCGCAGGGCAAGCCGAATACTTGCGCCGATCAATCTCTTGGCATCGAAGAAAGAAATGGTGCAAGCATTCTATATGAAGTTTGCCAAGAACCTGTATAAGTGGGACTTGGCTCAATACTTCACCCCGCACGAGGTCATTGACTTCATTGTTGACGTTGCGAACCCTCGGTATGGCGAACACATCAAAGACCCGGCTTGCGGCAGTTCCGATTTTCTAATAAGCGCGTTTCGTTCGCGGGCTAGAACATCAGCAGACAGCCAAACTGTTTGGGGATCGGACAACAGCGAGCAAGCCGTTCAAATCAGCATCCTCAATATGGTTTTGAACGGAGATGGAAAATCCAACATAATCCATGAAGACAGCCTCGAATCCTACAATGAGGATGCGAAGCAGTTCTCTGTGGTCCTCTGCAATCCACCATTTGGCACCAAGATTAAAGAAGAGCGTTTTGAGGTTCTACGAAAATTCGATACAGCCTACGAGTGGAAACCACGTGAGGGAAACGAGCTTGATCGTACCGATACGGTCAGAAAGGCACAGCAAACCGGCATCTTGTTTGCCGAATTGTGTGTGCGCCTATTAAAGCCAGGCGGGCGCGTCGGTATTATCCTCCCTAATGGTTACCTCGGAAACCGAAGCCCTCAATATCTTGCGCTCCGAGAATGGCTGCTACGCAATACGCGCATCGCGGGGATTGTATCATTTCCACGTTTTACGTTCAAGAAGTCAGGGGCTGACGTGAGCGCATCCGTAGTCTTTGCAGAGCGCCGAAAGACTCCTTTAGCCAGGGCTAGGGACAGTAAGGATTATCGCTTTTTTGTCGGCATGATTGAGTCCGTCGGCTGGCGCGCGGGCGACAAAAAGGCGGTTCCTATATTCCTGCGCGATCAGCAAGATGGTACGATGATTATGGACGACAATAATGACCCCATACTGGACTCCGACTTCGCACGCATCTTTGATGATTGTCTCCGATCTCAGGCGATCCACTGTTTTCGCTGGCTGCAATCGGAACAACCTAGTCCGACGGAGCCACAAGGCTGGAGTGTCGGCATTGAAGATGTAATCAATCGAACAGATCTTAGTTTAGACCCGAAGCGTTGTTGTCACAAGTTCATTGCGCTCCAATCCCAAATCAGGGAGCACAACTACCTTGCGCTTGGAGAAGTTCTTGAGATTGTCGAGCGACAGAAAGTTCATAAGACCGCTTCGGAGAAATACCAGTACGTTGAAATTCAGAATGTTGGCTCCGGGGATTATGACTATGAGGAATTGAGGGGCTGGCAACTTCCTGATCGGGGTAAGCTACGGGCCAGCCCGCAGGATATTTTTATTGCTCATGTGTGGGGCTGCGCAGGCAAATGGTTTATGGCCCCAGGAAAATGCGAGAGATTAGTGGTTACAAATGGATGTACGCGAACACGAATTAGGCCGGGCAAGGAGTCCAATCTACCCGATGTCGTTGCTGGGTTATGCTCAGAAGCGTTTCGCGCGCAGATGCGTGCCCTTACCACGGGATCGGATGGATTAGCCGAAATCAGTGATGACGATTTGCTTAGCATACTGATTCCAAAAATCCTCGGGCAGAAGCATCGCCAATATCTCCAAGAACTTATCGCCGATTCCCTCCAGAGAGACGTGCGCATTTCTAAGGCTGTGCAACAAGTCCTTGGCACAATTCCGACTTGGCCTACCCCCCCCCCGCAAGAGTCATTGTGCCCTGGTCTGACGGCCTAGCTGCCCATCACTTATTCCCTTACGCCCCGACTTCTTCGGCGTAACTCTACCACTACGTTCGCCGCCGCCGCTTTTCTCCCGGGCATTTTCGCGTTACACTGCGAGGTTGGCGGTTGTGGTGGAGGCGCTATCCGTGGAACCTTGGTCTTCGGCGAAAATGCGAGACGATTCTGCAACAAGGGTGGGAAGATTTCTTAGCGGCGTTGTTCTACCGGTCTGGCTGTTCGCCGTTGCCGGCTGTTCGCGCGAGGCGCCGAGGGCCGACAGCCCGCCGCCGCGTCGCGAGTCCGTCAAGAACATCAAGAAGGTGGAGAAGGCCAAGGACTCGCTGCGCGGGGCGCAACAGAATGAGGACGCCGAGACCTACGTCAAGCCGTTCACCCTGCCGGAGAAGGAGTTTCAGATCGAACTGGCCCCGGGCGTCGTCGTGGAGTTCGTCGGCATCTCGCCGGGCTCGTTTATGATGGGCAACAACGTGGAAGGAGTGCGGCGCCACCGCGAAACGATCGCCGAGCCGTATTATCTCGGCAAGTACGAAGTGACGCAGCAACAGTGGCAGGCGTTGATGGGCAACAACCCGAGCCTGCACAAAGGCCCGCCCAACCGGCCGGTCGAGCGGGTCGATTGGGACGACTGCCAGACGTTCTTGCAGAAGCTGAACGAGAAGTGCGGCGGCTCGGGCAGGAAGTTCGGCCTTCCCAGCGAAGCCCAGTGGGAGTTTGCCTGTCGCTCCGGCATCGCGCTAAGATTCAATTCGACCGACAACCCCGACAAGATCGGCGACTATGCCTGGTATGGGCTCAATGCGCAATTGGAGACGCATCCGGTGGGCCAGAAGAAGCCGAACGCCTGGGGCCTTTACGATATGCACGGCAACGTGGCCGAATGGTGCGCCGACAACGCCGCCAACACCAGCGAAGGCAAACTGGCCGGCAACACCGACCCGTCGGGCAGCGGCGAGTTCCACGTGGTCCGCGGCGGCCTGTGGCGCGACAACGCCCCGGCCGTCACGTCCATGTCCCGCCTGGTCCGCCGCGCCACGGTCCCCTTGCGATTCGACGGCTTCCGCGTGATGGCCGCGCAAAAATAGGGCCACAGCCATGTCGCTTTCGCGGTTTGTTTACTACAGTGCGGTCATCGGCGGCTGGGCGGCGTTCGCCGCCTGGGCCGTGTTGGAGGCCGTCTTGCTCCGCGGCGGCTCCAACTTCGGCGCCGGCACGGTGACGGCAACGGGAGCGGTGGTCGGGGCGGCTATCGGCGCAGGCTTGAATCTTGTCTCCGGCATGGCGAACGCCCAATGGAGACGGCAAATCCGCCGCGCCGCCGCCGGCGTCCTCGGCGGCGGCATCGGCGGGGCCTTGGGCGGATTGTCCGGACAGGCGATGGTCGCCGCCAATCTGCCCTTCGCGCTCGGCTGGGTCGTCATGGGCGCCTCCATCGGCGTCGCCGAAGGCTTTTGCGACCGCTCGATCACCAAGGTCCGCAATGGGCTGCTGGGCGGGACGCTGGGCGGGCTGTTGGGCGGGCTGCTCTTCGCGCCCGTCAGCCACGCCGGCTCCGACCTCTCCGGCCGCGCCTTGGCCTTCACGATTCTGGGCATCTCGATCGGCGCGCTCATCGGGCTGACCCACGTGGCGCTCCGCCAGGCCTGGCTGACGGTGCTGGAAGGGTTCCGGCCCGGGCGGCAGTTGATTCTCGGCCAAACGACGACGATGCTCGGCCGCGGCGACCACCTGCCGTTGCCGCTTTTGGGCATCGCCGGACGCGACATCGAATCCGAGCACGCCCGGATCACGCGAACGCCCGACGGCCGCTTTGCGATCGAGGACAACCACAGCCGGGTCGGCACGTTGGTCAACGGCAAGCCGATTCACGGAACGGCGGCTCTGGCCGACGGGGACTTGATCCGACTGGGGAGCAATATACTCCGGTTCAGCCTGCGGTCTGGCCGGGGCGAGCGGGCGGTGGCGCCGCCGGTTGGCGCCAAGCCGTCGGCGGCGATGCCGCTGCCTCCGCCGCCGCCCGGCGGCAAGCCGCAATCGCCGCCTCCCGCGCCGAAAGTGCCGACATCGGCGATTCCGGCCAAACCGCCTTCGCAAAGTGGTGGTCGTATCCCCCCGCCTCCTCCTCCGCCACGGCGTCAGCTATAATCGAACCATGAACGTCGATCGCATCCTGGACACGCTGAACCGGCATCGGGTGGCCTATATCCTCATCGGCGGCATGAACTTTGTCTTTCGACACGCTCCGCAGGCTACCTTCGACGTCGATCTGTGGATCGACGACACCACGGAGAACGTAAGCCAGTGCGAGAAAGCCTTGGGCGAACTTCAGGCCCAGTGGGGAATATCCGAGGCTGATTGGGGCGCCGTGGCCGACAAGCCGGCCGGTTGGCTGGCACGCCAGCCGATTTTCTGCCTGACGAGTCCCAGCGGATCAATCGACATTTTCCGAGCTGTCAAAGGGCTGGAGTCCTGGGCGGCGAGCCGGGCACGCGCTTGCCCGGGGCAAACCGCGGCGGGAACGAACTTCTTCGGACTCTCGGACGAGGACATGCTCAAATGCCAGATGGCCCTGCCCGAGAACGAGCGGAAGTTGGATCGCATCCGCCTATTAAACGGCGCAACGCGAGGCGGAGCATGAACGGCGACGAGCTGGACAAACTGAAACGACGCGAGGAGCAGAAGCGCGATGCCCAATGCGATGCGGTTGAGCGCTGGCGGCTGTGGCAGGAGATGATCGACTGGCTGGACGGCCAGGCTCCCCTGCCGCGCAACAGCCCCGCCAAGTGCCTGGAATTGCAGCGGGCGAAGTTGGCGACGTTCGAAGAGAAACATTCGTAGCGAAGAAGTTCTGCTCGAACGCATTCGCCTGCTCTATACTGAAAACCGCAAAGCGTTTGGAGGCGCTCACTCCAACCCGCGCAGCAGCACGTCGCTCAGCGGCGGCAGGTCGGCGGTCCGGCCGCGGCGCAACGACAACTCGTACTGCGTCAGCGCGTCTTGCAGGCACTCGGCTACTTCCCCGCAGCGGTTTGTCACGTTGTTGATCTCCCAGCGGTCGTCCGGCTTGACAAACAATTCCTGCTCGGCGCCCAACCGCAGATACCAGGCGGGTGTGCGAATCGCCCGCTCGATGCCGCTGCGAATGCACAGCCGGTCGCGCGGCGCGGCCGCTTCTTGCCGCACCAACGGCAGCAGGCTGCACGCCGTGGGCGATTGGGGCGGCGCGATCTGCCAGAAGTCCAGCAACGTCGCCCAAAGGTCGGCCGGCTCGACCAGCGCCTGACATCGCGCGCCGGCGGCGGAAATGGGGACTGACGCCTCGCCCCCGGCCGCCCTCACCCCCGGCCCCTCTCCGGGCACCGACCGAAGGTTGGTCGGGAGAGGGGAGATGGAGAGTGCTCCCAAAGGGAGAGGGGAGGCGGAGGGCATGCGCATCATCCAGGGCACGTGGACCAGTTCGCCGAAGAGCGCTTCGTCGCACGGCCCCACGCGCCTGTGCTCGCCCAGGGGGAATCCTCGCGCGGACGTCACGACCACCAGCGTTTCGCGGCCCGCGGGCGTGCTGTCGAGAAACTCCAGCAGCGCGCCGAGACACGTGTCCAGCAGCGTGACCTGTCCGGCGTACGACTGGACGATGCCCAGCAGATCGTCGGGATCGTGGCCGGCCGGCAAGAACTGATCGTATACGTCGGCCACCAGCGGCGGCGGCGGGTCGCCTTCTTCGCAATACGCCTGGCGAAACGTCAGCGGCGCGTCCCACGTCGTGCCCAGCCCGCCCAAGTGCCCCCATAGCATGAACGGCGCTGGCGCCGATTCGAGCCAATCGAGCACTTGCACGAAGCACCGGGCGAAGTGCGTCTGCTCGATGTCGACCGCGCTGTGCGGCTGCCACGGAGGATCGATCTCGATCAGGTCGTCGAAGTCGACCGCCAGCGGATGCCGGGCAACCCGCGGCTCGTCGGTCAGCAGCGCGGTCGTCACGCTCGCCTCGCGGAGCAGCGCCGCCAGGCTGGGCCGCGCCTCCGGCGGCTCACCGGGACACAGGGCGTGCCACCCCTGCCAGTACGAACGGCAAAGGCTCTCCAGCCGGGGCGAGTCGATCAGGGCCTGATCAAACACCATTGCCTGGCTGGCCAAGCGGTCCAAGGCGGGCGTTTCGACCCACGCATTGCCGTATGCCCCCACGTAGCCCGCGTGCAACCGATCGACCACCAGACAAATGGCATTCATGCCGCGATTGTAGCGGAGTTCCGGCCCGTACAACAGGGCTAGATTGCTATTGCGGCGACGACGGCTGGCCTTGCCGCGACAGTCCTTTCAAAGCTAGAATGGATAGGATGAGTGAAACCCTGCAACAAGTCCAGCAATTGATTTCTCGCGGGGAAGTCAGGATATCGGATCATGGTTACGACGAGCTATCGGAAGATGATATTCTGGCTACGGAAGTGGTGGAAGGGATAGGATCAGCGCACGTGGTCGAAGACTACCCGGGGTTCGCTAAGGGGCCTTGTGTGTTGGTCTTGCAGCAAGACCGCCAAGGGCGGCCGATCCACGCGCTGTGGGGAATTCCGCGTGGTGCAACGTCACCCGCGGTGCTGATTACCGCCTATCGGCCTGATGTGGAGAAATGGACCGACGATTTTCTGCGGAGGAGTGGCCAATGACAACGAAGCACACTAAGCTCGTGCGCGAAGGGTCCTACGTGGCGGAGGTGGACGTGGAGTTGATCCAGTCGGACCAACCCTGGGCACCGTACTTGTCGCTGGCCGATGCGCAGAAGCTGGACGAGGTTCGCTCCTGGCTGAAGCGGGGCGATGTCGTATCCGCCTTGAGGTTCGCTCGGGTATATCGGCTCACGCCGGTGACCGCCGCGTAACCTATTATTGTATTGATGGAAGCCCTTGCCGTTATCGCCGGGATGATCGCCCTGGTCTGGGGCGTTGTCGTGTTTGTGCGCGGCGGACTGCTGGGCGGCTGCCTCGCCGTGCTGCTGGCCGGAACGTGCTTCAGCGTGCCGTTCTACAAGCTGGAACTCGGCCCCGTGCCGCTGACGGCCGACCGCGTACTGCTGGTGCTGCTGGTCGTGCAATATATCTTCTGGCGCCGCTGGGGCTGGGCCGGCCCGAAACCAATGGGCAAGCCGGAAATCCTGCTGGCGATATTCACCGCCATGCTCGTCGTCAGCGTCTCTACCACCGACTGGCGGGCGTTAGACTACCAGCCGCTGTCCAGGCTGATTATCTACTACCTGATGCCGGCGGTCCTCTATTGGATCGCCCGGCAGACGAAGTTCTCGCAACAGGCCGTGCTGGCGGTGATCGGCTCCTTCGCCGTGCTCGGCGTGTACTTGGCCGTCACCGCACTGGCCGAATACTTCCAGGCGTGGTGGCTGGTGTTTCCCAAGTATATCGAGACCACGGCCGCGGAGAACAAGCTGGAGTTCATTGGCCGGGGGCGCGGGCCGCTGTTGAACCCCGTCGGCAACGGCATGTTGCTGGCCACCTGTCTTGGCAGCGCACTGCTCTGGTGGCCGTGGCTGAACCGGTCGGGCCGCGTGTTGCTGCTGCCGATCGTGCTGCTGTTCCTGGCGGCCATCTACGTCAGCCTCACCCGCAGCGTGTGGATGGGCGGATTGCTCGCCCTGGTGCTGGTCGTCGGGCTGGCCATCCCCTGGAACTGGCGTTTGCCGCTGTTGGGCGCCGGGCTGTTGGTCGGCGTGCTCGTGGCGGCCACGCAATGGGAGCAACTGATCGCCTTCAAGCGCGACAAGAGCCTGACTGCCGAGCAAACGGCCGACTCCGTCGAGCTGCGGCCGATTTTGGCCGTGGTCACATGGCACATGTTCCTCGACCGCCCGCTGTTCGGCTGCGGATTCTCGCAGTACAAGACCGAGCACGAGAACTACGTTTCCGACCGCTCGACCGACCTGCCGCTGGAGCGCGCCCGCGGCTACATTCCCCACAACGTGGCGTTCTCGCTGCTGACCGAGACGGGCCTGGTGGGCTTGGGTCTGTTCGCGGCGATGCTCATCTTCTGGGGCCGCGACGCCTGGCGACTATGGCGCGACGGCGAGTCGCCGCTTTGGGCCCGCCAGCAGGGATTGCTGATGCTGGCCGCCCTGGGCGCCTACTTGGTTAACGGCATGTTCCACGACGTTTCCGTGGTGCCGATGGCCAACATGACGCTGTTCTTCCTGGCCGGCGTGACGGCCGGTCTGCGGCCTTCGTACTCCTCACGCTCCGCGTGAGGTCAGGGATGAGTTGTAGGGTGCGTGAAACGCACCACAACCTATAGTGGCTGGTGCGTTTCACGCACCCTACTGGCTGCGGCCTTCTCAACCTTAGCGACCCGTCTGCCCGACCGGCTCTGGAATGGGCCCGTCGTCGGTTGCCGGCTTCACGGTCGCGCTGCCCAGGTTGGCCAGCGTTTCGGGGATTTCCACGCCGCCGATGTCTTTCATAACCTGCATCATCGGCGGCAGGGTGCGGGCCATGTTGTGCAGCCAGTTCGCCGTGGCGCTGGCGCCATTCTGACTGCCGCTTTCCCAAACCACCACCTTGTCGAACTTGATGTTCGAGATGGCCTTGGCGGACGCCTCGACGAGATGGTCGAAATGTTCGAGCATGAGCATCTTGAATGCCTGTTCCGAGCCGCCGCAGGCCTCGATGATGCGTTGCAGGCCCTCGCCTTTCTTGGCGAGGATTTGATACTGGCCGCGGGCCTCGGCTTCGAGCCGGGCGAAGATGGCGGAGGCGTCGCCCTCGGCCTCGATGCGGCGCTTGGCCGCCTCGGCCGCGGCATCGACCTCGACGCGGGCGCGCTCGGCCTTGGCGGGGGCTTCCAACTCGGCCCGCCGTTCGGCCTCGATCCGCTGCGCCTCGGCCAGCGCGGCCTTCGCCCGGGCCAGATGCTCGGCCTCCATGACGGCGGCTTCCGCACGGACCTTGCGGGTTTCGCCCATTTCGTAAGCTTCGGCTTTCTTGACCTGCAAGGCGGCTTGCGAGCCGGCGATGTCGGCCTTGGCCAGGTTCTCGCCCTCGACCGCCGAGGCGTCGGCCTGGGCAAGCTTGATGCGCATGTCGCGCTCGGCGGCCTTCACCTGGGCGTCTCGCTCGAAGGCGGCCGTCTGTTCGCCGATCTTCTGCGCTTTCTCCAATTCGGCGACTTGCACCGCCTGCTCGCGCATCGCGTCGCGCGTGCCGATCTCGCGGAGCTTGTGGGCGTTGGCCACGCTGACGGTCTTCTCGCGCTCGGCGTCGGCGACGCGGATTTCGCCCATCCTTTCGTTGTCGGCCACGTCGCCGCGGGCCTTCTGAATGGCCTGCGACGCCGCCTTTTGCCCGATGGCCTCGATATAGCCCGACTCGTCGGTGATGTCGGTGATGTTCACGTTGATCAGCACGAGGCCGATCTTCCGCAGTTCGGGCTCCAGCGACTTCTGAACGGCTTCGAGAAACTTGTCGCGGTCGCGGTTGATGTCCTCGATCTGCATCGAGGCAATCACCTGGCGGAGTTGGCCGAAGATCATGTCTTCAGCTTGCTTGGAGACTTGCGTGCGGTTGAGCCCCAACAGGCGGATGGCGGCGTTCTGCATCGACTCGGGCGTGGTGCCGATGGCCACGGTGAACACGCTTGGCACGTTCACGCGGATGTTCTCCATCGACAACGCGCCGCGCAGCGGAATCTCGATTTGCATCGGTTCGAGGCTCAGCCAGGCGTAGTCTTGAATCAGCGGGTAGACGAACTTCGCCCCGCCGTGAATGCAACTTGCCGCCTCGTGCGCCTTGCCCGACTTGCCGAAAACAATCAGCACGCGGTTGCTCGGGCAGCGTTTGTATTGTTTCAGCAACAGCATCAGAAACGAGAAGGCGACCAACACGGCCAGTACGACGATCACCGCCAGCCAAAACTGGAATCCGCTGAGGGGAATACTCTGGGCGAATAGAGCCGCGACCGGTGGCCGCGCCGAGAATAAGAGCGAGCTAGTCATGGTTGTCCCTTTCTAATCGGCTTGTACTTCCAACGTGGTCGGGTTGACCACGCCTACTACCACAACTCTAGTTCCCGTAGGCAGTTCGGGGCCGGAAGTGACGGCCAGATACTCCATGGTCCGATTTTGCAGGTTAAGCTGGATTTTCCCGCTGCCCGACTGGTTCCCCGGGACGCGGAGGTACACGGTGCCGCGCTGGCCCTGGGCGCGGTGGATTCGCACGGTGCCTTCGGCCCGCAACTCCTGCAGGCCGCGCATCATACCGTACACGGCGAACATGGCGGCGGCGCCGGCGGCCACGGCCACGAGCAATGCGGTCGAGGTGGCTGCATCGGCGGCCTGCGCGGCCAGCCCGGCCAGTCCGAAGAAGGCCAACGCCGCCACAATCGTGCGGAACGAGAGCACGCCGAACAGCCAGGTCGAGCCGTGATGGGCCGCATTGTGGCCGGAATGTTCGGCGCCGTGTATTCCGGCGGCATCGCCGTGAAAATCGCCGCTCACGTCGCCGTGAAAATCGCCGCTGAAGTCGTGGCCGATGTCGTGCGGCACATCGACGTTCAGCGCGTCTCCGCCCAGCCCAATCAAGGCGAGGACGAACTGGACGACCAACACGGTTCCGCCAACGCAGGCACAGACAATGAAGACGCCCGACATGTTGAACCTCCCCCAAGATTCGGGGCACTGACGTGGCCCTTCATCATGGACGACGCATCGCCGAAAGTCAATCGCCCCCCCACTGAAGACTGGTGCGGTAGCTTGGCGCCGGAGGCGGCTGCCTAGAGAGTCTATTCGCTGCGCAGGCCGGTTTCTTGGCTTCCGCCCCGCTATTCCCGCGTAGGCCCGCGAAGGTACACTGGAGGACAGAGAGAGCGAAGTCCCGTTATAAGAGGTCTTTATGGTTAGCCCGACGGTCCCGCCACCGAAATTGGCCCCATCCGTGCCAAAGTCGGCCACGCCCCAGCAGTGCATAGCTGCATGGGTGGATTTGATGGATGCCTGCGAGCAGTTCTTGCTGGCCGGACTGCGGCGCGAGATCGGGCCGGACGGAGACCTCCGCGCCGCCTACCGGAAATGGTACGCCGAACAGATGGAGCAGCACGATCGCACCATGCTGCACATGATGGAGGAGTTCGAGCGACGAGGAGGCGGCCATGCCCGGTGAATTCGTGCTACAAGCGTTGCGGCATGTCTGGCGGACGCTCGAACCGCTGAACGTTCCGGTGGCGGTCGAGACGGAACTGGCCGGCGTGCAGAAAGAGGCGTTTCCCGAAGGACGGGATTGCTGACGCTCGGGAGACAAAGGTCCGTCCTTCTTGCGGAGCGTGTTCCCACGGCACATTCCGACCACGATCTTGCCGCGCGGTGACAACTAGTTGTCACCCCCCCATGCTAAATTTCTAGTATGGCTATCTTGGGGCATTGGCCAGAGAACCTGATTTTCTTGATTTTGATCGGCCGCGTGAATGGGCGGGGCCTTCGTCCGCCTAAATCCGCACCACTGTCGTCCCGCTCAACCGGCGGATCAACCGCCGCATCTCCAGCACGCTCAGCGTCGAAAGCACTTGCGAAACCGGCAGCCCGCTCTGGGCGACGATCCCGTCGATAGAAGTCGCCTCGCCGCCGATCGCCGCAAGCACCTGCTGCTCCAACTCGTTCAACAGCAATTCGGCCGGATGGTGAATCATCTGGCCGTCGTCGCGGGGCGCGGCCTCGACCAGTGGGCCAAGTTCCTCCAGCACGTCGTCGGCCGACTCGACCAGCTTGGCCCCGTCGCGGATCAATTGGTGGCAGCCGCGCGAGGCTCGGCTATCGACGTTGCCCGGCACGGCGAACACTTCGCGGCCTTGCTCCATTGCGTGCCGGGCGGTAATCAGCGCCCCGCTCCGCTGGGGTGCCTCGACGACGATCACCCCCAGCGACAGGCCGCTGATCAACCGGTTCCGCTGCGGAAACGTCCCGGCCAGCGGCTCGGAATGCGGTGGCGATTCGCTCAGCAGCGCCCCCTGGGCGGCGACCTCCTCGGCGAGCTTGTCGTGTTCGGGCGGGTAGATGTTCATCACGCCGCTGGCCAGCACGGCGATGGTCCGCCCGCCGGCCGCCAACGCGCCGCGATGGGCGGCGGCGTCGATCCCGCGGGCTAGCCCGCTGACGATGGTCAAGCCCGCCCGGGCCAGTCCGCCGGCCAACCGCTCGGCCTGCCGCAGGCCGTATTGTGTGCCGTGCCGCGTGCCGACGATGCCGACCGCCAAGGCGTCGTTGGGCCTCAGCGCGCCGCGCACGAACAGCACGCCCGGCGGATCGTGAATCTCGCGCAGCACCCGCGGATAGGTTGCGTATGCCTCGGTGAGGATGTCGATGCCATGCTCGCGGCAGAGGGCAATCTCGGCCTCGACGTCGATCTCGTGGTCGGCCCCGGCGATCTTATGCACAAGCTTCGGGCCGACGCCATACACCTCACGCAACTCGCTGGGCGCCGCCGCCAATGCCGCGCGGGCCGAGCCAAACCGCTCCAGCAGCGCCTGGCGAATCCGCGGCCCTACGCCGGAAATCAACGAGAGACGAAGCGAATCCACCAAGTCTTCGTGGGAAGGTGCTGTAGGTAGATTGTCACTGAATTCAGTCACGACGGACTCCCAGACGAACGCTATCCTCTCTTAACATACTCCTCACGCTCCGCGTGAGGCTGTACCCCCAACCTCACGCGGAGCGTGAGGAGTACGTTACGCTTTCAGTGCGGCGCGGATGTCGGCCGCCTTGATGTCGCCGACCAATTCCACGTGGCCCAGGCGGCTCGGCAGTACGAAGTGAAGCTTTCCGTGCTGCACTTTCTTGTCGCGCATCATCGTGGCGATGATCTTCTCGCGGTCCAGCTTGGGCGTTTTGACCGGCAGCCCCAACGACTCCAGCAGCCTGCGGAGCCGGTCGGTGAATTGGGCATCGACCCGGCCCAGCCGCTGCGCCAGCCGGGCCGCACACACCATGCCGATGGCAACGGCCTCGCCGTGCAGCAGTTTGCCGTAACCGGAAAGCGACTCGAAGGCGTGGCCGAACGTGTGGCCAAAGTTCAGCACGGCCCGTAAGCCTGTCTCCTCGCGCTCGTCCTTCTCGACCACGTCGGCCTTCAACCGGCAGCAGCGGGCGATCACCGGCGCCAGCAGCTTGTGGTCGCGCTCGTTCAACCCGGCCGCGTTGGCTTCGAGATGGTCGAATAGTTCGGCGTCGAGAATGACGCCGTACTTGACCACTTCCGCCAGGCCGGAGCGGTATTCGTTGGCCGGAAGCGTGTCCAGCGTGGCGGTGTCGATCAGCACGCCGAGCGGCTGAAGGAATGCCCCAACCATGTTCTTCGCGTCGGGCAGGTTGATGCCCACCTTGCCGCCCACGGAGCTATCGACCTGGGCCAACAACGAGGTGGGAACCTGGAGGAAGCGGAGCCCTCGGGCGTAGGTGGCGGCGATGAAGCCGGCCAAGTCGCCTACGACTCCGCCGCCGACGGCCGCGACGACGGTCTTCCGATCGGCGCCCAGTTCGAGCAGGCCCTGCCAGAGCCCGGCGGCCACGTCGAGCGACTTGCTCGGCTCGCCCGGCTCGATGCTGATGACATCGACCTCGATGTCTTGTTGGCCGAGGTTCTCGGCGGCCCGCATGGCATGGGGCTTTTGCACGTGGGCATCGGTGATCAAGACGACGTGCGTCGCCTTGGCCCGCTCGGTCAGAAACCGCCCGAGCCGGTCGAGATTGCCCGAGCCGATCTCGATGTCGTAGCTTCGCTCGGCAAGGTTGACGCGGATGGTTTGCATTGACTTGCTCACGCTGGCGTCCCCAATCGTTCCAAGTCGGCCGCCGTCACGGTGATCTGGCGGATGAAGCCGACGTGCAGCCGGACGTATTCCAGTTCGGCCGCCTGGGCGGGATCGGCGTGCAAACGCTCCTCGATCCGCTGGCGGTCGGATTCGCCGTGCGTAGCGTTGGGCAATTCATCGGGCCAGATGGTTTTGGTTTCAACCACCAGGGCCTCACGGTAGCGATCGAAGGTGTTGGGCATGGCAGTATTCTACGCGCGATCAAAGGGAAACGCTATTACCTCGGCGATGCTTTTGGCCCCGGCGGCAAGCATCACCAGCCGGTCGAAGCCCAAGGCCACGCCGACCGCCGGCGGCAGGCCGGCCTCCATCGCCCGCAAAAGCCGGCTTTGCTCGGGCAGGGCCATCTTGCCCTCCGCCTGCCGCTGTAGGTTGATCCGGGCGTTCCGCGCCCGCAACTCGGCCGGATCGAGAAGCTCGTGGTAGCCGTTGGCCAGTTCAATACCGGCCACGTACAACTCGAATCGCTCGGCCACCGGCGGATCGCCCGGACGCACCCGGGCCAACGCGGCCTGGCTGGCGGGGTAGTCGTATAACAGCACCGGTCGCTCGATGCCCAAGTGCGGCTGAATCCGTTCGACCATCAGTAGGTCGAGCCAGCCATCGCGGTCTTCCAGCGGCAGGCTGGCCGGCGGCTCGATGCCGGCCGCTCGAGCCGCCGCCGCCAGTTTCTCGTTGTCGGCCGTGTGCGGGTCGAGCCCGACGTATCGCTGAAATGCTTCACGGTAGCTCATTCGTTCGGCCGGGCCGGGAATAAAGCCGCGACCGGTGGTCGCGCCTGGCAACGTGCGATCAACCTCCGCGCCGGCGCCCGGGGGGGCGACCACCGGTCGCGGCTTTATGTAAGCGAGCAATGCCTCGCACAGGTCGCTGGTCAATTGCATCCCCTGCTCCATGTCGTCGCCGGCGCGATACCACTCGACCAAGGTGAACTCGGGATTGTGCAGCGGGCCAACCTCGTCCCGCCGAAACACTCGGGCGATCTGGTAAATCGCCTCGCCGCCGGCGGACAGCAGGCGTTTCATGGCAAACTCGGGCGACGTTTGCAGCCATAGTCGCCCCACGGAAGTTCCCTCTCCCTTTGGGAGAGGGCTAGGGTGAGGGCCTGTAGTCCCCTCACCCGCCCACACCTCCACACAGAACGGATCGAGATGCCGATCCACCACGACGTCGCGGGAAAGGACCGGCGTCTCCACTTCCAGAAAACCCTGCTGGTCGAAAAACATCCGCACGCGGCGGAGCATCGCCGCGCGGACTCGCAAGTTCTCCCACGGGGCCGTGGGGCGGAAGTCGTCCGGCATGTTGCGGTTGGTGGTCATCAACTTCTCGAATTACCAATCTTTCCTGACTTGGCAGGCAGACGATACTTTGCCCCGCCACAATATAGAAACCCGCCCCACGGCCGACAAGCAGGAGTCCTCACGTCTGGAGGCCACTTCACGCCACCTCAATTCACGCGACGCCGCGAGACGCCCTCACCCTAACCCTCTCCCAGAGGGAGAGGGGACAGTCATCAGTTCATCATTCATCGCAGCATGTCGGCATCCAGGCTGTAGGGCACGCCGCTCGGGTCGTTGGCGTCGACGCGAAGCCGGCCGGCTACGCCGATCTGATGGCTCGTGTAGAAGGTCTCCATGTCGCCCTGCAAGACGACGCGGATCATCTCCGTCTGCTTGGGGTTCGGGATACAGAACGAGCACTCGCCGTTGCTCGGGCAAAGGATGAACTCCTTGATGCCCGTCTGCCGACGCCGCGGCTGCATGTATCCTTGGATGAATACTTTGCGGTCCTGCATGTCGAGCGCCGTTTGCGGGATCGGCTGGGTGGGCGTGTTCGGGTCCGGCTGGAGCATCTCGTACGTCACCCGCTGGTAGCCGTAGGGAACTTCTCGGGTGCGATCGATGATCTGCCAGCCGCAGCCCAGCGCCCACAAGGCTACCGACACGGCGATGCCAGAGCGGGCCAGTTTCAGGCCGGTCCATTCGTCGGGGGTTTTGCAGATGTATCGTTGCGCATGCCAGCCCAGCGCGATGCCCGTCAGGGGAATGATCGCCAGCGGCCACCACAGCGCCGTCAGGATCGAAAACGGCGCCACGCCCAGGCTCGCCACCGCGGCCGGGCTGAGCGCTCGATATCGGGCCGCCGAGGCCGTCGCGAGGGCTTCGGTCGGGTTGGCATCGAGTGGAGTTGACATTGAGAAACGGTGTTCTGTTGTCAGTTGTCAGTCAGTTGTCGGAGTCCTGGACGGACGATAGTCAATAGCCAGGGGCGTGAGCCCCTGGGAGAGGAGGTCCGGAACCCATAAGAGCCACAAAGCGGCGGCAGAAAATGAAGATACTGCCGCCCCTTTGGGGCTGTCCCAGAGCCCACATTCCAGGGGCTTACGCCCTCGTTGTTACACACAAGTCTTGATTGGTATTGGTCAATTGGGGGCATTAGGGGATCATAGGGAACAGGTAAATGGACACAAGGGGGTGAAGCAGGTCAAGGAGGACCAAACATGCTTGCTCCG
>Ga0315287_10000698_pt1 | contig 29758 bp, 37 predicted proteins | sample YL17G11_0_MG_FD_205037 | JGI IMG/M metagenome (GOLD analysis project Ga0315287, IMG submission 205037) | Sediment microbial communities from Yellowstone Lake, YNP, Wyoming, USA - YL17G11_0 | ecosystem: Environmental > Aquatic > Freshwater > Lake > Sediment | place: USA: Wyoming | collected...
ATCGTCACGACGCCCTTCGCCGGCGTCGCGTAGCCCGGCTCCCGGACCGCAAGGATCGATGCCTTCTGCCGCTGCATCGACCGGATCATCTGCCCGATTACAGTCGTCCCGAATCTGAATGGTTCCATCGGTTCATGTCCTTCCCGGTTTACGTTCTTTCAATACAGCACCGGCTGCAGGTTCGTCGGCTCGGGGACGCGGAATAGAATCGTCACGACGCGCTTCGCGGGCAGACCGAATCGCGGCCGGTTCGTCGCTTCGAAGTACAGGAGCTGATCGCCCGGCACGAGTTCCGCCGCGCAGCTCCACGTGTGATCCGCGTTGTTGACATCGACGGTCACATTGCTCAGCGTCCCGCCGGCGTAGACCACGTCGACGTCATAGCCGTTCGGATCGCAGCAGATCGCCCGGGGCCGGTTCCATTTGCCCGGCCTCAACATCCAGATCGACGGCTCACCGGGCACCGGCGGCAGGAGCGAGCCGCGGACTGCTGCGGGATCGATGGCGTACGGAACCAGCCGAACGTCATAACCGACCTGCACGCAGTCCGCCCCGCCCGCCGCCAAAACAACCAACTGCCGAGCCATGCCGGAGCCCGCGAGGACCACGGCCGCCAGGCACGAAACTCGGATCGACGATTTACGATTCACCATTTTCGATTTCTCCTTCCTCCACAGCATCCGGCCCGATGGCCTTCTTAGTCGCCGCCAACATTCTGCGTAGGTACTTTGTTGATAGTTCTGTGATCAGCATGGTTTCAATCCTCGATCAAACTTTCCATCCGGTTGGCGAGTTTGCTCACGGATAGGGCCAACAGATCCAGGGCCTCGCGTCTGTATGCCTCGGCCGTCGAACCATCACTACTCAGCCCCGCCGCGGTCAGCGATGCGATCGCGGCCTCAGCCAGTCGCCGGGCCTCGAACTTCTCCCTGTGAATCTTCTTCGTCAGGCAGCCTGCCGCGAATTCGGCCACAGGCAGGGCCTTCAATCTCTTTTTCGTTGTCATAGGTCATTTCTCTTCGTGTCTTTCATGCTCTTCGTGGTTTTGCCATTCATTTGATACGGTCCCGCTCGGCCCGGGCCGCCTCAACGGACAATTGCTGATCGCGCAGGGCGGCAGTGAGCTGATCGATGACCGCCCGCGTTCCAGGGCACTCGGGCATCCCCTTCGCGGTTTCCAATTTCCGCCGTAGAGCGGTGTCTTTATCGAGCTGCCTCGCGTACTCCTGATTGGCCGCCTCACGATGGATCCGCAGACTGCCCCGGCGTTCAACTGTCAGAAAGATCAACGCCACAATCGCCCCTCCCCAGATAATCGCAAGACCCATTGCCACGATAGTGCTCATCCACGACTCCTTTCGACCGACGTTCCGATCCGTTCGCTCACATCACGCCGCCGGGGTTTTCGCCCGTTGGACCGCCTCGGCTGCGCCCGTGCCACTCTTGATCTGGCTATAGGCCAGGTCCTTTTTCGCCGCTGCCGCATCCGTCACGAGCGTCTTGTTGGCCAGCAGGGCATCGACGCTGTCCACGATTCCCCGTATCGATGCCTCCTCCGTCGCCTGGTCCGCCTTCGCCTTGCGGCCGCGCACGATGGCGCCGCCGATGGCCCCGCCGAACGTAGTCACCAGACCGCCGAGCAGCGCCGCGTAGACGTTCCATGGGGCGGGCAGCGATGCACCGAAGGCGCTGATGCCCTTGCCGTACAGTTCCGCCTCGATCTTCGGGTCGATGCCGCCCGTGGCGACGGCCTGGTCGAGCGCTGTGCGATACGTGGCCAGCTTCTGGTCGAACAGCGCCTTGATCGGCTTCGCCGCTATCAGCTTCGCCTGGAGCGCAGCGTTCTCCTCTCGCAACCGCGTCATGACCTCACCCGTCGCGTTCGGATCGCCGAGCAGTTTCGCATTGGCCGCCAGCAATACCTCGATCTGCACAACCTTCGCATCCAGGGCCACCGATTGCTGCTCGATTAGCGAGATCGCCGACTGCAAGGCGGTGACCCGCTGCGTGCCGTCCATCCCACATCCGCCCACCGGCAATACCGCCATCAGAAACACCACCAGTCCAAACGTCCGAGCCTTCATTTGAGATTCCCTTCAAAGAATTAGGATTTATGATTTACGATTTACGACTGACCCCGCTCAATCGTCGCGAAGTCTTCAAACAAACCCATCCCGTCCACCTGCTGGTTCACCAGCAGAACCTCCACGGCACGTTGCCGATAACTCCCGCGCTTCCCGATTTGCGTGAGGGATTTCGTGACTTCGATTTTCCGTTTCGTCCAATCCGGATACAGATCATCGAGGGCCGGGTGGTCGTAGTACGAGAGAACGATCCTCGCCCGCTTGAATCGATGCAGGATTTGGGCGAGGCGTATGTGATCGATGGGTAGAAAATCGTGCTCGTAGCCGACATTGTTCTCGATGTACACGGGGTCGCAATAGATAACGACGTTCGGGGCATCCTCGATCTTGGGAATGAGTTCGAACGCATCCATATTCAGGATCGTGACATTCCGCAACCTGCGCCGCCAGGCGGGAATGGATTCGACGGCGAACGCGAACCGCTTGGCCTGATAGCCGCCATTATTCGTATATCGGATCGACATCTTGCTGCCGCCCCTCGTCGTTCCGGCCACGCCGCCCCACGATTGCCACGCCTTTACGAAATAACAATAGGCGCGCTCCAACGGATCGGTCTCATTTTCGAGTTGCTCCAGGACCTCGCGATGAAAGTCCTGACTGAAAAGAGTCCGGCGGAGACGGCGATACAGCTTCGGACCAAGAATCGGGTCCTGTATGATGTGAGCCATGTTGATGAGATCACGGTGCAGATCGTTGATAACCTCGATGCGAGACGGTTCCTTCGCCAGCAGGATCGCCGCACCGCCGGCGAACGGCTCCCAATAGGCGTTATGCCGCCCCAACAAAGCCACAATCGCCGAAGCCAGGTTCCGTTTCGCCCCAGCCCACGGCGCCAGTGCCCAAATCTTCATGTTCGGCAAATCCGTCACTTCGTGCCTTTCGTGCTCTTCGTGGTTTCAACCTTTTTGATCCAGTCCAGCTCTTCATTCATCGCCCGGATCTTCTGGACCTGCTCGACCGTCATCGGGCCCCGGGCGTCGTACAGAATGATCCGGGCGATGCCGAACCCCGCCATCAACTCCTGCAACGTTCGGATTGCCTTGGCCCGGCCGGCTGCGCCTTTGCCCGCGATGATCTGGCGGACGTCGACGCCCTGGTCCGTCAGTCCGCTCTCGTACTCGCAGCGGTACGTGAGCTCCCAAACCGCGATATTCTCCGGATCGCACGGCTCGCCGACGAGCTGCATCAGCCGGATGCCGTCGTATTCCTCGGGCCGCTCGATGACCTCCGGCAGGCTGACGAGCAATCGACCCGGCTGGCGGCGAGGTCGGGCGTAATGTTTTTTGATGGCCATTTGTCATTTGCGATTTACGGTTTTTGAAACCACGAAGGACACGAAGCTCACGAAGGAAAACCCAAAATGGCTTTCTCGTTTTTCCTTTCTTCGTGTCTTTCGTGCTCTTCGTGGTTCACACATATCTAAACGGTCCCGGCCGCATCGATCAGCTTGTCGAGCTCGGCGTCGATCTCTTCGCGCATCTGGCCGCGTCGCGCCTGGATGCCCCGCTGGTGGTCTGCCGTCCCGGTGATCGTCAATTCATCGAGCCACGTATCGACCCGATGCCGGAGGTCCGCCAGGCAGGCGTGCCGGCTGGGATAGCTCTCCATGATCGCTTTGCCCTGGGCGTAATTGCCCATCTGCACTTGATATTCCAGCCGCCGCAGCCCGTCCTTACTTATGACCATCGCGTTCAGCCGCGCCTGCTTCATGCCCTTGCACTTGATCTCAATCCGCTCGGCGGTCTCCTCTGCGCCCCCGGTCGGGACATCCTCAGCGAAACTTTCCGGCTTCGTTGCTGCGGGTGATTTATCCGCGCACGGTTTGCAGAGGTCCGGCTCGGCCCAATCGCAGGCATTCGGGCTGCATAGCCGCTGATCTTTGCAGTCTTCGCAGGTCTCGTTGTTCGTTCCGCAAACTCGGCAGGTCCGACCCCGCTTCACATCGTTCGTGCTCTTCGTGGTTCCATCCTCCAGTCCCTGGAGCAGCGGACGATTGGCGTCCTCGATCCCGGCCTTGGCCAAGTCCGAGAGGTCATCCTGCCAACCGTATTTTTTGACGACGGACCGGAAGTCCTCGATGTTGTGTTTCCGGATCCGGCAGACGGGGCGGTTCTGATCATTGAATTTCGGCTGGCCGCCGACGTCCGTGACGATCTGAGCGTGTTCCAACTCATGGTACATCAGACGTTCGTGATCCGTTTTTTTCAGGCCGATCCAGGCTCCCCGATTGAGGACGACGATGAAATCGTAGCCATCGAGGCTGCGGTCGAGATCGCTTCGCTTGCGGCATTTGCCGAGCGATAACCGGCCGTCGGCATCGGCCCGGATGCCATCCTGCCAGGCGATCCCGATCCGGGCGGGCTTCAGATCCGCCCGCTCCACCGCGATGATCCGCTCCATGATCTCATACGGCGAGATAACCTTGCCCGCATTCATTCGTTCGGCCAGTTTGATTTTGACGACTTTTCGCTTCGGCGGTTTGCCGCCGTCGCTCTTTCTCGGTCTGCCCCGTTTCGCCATCTGTCACCTCCCCGCCCGCACGCCGCAGCGCCGCCAGTCCTCACAGCTCGGGCAGACCATTGCCGCCAGACCTGCGCAGACCGCGACCGCGGCCGTCCTTAGCGTGTGAAAAATCTTCCTTGCCATCATGGGTCCTTTTAGAATTGATGATTTGTGATTTGCGATTGATGATCGTAAAGCTGGCGGGCCGCATCGATGCCTCGCGTGACTGGTCTTCGCCACGCTATACCGTATGCTGCTGATGCGGCACAGCCACGGGCCCGGAGTCCATCGCCGCCAGCGAAACTTCAAAACGCGGCGATCAACCGGTCGCCGCGTTCGGAGGAGGGTGATGAAAACATTGATGATTTACGATTGATGATCGATGATTGAAATAGACTGGCGGGCCGGATTCCCCACCCGGCTCCAATTTCGATTGAGCGGTTTTTCGCCGCTCGCTCCGCCCCCTCGACCCAGCGCTCGAAACGCGCCGCCGCCAGCGATGATGCCGGCCCGGCCTTCCGAGGAAGCCGGGCGTGATGAAGGAGGCTTGCAGCTACTCCTTCGGTATGACCAATGGATTTTCGCAAGTGACCAGGGGATCAGACCAATTTCCTCATAATCCCTTGGTTGTAGGTTCGAATCCTACCGGGCCCAGCGGCAGGTGATTGAACGCGTTACGGGCATTGTCCATCGACAATCGCTTGTCTACTGCGACGTAGTATTGGTTGGTCGTCTGCATGGATGCGTGCCCGAGGATGGACTGGGCGTGGGGCATCGGGACCCGCTGCTCGGCCAAATGCGTGCCGGCATTCTTCCTCAGCGTGTGGAAGGTGCCGGCTTTTATTTTGGCCGCATCGCGAATCCGGTGAAACTCACGCCAGAAATTGCAGTAGGGATAGTTGCGGATCCGCTCGGGCAGCGGCCAGGGCTGGGCCAGGCGAAGCTCGTACGTCACTCGCTTCAGGAAGGGATACAACCAGCCCGCGTGAACCCGCAGCCGCCAGAAAAAATTGACCAGGTCCTCGGACATCGGGACATCCCGATCCGAGCCGCCCTTGGTGCCCCACTGCCACCAGCCCGATGCCCGGTCGTCATCGCGGTACTGGATGCGCAGGGTTTCGGCGGCCAGATCGATGTCATGGTCCCATCGCAGATTCCAGATCTCGCCTTCCCGCAGACCGTGTAGGCCGACCAGGAAGAATCCGGTCCACCGCAGCCGCGTCAAGGGGGCCTGGAAACCGGCCCCATCCACCGCATCGAGCATCGCGTGCAGATCGCTCGGCGAGTACACCTGCACCAGCCGCCGGTCCGGCTTCATCCGCTTGACCCCGGTGAATGGATTCACCGTTCCGGCATACTCCGGCTGCTCGCCGAGCCAGCGATAGACCTGACTGACCGCAGCGCAGTAACTGTGCACCGAAGTCACCGGGTGCCCGTGGGCCTCCCGGCACTTGGCATGATCGCGGAGCCAGACCTGGAACTTCGCCGCCCCAGCACCGGGGTACTGGCCGCAGAACGCCATCCATTTCTTCCAGGCGCTGCGGCACTTGTGCTTCGTCGCCCCTTTCACGGGCGACCACGATTCGAACTCTCGAAACGATTCAGGTAACGTCATAGAGGTCCTCCTTTCATCGAGAGCAGCTGCAAGCCATCTCGCAGACTACCCCGGAGTCCCCGTCAACGCTACCGTTGAGTTACAGAGATATGAACTTGTCAAAGATCATCCTTGATCCTATCGCCGACCGGCGAACCGGGGGGCCGCGCCTTTGGCGCCATGGCCGCCATACCGTTCATTCGCTCGATCTGCAAAGTCATCACTCGCCGGGTGGCGAGATCATTTCACATGTACCCAGCTTTGTTTGTCCCTGATCCGGCAGATTTGAGAGCAATGATTTCCGCTCAACGATCACCTCGCATTTGCCCTCGCCCGCCTCCATGATGACGACCTGATTGCCCGCAGCCTCCTCCCGCTCGATCAGGGCCTTCAAGACCGCCTGGTCCCGGTCTGCCGCCACCTGCTGCCGGAATCGCCGGACCGCCGTCCGCTCCGTCATCCACGCCGGCAACTGCACGATCCCGCCCCGGCCAATCACCATCCGCCGCTCGTACCCGTGACTCGTCATCACGATCAGCAGCGAGTGCCCGCCGGTCCGGTCGTACTGGCCCTTCAATGCCCGCTCCAGGGCCTCGATCGCGTCGAAAACTTCCGTGTTGACCATGACGGCTCCGCCTTGGATTTACCATTTACGAGTTACGATTTACGATTGACCGCACCACGGTCACTCATCATCATCATCATCGATCTCGGCATCATCCTCATCCTCATCGATCTCGTCATCATCCTCATCCCCGTTCTCAACATAGTCCTCGTCCACATCGTCATGATGATCTTGTTCCCATCCCGGATCTGGGTCGTCGAAGTCCAGGTCTACCGCCGATCCCTCGGCATCCTTGAGGATAGGCTCGATTATGACTTCTGCCAGGGACTTCATCGGGTCGCCCCCCTCTGAGTCGCGGCCAGCCGCGTGTATCGAACCTCGATACCCAGCCTCCGGAGTTCCTTCTGCGCGTTGGCCGCCCGCTCGAAGTTGCCGCGCTCGAGGGCCCGCTCAAGAATGAAGAACCACGCTACCGGGCTTTCATTGTAGTCAATTTTAACCGGCCGGTCACCGTCATCGATCTTCGATCCATCCCTTCGTGCCATGTGCGGTCCTCAGTCAACCTGAAATCATAAATCACCCGGGCCTCGGCTTGGGGCCTCCTTGCCCCGCGCCGCAAGCCCACGATCAGGAAAGCATCCCTGTACCAGCGAATGATTGCGATGGCGTGCCGCCGGATGTGACCCTCCTTGCCGGCGGCCGCCGGCCGGCGGCTCCATCCGCCGCCCTGGAATCTGAAATTTGAGATCGACGATGTATGGAAAACGGACTGCGCCGAAGACGGGGTAGCGGGTCGCGAGTCGGCGCAGTCCGACGGTATTCTGGGGCAGGCGGCGTTTTGAAATGCCATGGATGGTATCTCTTTTTGCCTGTGACTGCCCCATTTTCGAATGTGGGCCGCGCGATGGAGAACGAAGAGGCAGGTACGCGCGGCCCGCGTGGTGTTGCATGCCGGCCCCGGTCAGTGATGGCACTGGGGCACAGATCGTCACGATTCCGAAAAGCGGATATCGCGCCGAGGCCGGCGACGGTCTTCGATTGTCGATTTACGATTGACGATTTACGATTCAACTTCGGGCCCTTCGTGGTTCAATCCGGTCAGTTCGGGTTCGCGATCTCCCGCTTGATCCAATCTAAAAACGTCTCGATCTGCATGCCGAGCGTGACGGCCTTCGACCCGGCCGGAGGGTCATTGCCTGCCGCCGGCGGCGGAATGGCCACGCCGGCCGAGATCAAACCCATCACCGCGGCATCGACCTCCGGCTTGTGCCTCGCCCGGAACAACCCGATCTGGCCCGCCGTCAACATCATAGCAGCCTCCAAACTGGCATCCCAGCCCTGTCGCCTCGCCTCGACGAGCCAGGCGTACACGGCCTCCTGCAGGTCCCGCAGGGTCAGATCGCAGATGACGATACTCGATGGATCAGCCATGATGATCTCCGGTTTGTCATTTACCATTTACGATTTACGATTCCGCCGGCGGCAACTGGTCCAGCTCCCGGCGGAACTCCTCACACCGGCCGCAACCCACGGGACAGCGGCCGTCCACCCACAACACACAGGGCCCGTCGCCGGGCACCGGCACCGCCATCATCCGCGTCTCGGCGCCGCCCCAGACATCCAGGTCTTCGCCGCTCCGCGGCGATCCGCGATCCGTGATTTGCGACTGCTGATTCACTTCGTGCCCTTCGTGCTCTTCGTGGTTAAAGGTCCGCTCTGTGAATTTGGGCAATTTACTATTGACATTTCCGAACGCCACGCTATACTGTACCGCTATCGCGAACGGACTCACCGTTACACCCGGCGGCCCGAATCAACTCGGCTCCTCGCAGGGGCAAGGAGGCAATCCCATCAGCACAACTCGTTCGGCCTTCGCGGCGTCTCGTACACGCCTCAAGGGCTGCTCTTCGCCAGGCTCCTCCGAGCCATCCACGGCGATGCTCTGCCGGGACCATCCTTGATGCTCAACCATCCATTGCGTGTGAGAGTACAGCCTCATGGAGGAGATGTCAAGGGGAAAACTCAAGAAAACCGCAATTTTTCTCGCGGCCAGAGTGACGGAATTAAGTAATTGCTAAATTGATAAAGGGTTATGAAAATGCTCGGCATGGCTATTGAGGGTGGAAAAACCGCCGGCTGGCCTATCCCGCCGGACGTCAAAGAGGACTTCACTACCTTTTGTAAGGATGTTGGGACCCTGGCGAAAGATGATTGCGCTGGGGCGTTGTTCGTATGGCAATACCTCCCGGCGCAGATCAGGGAGTGGGCGAAACTCGGAGCCAAGGGCATCAAACCGGTGGATGGGAACTTCTGGGCGCATTTTGGGGCTGGCATGGGAGCATACATCCAGCGGGGGTTCCTCGATTTTCTGACTGGAAGCACCTTGGAAGCGGATCACATCAGGCGGGGAATCGATCCGGGGGCGAAGGCCGACCAGATCGCGAGCCGTGCTTCATCACCCACGGAAGGGGCGGCGTCGATGATCGACCGAGCCGCAACTGATTCAGCATCGCCCGCCGAAAAGCAGGTTCGTAAAAGAGTAACTCGTCGATGATCTGAAGACAGGTGAAGTCGATTGTCGAGGGTCCGCTGCGATGGTCGCTCGCTACCATAAGGCTCTCCAGCACATTGTCAGTCAAGATGCCCCCAACCACTGCCGAGCAGAATAGTGCCGTGGGATGTGGATGTCAACACTTTTTAACCACAGAGGGCACGGAGGCCGCAGAGAAAAGGAGATCGTATGAGAAAGGCGAGTATCGCGATTCTGGTGTGCCTGGGCGTTGCGGCCGTGCTTCTGCCCGGCTGCACGACGGCGGGTCCGTACGTCACGAACGTGGCCTATGACGGCCAGGGGAACCTGCTGGTGACGAAGAACACGGTGGTCTTCAACGGGTTCTTCGGCACGGTGGGCAACGGCGATAAGGAAACCACCGTGACTATCAAGGCCCCCGTCATCCAGAAGTGACAGACCGAAGATCGCGAGGAGCCGCCGAGACGCCCTGCCGGGATAATTCTGGCCTTCGGCAATCTCATCCTAATGGCCATCTGCGGGTTGGGCTGGTGGACCCTGCCGGGATAAGAATAAGGGCCGGGCGCACGGGCCCGTCCCCACAGGAGAAACGACGCACGCGGGCCATCGTTTCCCGGGTTTTCACCTTTTCAGTGAAAGGGTGAATTTCTTGAAAACAGCGTCATTCCTCGCCGCCGAGCCTCCGCGATCATTTGAGGGCCAGGGTCAATAGCAGGCCGGCGAGGAAGGTGAGGAGACTGATCACGGTCGTCGCCCACAGGGGCAGGCGGTTGCGGATCGTATTGATGGCGGTCCACTGCTGCTCGTCGATGTCGTGCAAAGCCTTATCCTTTTCCTGCAGGCCCTTGATGGCCTCCTCATGCCGGGCCCCGATGATGCATTCGCCATTCGACATCGCCTATCTCCCTTCATTCACAATCATCAATCATCAATCGTACATCGCCCCGTCACTGCGGCTCGGCCATGATCTGCATGGCCACGTCATAATTCTTCCCGTCTTCCAGTGCGATCCCGCTGCCCGAGTTCAGAGGCTGGGTATCGATCAACGGGCCCGCCGTGCCGCTGATCACAGTGGTCAGGAACTTCGTCTTGGCCAGATTCCAGTTGCCGCCGTCGGCCGTGAACGTCACTTCGTCCGTGGTCAGTGTCCGGCCGTTCGTGCCGCCGGCTGCACTGATCATGCCGGTCGAGCTGCTCGGGATCGGTTGCCGGGCGTAGCCGTTGCCCGTGAGCTCCGTCAGAGCGGTCAGGCTCGCGTTGTCGGCGATCTCGGTCTCGATATCCTCCGCCCAGCCGATGTAGTAGTTCGCCGGCTTGGTCTGCAGTCCGTTAGCCAGCTCGAAAAAGTGCTGGATGCCTTCTGTCTTGATACTCATATACAATTCCCTTTTTTACAAATCATCCAAGTACCCTTCTCGGACTGCCGTCATTTCCTCCCCAGTCAGGGCGTAATCAAAGACAGCCACCTCATCAAGATTGCCGTCAAAATAAATGGAGCCATACTCCTCCGGCGGAAGAAGACCCGCAGCACCCAACCTGAATTGACAATCATATACACCCGTATGAACTGCCGGCGTAAACCCGGATTGTGAAGTCGTTCCGGAAGCAATCACGCTGGCCGTGTTATCATCCCACAAAACGTAACTTGAATCCTTCGTTGTCGAGTTGAATGCAAAACAGAGATGATACCATCGCCCCGTATATAAGTTGGCAATGATCTCCATGCCACGTCCATACGTTTCTCCTTCGTAGTCTGGAGTACCAATATCATCCGCGTACGAAAAAGGAGTCTGGCATCCTATTGTATATTCAGAGCCATCCCCATTGGGATAGTAACTTATTTCGAAACTACCTTTTGCGAACTGGTGTCCCTCTTGATCAATCCACACGCTACTATCCAACAGATCCGCAAACTCATAGTCACCGTCGTTCCATGCCGGCAAGCTATTGCATTTGAACCAGATGGACACGGTTGCATCCTTATTGGATGTGCCAGCTTTGAACGGGAAATCGGATGACATTTGAGAATCGGCGCGGCTCATATACGCTGACGAACTGCGAGCGAATAGTCCGGAGTACAATCCTTGCTTGTGGTTCGTTCCGTCTGCCGTCACGTTGGCATTCGTGAGCGTATTGCCGCCTATCGAGTCCGTCGTCAATGCCCCACTCTCCATCCTATACAGGGCGACCGGAGCAACTAAGGAGAAGGAGGCGTACGGCCCGTACTCATACGCGGCTCCGGTCGAGTAGAAGATCTCCGAGTAGCCTTCATTATCGAGAATGCGGGACTCGCTCGTCGCGGTGGCGGCCGGGGCCCCGGCCGCCGGCGGCGTCCCGTAGGACGTATATGCCTGGCCGAAGACGTCCTCGATCACTTCAATGATGCACTCGCCCTCGGTCAGACTGCCGCGGTCGATCGTGACCACTCGAACGATCATACTGGCGATGTTCAACTCGGGGTAGGCGATCTCGATCACGCTGGTCTCGTGCAGGTGGGCCATCGTCCGCAACGCATGCAGGGTCAGCCGCTTGGGCATTGCGGAGATCTGCTGCTGGATTCGGGCGGCGATCGTATTGGCCAAATCGCCGTCGCAGACGAAGGCACTGTAATCGAGCTCCTGGACTATCGGGTGACCGCCCTGCCGGGCCAGTAGGGCGATATCGTCTGCCACCGCCGGGCGGCTCTGATCCGTGGTCCGGTCGTGCCACAGCACCACGGTTCGCGATGGAATCGTGCCGGGCGAGCTGGTCGGCATGGACTCGACCCAGAAGTCGCTCTCATCGAAGATATCCAGCGGGAGGTCGTAATCCTGGCGTATGAGTCCGATCTCGAATTTGCCCGTGGCCGGATCCGTGTAGACCTTGCCGTCTATGATCTGCTCGACCTGGTGGATCATGTCGTCGATGCCGTCCGGGGCACTGTCCCAGGCGTACGATAGGCCCATGCCCTCGTCATAGCAGGTCTCGGCGGCCGTCGCGAAGGTGTCCCCGATCAAGCCGGGGTCCTTGCCCATGCCGATGATCGGACAGGTGATCCACTCGTAGATCATGTGGATCGCGTTGAAGTCGGCGTACGCACCGACCGGGGCCTTGGCGATGTACCACATCGCGTCGCCATCGACGAGCTTCTTGGTCGCTTTGACCAGGAACGACAAGGGCTTGAGCTGGGGAACGCTGCCCATATATACGTCAGCCAGAATGACGCCGGTGAATCCGCGATACGCGGGCTGGTCCGCGCCGAGCCAGGCCTCGAGGTAGCTGTCCAGGGTCTGGGTGATGCCGCCGTATTGGATGTGCACGACGCCGGAAACGCCGCCTTCACGTTCGTACCCGCCGAAGCAGTACGGGGCCGCGATCGTCGCCGTAGTGACGCCATCCGCCGCCCGGGCCGTCGGATCGTTCAATACGGGCCAGACGCAGGTATCCGCGACCCAGATTTGAAGAACGCCGTCGACGTTCGCCTGGCAGATGCCCATGTGCAGACTGACGTTGTAGTAGAGCGCGATGGAGGCCCCGTGGTTCTTCTCTTTCTCCTCGACGTGATAATTGAAGATGGGACTGATCGCATTGGGTCCGCGATACCGCCGGCAGCCTCGGACCACGGGCAGCGGGCGACCCTCCGTGGCGGTCGGCAGATTGAATGCGGATGAGCCGGCGGGATTGCCCTTTGGTTTCTGGCGTAGAAGATATGCAATGCCAGTTGAAACCGCCGTGGCAATAAGTGTCCAGACGAGCCATACCACCAAAGCCGGCCAAACGGCGAGAATGCATGGAGCCATCATCATCACGCGATCCCCCACATCGAGAATGGGTCGGTGTCCGGGATGTTCTTCTGGCCGCGATAGTTGTCGCCGTTGCCGAACTTCACATCGCAGGTGGTGAAGAGGTGATCGCAGCCAGGATAGACATCGAAGGTCTGATCTGCGGCCACACCCGGCGCCGAGGGCGAGATCGTGACGTCCTGGCCGATGTGCCGAATGATTTTGCGGCGGCGGCCATTGACCACGATATCGCCGCCGGTCCACCAGCCGTCGGTCTGATATCCGAACGCCATGGCCGTGAGCACGTTGCCGCTGACGGCCGATAGCACGCCGCTCACCTTATAGTCGGCCCGGACCACGCCGCACAGCACGGGAGTATAGAGCTCGACTCCGCACTGGCGGCCGTAGCGAGTGACCAGGCCGGCTCGCTGCATCGCCGCCGTAGCCGGATCGATCACGATCTCGGACCAGCGGTCGCCCCGGCGGCTCTGCTGCCGGAAGACCACGTCGAGAACGTCACCTTTGAAAATCGCTTGGACGTCCGAGCCGTGGCCCTTGTACCGCGCGTAGTGGATGATGTCCTCGGGGGCGGCGACGGTGTACTGCCAGGCGAACGGATTACGCCAATCCATCTTGACGATCGTGCGGCTCTTGAGTGCGGTCGTCCCCTCCTCGATCCGTCCGCCGGTGCAATAGCACTTGGTGTAGTCATTGCCGCCGTAACTCACGTCGGCGGGCGCGTCCGCGTATCGCCACCAGGTGCTCGTCGCGCCGAGTTGGAATGCGTGCAGCTCGAACGGGACGCCCTCGGCCAGCGAGGCCTCTTTCGCCGCGAAACTCATAGGCCCTCCCGGCATTTTCGATTTACGATTGACGATTTACGATTTGAGAGGGAAGAACGACGGACCCTCCCATCGTCGCGGCCCCCGGCTCTTCCCCAATTCGTAATTCGTACTTCGTACTTCATAAATCTCTCACGTCACTCTCACCAGCTTCACGGCGCAGTCCAGGGTCCCGCGGTCCTGCCATTCGAACGTCACGTCATCGCTCGCCAGCCGGCATTTGTCCACCCAGCAGAGACTCTGCCCCGCGTCGAATGCCTGCCCCGGCGCCGTGAGCAGATCGATCCGCTCCTCGGCATCGCTGATGACCGCCAGGCCGGTCACCTTGCGGGGGATGATATCGGCGAGCGGCGGGCGGAACGCCAGATAGGTCCGCAGGGCATTGAACCCCATGTTGCGAGTGAATCCGCGATTGGCGACGTAGAGACTCGTATCGCTCGATCCGCAGGGCCGCGTGAGCGTCAGATCGGCCGCAAACGTCGGGACGAGGAACGCCGTCTGGCAGCCCTTGATCGCGTACAGGAACTGCCGCAGCCGCCAGCATGCCTGCATCGTCCTCGGATGCCAGATGTGGCCCTGGATCGTTGCGTTGAAGTCGGCGTTGCGTACCACGACGAACGGGCCGGTGCCGGCGTCGAGAACGGCGGCATCGGGATCATGCTCGAACTCGCCGTGATCGCTTGGCCAATAGGCCGGATCCGTCAGGACCGTCATACCGTCATAGGTCATCGCGGCCGCGAACCCGGTGACGGCGGCGAGATCGGCGACGTCGACCTCCCAGGTCAGATCGATCAGGGCGGCATCTCTGTACCGCTCCACCCGACCCGCGCCCAGGCACCAGCCGATCCGGCAGGGCATGATCCACGGGCTACCGCTATAGGCGCGCACCGTGGGCATCGATAGGGTCAGGGCTGCATCGGCCACGCCGGCGACCTCGACGATCTCATACAGTTCCTGTGATTGCCAGATCATGGCGTAACTGCCGACGCGGTAATCGGCATAGCGCGTGTCGATGGCGATGGCACTGCTGCCGGCGGGCAGAACGGCCGTGTGGGCGGTGGACTGCGACCCGAGAGGGATCGGCCAAGTATTCGACAGCCAGCCGTGAAGAACGGCCTCGAAGGCCGCGTAATCCGCGTCCCCGTCGATGAAGACCTGCGTCGTGAACGCCTGGCGGGGGAACCCGAGATGGTGGGCGATCCGCTGCTCGGTCCGGTCGTGGGAATCCAGTATCTCCGTATTGAACCGCAGCCGTTCAGTCACCGGCCAGGTCCATCGGCCGATGGATGGGGCGAAACTGATGACGTTCAGGTCCGCGGTCATCGAGCACTCGGCCCGGAAGTGCGCTTGCCATGAGATCATGTACAGGCCGTGCCGAATGAGATCGATTTCGGCAGGGGTCAAAATGTCATTGAAGACCGCCAACTCATCGAGGTGCATGTCGGAGTAGCCGCCGCCGGCGTCGCCGCGGATCCCGCTGTTGATCCGCGTACTATTCAGCGAGATGCTGTTCGCCGCGTTGCCGGTCTGCAGGGCGCCGCCGCCAAGCCGGGCATCGGCGGCAAGGTCCCAGCACTCGAATTGATAACTCTTGTCGGCGTCGTCGTACGTGTAGGCGACGAAATACCAGGTCCCGATTGCCGGCGCACCGCCTGAAAACGTGATCACCTCGTTCAGTGTGCCCGATGTATGGCCATGATAGACCCGCAACGCAATGGTCCCGCTGGTATTGTTCACGTGGAGCCACAGACTACGCCCGCCGGAAAGCGTGTACTTGCTGTACAGCGTGGCATTGCGACTGGTCAATAGCGCATCGAGACGAAATATGCCGGTGATACTGATCTTTTTGACCGAGTCATCGCTTTTGAGGGGAAAACCCGTGGAAAGATTGGCATCGTTGAGATAGGCGGAAACTCCTCCCGCCGTGGTGAATATCCCGGCGGCATCACCCTCTTTATGATCGGCGGCGTCCGTATCGAGCGTGAGCGCGGAGAAATGCAGATGATTGCCATTGCCCGACACGTCGTAGAGGTGTCCCGCAGTCGGATTATCGAGGTCCGCCGTGTTGAACTGCCAGGCGGCCTTACAGTTCGAATCCAACTGGAATTGATTGGCCATAGTCCCGCTCGCCTACGTCTGAGTCACCGTAATTTCGCCGATAGGAAAGCTCGGCGCGATGCTCGTGCCGGTAACGATCTGGGGGAACGGTAGCGGCGTCGAGTGGATCAAATTGCCGCCGGAGGCGGCGTCGAACAGGCAGACGTGCGTGATCGTGCCCCAGGCCCCCGTAGGCGTGGGAAACGTCACGGCGACGTCGTTACTCTTGACGCCGGCGGCGGCCGCCGTCCAATCCGTCGTCTCGATCTCGACCCGGTCGTACGATCCGCTCGACGGCTCCGCCAGACCGCCGCCGCCCACGCCCGGATCGGCGGTGGACAATCCCGCCCAGACACTATCGGCGAGCAGGTATTCGACCAGCAGATTTGCGGCATAAGTGCTTAGGCTCATCCTCGGTTCCTCCCGGTGTGGTACATCACCAGTTGTTCGCCCTCACGCCCTTCCATATCCTTGCGGTGCAGCAGGTCCCGCCGATCCACGATCGTCGCGTTGATCTGCATCTGCTTGGCGGCGATCTGCTTCAATACGGCGAGCATCTCACCGAAAGCCGGATTACCCCCGCCGCCGGCATGGACGCCCAGCCGTCCGGCATTGTCCCGGGCCAGCGGCAGGATGCCTTCCTCGCCGGCCTCACCCATCACACCGGTGCCCCGGGCGAACGGGAATAGCGTGGGCCGGTCGATGACGGTTCCCCGGCCGAAGGGGATGATGCCCCGCGTGCCGAAGACGTTGCCCAACCGGCTGACCGGGACGTCGTAATTGCCCGCGGCGGCCCCCGTGGATGTCATACCGCCACCGCCGCCACCGAACCCGCCGGCGATGCTGCCGCCCAGGTTCTTCAGGAACGTCGTCCCCAGGTCCATACCCTGCGTGATGATCGGCTTCCAGAGTTGCTCCTGCATCCAGTATTCGAGCATCTTGAGGCCGACCCGCTCCAGGGACTTGCCGAGGTCCTCACTGCGAAAGACCGCGTCCGAGAGGGACCCGACGATCCCATCCCGCATCTGGACCGCCAGTTGGCCTGCGATCTGGGCGGTCGTCAGGAGCGACTCCTGCATCTCCTCAATACTCTGCGACCAGCCCTCGCCGAACGTCACGTCCGCCAGGTCCCGGGCCCGCTGCATCTCGTTGACGACCCGCGTCAATTCCTCCCGCTGGGCGGCGGTCAGCTCCACACCCCGCTTGAATGCCTCGTTCGTCGCGTTCTGAATGACGGTCTGCCGCTCCCGCTCTTTATTGGTCAACCCGGCCAACCGGGCCTCATCCTGCATCGCCCTCGTCGTCTGCTCGAGCTCGGCGTTGAAGTCCGCTTGCGCCGCCTTCAAGACGAGTCCCTCTATCTCCTGCCTCTCGGCAGCCGTCAGGTCCACCGTGGTGCGCAGACCTTTGTCGTAATCCTCCTGAACGGCGGCGGCGGCCTTATCGAGCGACAATGCCTGCTGCCTCTGGAGTGCGTTCGTGCCGCGAATTTCGGACTCCAGACGCAGTTTATTCAGCACATCGCTCATGGCCGTGAGTTGCGATTCGGCCTGATCGCCCGCTCCTTCACGCCCGGCCCCGCCGGCCGTCGTGCCGCCGGGGAATAGATTGCGGGGCAACATCAGACCCGGACCCAGCACGCCGGGAATCGTTATGGTCTGACTGCGGATGTACTCCATTTGCCGGCGGGCCTTGCTCTCCTCGGCCCGCTTGCGCATCTCCCCGAAAAAGGTCTGCGTCCGCGTCACGTTGTCCGGCTGCTGCGCAATGGACCCGGATGGAGGCTGACCGCCCATCGTGCCAGCTACCTGGTCCACCAGCAAGCCCCTCCGCTCATTACGGAGTTGTCGATGGATTCGCTCGTACTCCGCCGTATCCTGGGGCGGCATCGTCTCAAAATGACCACCCCAACCCTGGCCTCGCCATTCCTCTTTGAATGCCCGCGGTTCTTCCGGGTGCAGCACGCGATATCGTTCTTGAGCCGCCTGCTGAGTCATCATCGGTCCAGCAAGCATCTCCGCCGTCGGACCAGCACCCCGCTGGGCTTCGCGGTATTTATCCACAACCCAGATGAGTGACGCCATAGGCTTCAGGATATCTGTCGTCGTTCGCTCGATCTGCGAGAGGAGATCGAGCACTTTGGCGGCAGCTACGCCGACGCTTTCCATCGCGGTCGTGCCGGTCGAACCGAATCCCTCACCTGCCGTCGCCGCATCCGTGATCTGACCCGCGAAGGCTTCGACGTATGGAGCCAACTCGATGACGGCGCGATACAGTACTCCGGTCATGATCCCGCGCATTTTGGCCAGTTCGACATTCGCGGCCCGCACGGTGTCGACGTCGAGCTGCGTCAGGACCAAACCCAGCTTGCGGCCCTCTTCCGCCTGGGCCGTCAAGGCGGCCGAACCCTTTTCCAACAGATCGAGGACCTCGGACTGACCCCGGCCGAAGACGTCATAGGTCAATCGGAGCCGGTCGCCCCGGTTCGTCACCTGGGCCATCGCATCCGCGACCGAATAGAATACCTGGGCGGAGTCCATCTTGGACAATTGGCGGGCATTCAGACCGAGTTCCGCAAAGGCATACCGGGCCTCGCCGGCGCCCCGGCTCGCTTCCGATAGCCGCCGGGTCATCGCCTCCATACTGCGGTTCACCGTATCGGTTGCCAGGCCGGTCCGCCGGGCCGAATACTGCAAGGCGGTCAGACCCTCCGTCGTGGTGCCGAGTTTCTCGGAGGCGTGGCCGATCTCTCCGATGTCCTTCGCGGTCTTCTGGAGTACGTAGCCTATCGAGCCGATACCGGCCAGGCCCACCGCCGTGACGGCGAGGGACTTCAGCGACCGGCCGAGCGTCGTCATCCCGCGGTCGATGCTCGACAGGCCCGCGGCACCGCGATTGAAAACTTCGAACACGATTCCAACGGTTGTCGTCGCCATTAGAAAACCTCGGAGAGCGAACCACGAAGAGCACGAAGCTCACGAAGGGAAACCCAAAGAAGATTTTTCCCTCTTTCAGTTCTTCGTGTCCTTCGTGCTTGCATCTTTACGTCCTTGTCTTCGGTCCTCGTCGCCGCTTCCTCGGGGCCGGGCCCAGGAGCTGCCGCAGAATCCTCCCGGCTTCTTCCCCGGCTTTCTTATCGCCCAGCATCGCCCGGACCACATCGGCCAGGTAGATCGTTCGCAGGTTCTCAGCCGATTCGCCCCACGGGCATTCCCACTCGGCCAATTCCAGGCGGCGAAGCTCATAGTCGCTGAACCGCGTCTCGATCTCGCCAATAGGCAACCCATAATGAGCGCTCAGGCGAACGAGGAACCGCTCATGAACATCACTGCGAAGTTTTTTAGTATCTCGGGGTCTGCCTTACCCCCGACGGCGGAGACCTTCATGCACAAAGCCGTGAGCGGCGCCAGAATGATGGGGGGCCATTCGATCATCCGCATCAGGTCGATGTCCTTAAACAACAGCGTGCCGGCCTCGTCGCGCACGGAGCGGATGATCAATTTGACATCGGCGAACGCATCATCGATCCGCTCGTCGCCATCGGGTTCGCGGACCTTGACGCACGAATCATACCATGCCCTCTTCTCGGTCGGCGTGAGGCCCCAGACCCAACCCTGTTTGCCGCTGGGCAGCATGAACGGCTCTTTCGGCCGCGCGTTGCGGTAGACCATGAAGTCATCGGCGGTCGCCTGCGGCGGTTTGGCCGCGGGCCGGGTCTCCGGAACTTTGATTTCTTCGGTCATCGATTCTCCTGTGGATTTACGAATTACGATTTTCCGTCGTCTGCACTACCCGCGATTACGCCGCGGCGGTGTAGGTCCACTTGGTGACGGGGGCAATCGTCACATCGAAGGTCATCTCGTCGCTCACCTCCATCGGGACGGCGCCGACCTTGGCGATCCGGCCGAGACCCACGTGCGTATTGCCGATGGAGTCGGTGATCGTGAAGGTGTCCTGAGTATTGGCGCCGGCGTAGGTCCGCAGGGTGCCATACAACGTCTTGGTCGTGGCGTCATAGACCATCTTGACCTGGGCGTTGCCCTCATCGAGCGTCGTCGGAAGCCGGGTGCCAATCCGGTCGGTGTCCGTGATGCAGCGGACGACCTTGACTGCGGCCTCCAGGCCCTCGATAATGACGCTCTCGATGTTCGGGAACGTCCCGAGCGCATTGCCTACGACTGAACCGCCGTATCCGGTACTGGGCATGATGAACTCCTTTCTGCTACGCTTGCGCGTATGGGTTGGTGATCAGAACCTTGTAACTGATACTCACCGGCAGCGCGACGACCGTCGCCTGCCGGACCCTGTCGATCCAAATCTGGGCGTTGCCGACCTCGATCCAATAGGCCAGGCCCCCGCACATCCGGTCCGGGCCCGGGTTCGCCGCGATCTCCAGGCCCAGCCGCTTCTCGATGTCCGCGATGATCCTGTTCTTCCTCTGATCCACCGGAACCGCAGGCTCCGCCGAGGCGATCAGGTACGTGCTCACCATGAAAGGCTGTGACTTGAACCGGTGGGTCAATGTCGGCTTCTTCGCCTCCACGGCCTCATCATCCTCGATGAACACGGTCAGGTCGCCCACGGTCTCATCCATCCCGTATAGCACTTCGTTCCGGCTGACCTTGAGCCCGTAGTGATAACCCCCGGCCGTCGTGATCTCCTGCAACGCTGCCAGCAGCCATTCGGCGATCCGTTCCACGATGGGCTCAGGCATCGGCGGGGCCTCCGCGATTTACGATGTGCGATTTATGATTTACGATTTGAGATCTCATCGCGGCCACTTCCTTTCCAGCTCGTACTTCACCTGGCCGTCGATCTCCTTCGTGAGCCGGTGTTGGCCTTCGCCGTGGACCGCTGCCAAGAGATCGGGAGCATCCGTGACAATCTTGGCGATGGATGGACCCCGCAGGTACACCAGGGGCATACGCCGGACCAGATCGCCGCGACGCGTCAGCATGTCATCGCTGACGCCTTTCTCGCCCTTCTTCTTGCGTCGCCAAGCGGCCCGGCTCTCGATATACTCGCCGCTCTTGCTCTGCGTGAATCCCTCCGTGATGAAGGCCCGGGGGATCAATCGCTGTCCCATTTCGCCGCCGCCGTACGTGATGCCCTTGGCCGTCTGGCGGGCATTGAGAAACCTCGTGACGGACAACCGCTGGGCGCTGATATCGAGCCGCCATCGCCAGTTCGTGTAGCTCGCCTTCTCGGCATCGACGATCCGGTCCATCACGGACCGCTTGCGAAGAGCGATTTTGCGGCGGATCGAGACATCGAGCATCGTCCGCCCGGCGGACGCCGTCCGCTTCAGGGCCCGGTAGACGATCCGGGGCAGCAGGCGGGGATGCTCCGCCAAGGCCCGCTGCACGGCGGCAAGCTTCGCCTCATCGAACGTCACTCTAATCATCGGATCAGCCATGAATCAGTCCGCCATCCACACAAATCGTAAATCGTAATTCGTAGATCGAAAATGCATCAATTCAGCTCCCAGGTCACCAGCCCGCCGTCTTGACCGACCGGTCGGACTATTCTCAGTTTCACCAGCGCCCCGCCCATCTGGAGCCGCACGCTCATCATGTCCCGATCCGTCCACGTGCCCGGCACGATCCCTTCCGTTGCGCTAGGCTTCGCCTGCACCTGCACGGGCTGCATCCGTGCCCGGGGTTCCGCCTGGCGGTCCGGCGGCTGACGCATGACGATGATCGTAATGGCCCGCTCGACGCCGACGGCCGGGTGATAGATCCCCTGTTCGCCGTACTCCGAGAGGAAGAAGTCGGCGTCGCCGGCCAACAATTCGTCGAAAGGAGACAGATCGGCGTCCACCGCGATCAGAGGGGCCCGGTAGGTGTACTCGAAATGATGCGTCTCGCCCGCGTAGAGCACCTCGGCCCAATAGGTATAATCCACACCCTGGGCCGGCTCAATGAACGCGTACTCGTAGGTGCCCGCGGCCGTCCGGGTCATCGCGGTGCCCGCCGCCACGACGATCTCGCCGCCGACGCCCTGGCGGACCCCGAAAACGCCGTCCGGGTCCGAGAGCGTGACGCTCGTGACATCGGCGAGAACGCCCGCGATCCGCGTCTTGACGGTCAGATTCGCCATCAGCGAACAACCTCGCTTTCCACCGTGAACTCCACCGGGGTCGATATCTCGACCACCTCATCCGAGTAGGGGATGTGCAGATCGCCGGACTCCCTGGGATACAGCGTGTACCTCACGCCGGCGATCCACGCGCCTGCGGCAATGGACAGCGTCCAATGGCCATCCGACTCGTGCGCCATAGCGCCGGCGGAGGACTCCGCAGACTGCCAGGTGACGTCAGAGGCGCGAAACCATTTGCCGGCGTGGGACCCGCTGCGAGCGATGAGGTACGCCGTGACGGTCCCCGAGACGATTGGACTACCGTCGCTTCGGCCCAGCAGATCCGCCACTACCGTATTCGCCTGTCCCGCCGTGAACGATTGCATGTCAGGCCCCCAAGAGCGTGACGTTCCAGGTCACCGTCAGCGTGTCGCTCGCGCCCTTGTTGATGGCGCCGGAGAACACGGCGATGGCGAACGTCCCGGTCGCATCGGCTTCGCCGGCGTCGGTCGTGTTGCCGCAGATCGAGACGCGGTTGATCGTGGAGTTCGTGCCCTCGCTCGCCGCCCAGAGCCGACGGAACTGGACGATGTCGTTCGACGCCCCGGCCTTCGGCGTGCTGTCGTCCAGCGCTTTGGCGGAGCCGGAAACGTAGTCCGCGGCCGCGATGAAGCTCCCGGCCCCCGTCTTCGTCGCCGCCGTCGTGGCCGTGCCCAGTTTCATGCCCCATGTGGCATACGCGGCGGTATAGAACGCGGCCGCCGCGTACTTGTCACCCTGGCCGGTGACGAGGTTCTGAACGATCTTCCTCTGTTTCAGCTTGCCGTCCTTGTCTCGCAACTCGGCGACCACGACGCCCCACAAACTCATTCGAGCCCGCGATTTTCTCTTGATATCCATAGCAACTCCTATCTCTTATGTTTCAGAAGCATGAAGGCCCAGACCGCCTTCAACAAAGCCCCGAACTGTTTCGACATCGCGTCCGTCATCCCGACCGTATCGTCGACCGTACGCAATGCGGTGACGACCCGAGCCATCGAATCCAGAACGCCTTCCACGTCGTTTTGCGTTCTGAGGTATTGGACCAGGCGCGTCACGTCGTCCGTGATTCCGAGTGAATCGGATACAGAAATCATCCTCCCGAGCACGATCCCATCCGTCATGCCCTCCGAATCGCTGATGATCCGGCTCACCGCGAACACGCTCGCCACGGCGTCCGCCATGCCGAGATGGTCCGACATGATCCGCAGCAGGACCTGCACGGCGGTCAACGAATCGCTCAGGCCCACGGCGTCATTGATCGTACGGACGAAGGCCCCACCGCCCTCGAATATCTCGGACATCGCGTCCGTGATCCCCAGGGCCTCGGAGAGGGTCCGGACCGCGTCCCAGAGTGACGACAGACTGTCCGTGACGCCGATCCCATCCGAGATCGTCTTGCCCTCGCCCTTACTCAGGCTGTCCGCCAGACCCAGAGCCTCATCGAGGGTCTTGGCCTCGCCCTTGGCCAAACTGTCCGCGAGTCCGAGGGTATCGGCAATCATGCGGATCACGACCGAGACGGTCACCGGCACATCCGTCACGCCGATGGAGTCGGACAGGACCCTGAACTGATCTTTCGTCACCGTCAGCCCGTCCGTCTCGCCCAGGGTTTCCGAGAAACTGCGAGTCGCTTCCCAGACGCGGATCAGTGAGTCTACAATGCCCAGAGCATCGGAAAAGACCTTGGTTTCCCCCTTCGACAGCGCATCGCCCAAACCGATCCCATCCGAAATCGCACGGATCGCGGCACTGACGCCACCGATGGAGTCAGTGCCGCCGATCGACTCCGTCAGGATCCGGGCATAGGCGCAGGCACGGGACATAGCGTCGGTGACGCCAACGCCGTCGTCGATCGTCCTCACGTAGGCCGTCCCGGCAAGCCGCGTCGCCGCCACCCACAATTCCAGGGGCCGGTGATGGAACATGGCGAAGGGATCGGCCGCTAACTGTTGGATCTCGTTTGCATTCAGAACACGATTGTAGAGAAAGACATGATCGATTACTGAAAGACCGTCATACGCGGCAGTAACACCCTTACCAACCTGCAATACTGAATTGCCAAAGGTGCTTAGTGTTCCACCATTTGCACCATTTGAAAGAACGCCATTCAAGTAATTGTTCGGATAGACGCTCCCGCCGGCGTGAGTAACAGCAATGTGAGTCCAGGCCGACGTCGTGAACGCGCTACTATACCGGCAGTTTCCTGATGTCTGGGCATGACTTACGGAAATACGGCTATTGGCAGGATCGTAGTACACGCATAGAACCTGATTGGCCGCTCCCGTGGCACCTTGTACATTCAGCAAACCGCGAACAGTCGTCCCCAAGTCCTGCGCCATGATGACGGCGGAGATCGGATTCGCGGCTGTAAATATGAGTGGCAAAGTTGCCTGAACGTAGTCGCCGGTCCCATCGAAATAGAGTCCCGATCCGTGTTTAGCGGCGACCCAAATGGCATTGGTTATCGTGCCATGATTGGGATTTCCACTGGAATCCCGCACGATAACTCCATTGCCTTCATTGAACAGCCAGCCAACGACCAGGCCCTGGGCCAGCGGATGACCCAACTGAATCTGCGAACCTAATGGAGGTTTCACGCTCATCGTTTAACTGGCCACTGGAATCGTCGCGTACTTGATCGCCGTCGCCGTGGTCGCCACGGCATTCGCCGTCGTATTGCCCCAATCCTGCACGAGAACGAATTTCTGAAACTGCTCGGCGGAGAGGAAGATCGTTTTCCGCTCCGTGTTATTCTGTGTGAACGGCATCTCGAACTTCACGGCCGCGCCGTTGGCACTCTCGTAGACCGTGTCGTCGACGTCCCTCAGAATGCTGATGGACAGGCCCGCCGTGGCTTTCGCGTGGTTGCTGTAGTCCGTGTCGATGGAGATCAGGCAGGCCGCCTTGCCGTCCAAATCGTATTCCGCCGACTGGTCCGTGATCGTACCGCCCTGCGTCAGCGCAATCGCCGCGTCGATGACTGTCCAGTTGGCTTCCCAGTTGTATCCCGTATCCGCCATGATTCCACTCCAAGCCTGGTTTTCTCTCGACTCTTCGCGTCCTTCGTGGTTTCACCGTCACCGTCAATCGAGTCCGAGGGCGATGATCTCGTACGTGTGGGTCGCGCCGGTACTGCCGAACTCGAATTTCAGGTTCTTGTTCGTCGTCAGTACGATTCCGCCGGCACTGGGATCGTGAAAGATCGTCGTACCGAGGGCCGGCAGGGTCATGATATCCGAAGCGTTGGCGAACAGCCCGACCGGGGTCGTGCCGCCGCCGATGAGCAATGCCTGAGTCGGCGAGAGGTTCCGAACGAACAGAAACTTCAGGGCCGCCATGGTCAGGGCATCCTTGCGCAGATTCAGCAGCGTGCCCGAGGCGTAGAGGTCCAGGACCTCGTTGGCCCCGAGGGCCAGGCTGCGCGTCGCGGCGTAGCCGACGTTGGCCTGGTTGGCGCCCGTGCCGTTCGCGAACGCGATGGCGCGGGGCAGGTTCGCGATGAACGACTCGGCTCCGAGATCCGCCGTATCGACGTCCGTGATGCTGAATCCTAAAGCGATCGAGGCTGTGAGTGACATACGATCTCCTTTCCAAGAGTTTCAACCACGAAGGGCACGAAGCTCACGAAGAGAGAACTGCAAAGGGGTTTTCCCTTGGCGTTCTTCGTGTCTTTCGTGCTCTTCGTGGTTCATTGTTTTCGATTCCTCGCGGCTATAGACCAGTCCGCGCAGTCCGGGCATCGGCAGGGGCAGACGCCGCATCCCGGTCCGCCTGCCCCGCCGCATGGTTCACCTCGATCAGCGTCAGTCGATTTTCAGGAGGTGACCGAAATAGGCGTCGCAGATGAACTCGCCCACGTACTCCTGCACGCGGAACACGTCGCTCTGCGTCTGCTCCTCGCGATACTGAACGACGGTCTCCAGGCCGTTGACCAGCACGCCGGCCGGGCCCGTCCAGCGGACCGTCCGGCCCAGGCCGGGCATCGCCAGCGAGCCGTTCTGACGTTTGAAGATCAGGGCGTAGTCGTCGGACCAGATATCCGATGCGCTGAACGTCTGGCCTTCCAGGGCGGAGTCGTAGACCCCGTCGGCCACGAAGATGTTGCGGAGGTCCAGGATCTCGGCGATGTACTGTTTCCAGACGCTCGCGGTGAGTACCTGCGGATTGCTTGAGAACTTGCCGAGGATCGCCGTGTTGTGCTTGAGGTTCTTGTACGTCACCGGCCCGATGACGATCGAATCCGCCACCATGCCCGTATTCCTGCGGATCACCTCGACCGCGGCCTCCACGTGGCCGAGGACATCGGAAGCGGCGGCGTCCCAGGGGGCAGCGCTCACGTCGGTGTACAGGCTGCCGCCGGCCCAGGTCGTCGTATTGAAGATCGCCGCGGCGGCCCGAATCTCCTTGGCCATCTGCATGTGCGTCTTGACCACTTGAACGGTCTCGACCTCGGGACTGTAATCGTCCACGAAGCGTGCGCGATCCTTGTCCGTGAGCTGCCCTTCGAGGCCGTAATCCGCCGTGGTGTAACTCTTGTCCTCGCTGCCGAGAGTCACCCGGCCGAACATGCCGCCGTTGGCGTGCCGGTTGTCCACGGTCCGGGCGTTCTCGCGAGTGATCACGCTGATCGTGGCGGCCTCCTGGGGCACGTCGAGGACGGGAAGGACCTGCTCGGCCACGAAGTTCATGCCGTCCGGACTGAACTCGTGAAAGGCGACGCCCAGATCGGCTCTCGGCGTGCTCCGCGTTGCTTGTTGAATAGGCATTTTAGATCTCCTTTTTCATTGCCCCGTTTTCGGGATTCGGTCCGGGCAAAAGAAAAGCGGCAATCAGATGATCAGGCACCTGATTGCCGCTTTATCTTTCGTGGTGTCTCGCCCCGGGTTTGGACCCCAGCGCGAGCCCGGTTATTCGATTGTCATCAGATCGATCAGGCGGTGCCCTGCGCCACGCGGATCCAGTCCACGGTGAGGGTGAAATCGTCGGCGTGGCCCGCCTTGAGGGCGATCGTCGGCACCAGGATCAGGCCCGCCGGGAAATCGGCGGCCGCGATATCGATCGCCGTCATCGCCGTGCCGGACAGAACGCCGTTGAGATAGCCCTGAACGGTGGCCCCGTCGTAGTGCATCCCGAGGGTGAAATAGGTGTCCGCCGCCTGCGTCACGTAGTCATCGTCGTGCTCGTTCTGCGCCTGGCCCGTCGTGTCGTAGACGAGGTCGACCTTGTCGCCGTCGGCCTCCTTGGCCTGGAACCCGATCGAGCCTTCCGTCTGAAGGGTCGCGCCATCGACGATCAGATCGCCCGTCGGAAACGCCGCGCCCAACATCAGACCGGCGAACCATCCGCACTTGGCGTCGGTGATCACCGACTGCTTGATGCGCATCTCGAAGGCCCACGGGGCCCCGCCCGACACCGTGATCGGGCAACCGGCCCACTGTATCTCGGCCGCCTCGTTGTCCGCCGTGGTGAACAGCTTCACCACGCCCTCTCCGGCGACACCCGGGAAAACGATGATCGTCGAGGAGGCGTCCCTGAAAACGCTGTCGGGGAGTTTCTCGCCGTGCGTGAAGTCCTCGTCGAGGAACGATCCGGTGAACGCATTCGCGCGCATCCCGCAGAGATTGAAATTCTTCCAGATGGCGTCCGTGGGCATCGCCGTGACGGCTCGCCCGCGAAGCGAATTGCCCACCATCTCCAGGGCGGAGCTGTCGGTCTCGACTTTCACCTGCGCAGCTTCCACGATGTCGTGCGGCGCCGTCGCCGCCTCCAGGGCGTAATACAGAGGCGACCCGACCACGGTGTCATCCACCTCGCCGTCGGCGGCCCCATAGAGCGTAGCGCCCACGGCAAAAGCCCCGGCCGCTCTCACTTTGCACGTGCCGCCGTGCTCGTGCATCCGGATGCACGCCATAGCCCCGCTGGCTTTGTATTCCTGCACGACGCCGATGCCCGCCTCTCCGGCGTCGGCATAGATCGCCGTGGCGCCGGAAACCTTGACGCGGCAAAAAGCCTCGATCGCTTCGCCGGTCAGCATGCTGATCGGGCTGTCTTGTTGTCTGGCCATTTTTTATCTCCTGTTTCAGAATTTCGTTCATGCGCGTTCAATTGACTTGGCGACCCCGTGATTCGAGGATCGTCACCTGCTCAGGGACACGCGGCCGGCCGCCTTGCCCCTGCCGTGCACGGTAAGGCCCCGCCGGCTCTCGGCGTCGAGGAACCTCTGATGCAGGGCGGGGTTCTTCGCAGCCAGCCGCTTCGTCGCCTCCGTGACGCTGATCTTCTTTTCCTCCGCAAGCTCGCGGGCCTGCTCCATGAAGTCGCCGCCGGCACCGTCCGCGGCGCTGTCGTGATACGGCAGGCCGGGCGAGCCGGGAGGGGTTGCGGCCTCTTTGGCCTGCAGCCGGTCGCAGTACTGGGCCTTGGCCTCCGTCACGGTCCAGCCCGCTTGACTCGCCTCCATCGCGAAGGCGGGGTCCTTGGCGAAAGCCTTATTGATCTCGGCAATCCTCTGCCGCTCCGTCGCGACCGCCTGCTCGGCGGTCGGCTGCTCAACTTTCGGTGGTTCCATAATCGTTTCTCCTTGTTTGCCGTTATTGGGTTCGGCGGCAGTTGCGCCGGTCAATCCATCGATCAATCCCAGGGCCAGCGCCGCCGGGGCCAGCCATACGCGGCCCGTCGCCAGCGGCCGGACCTGCTCGTCCGTCATCCGGCGGCCGGTCGATACCTGCTGAATGAAGTGCTCCGCGATCTGGTCCACCACCTCCTGCTCGGCGGCGATCTGGTTCTCCGAGATCGGGGCCCCGGGCACGCCCATGCCCTTGTGCTCGCCGGACCGGATAACGATGGTCCGCACCCCGGCGTCCTCGAACATCTTGCTCCAGTCCCGGTAGACCATGTATACCCCGATACTGCCGACCTCGGCATTGCGGCCCGCTGTGATCGACCGGGCCGACGTCGCCAGCCAGTAGGCCGCGCTGGCCGCCAGGTCCTCCACGACCGCCGTCACGGGCTTGGCCTGCGCCGCCGCCCGGATCGCGTCCGCCGCCTCCGTCCCGCCGGCGACCTGGCCGCCCGGCGAATCGATCCGCAGCTCGATCCGCTCGACCCTCGGGTCCGAGACGGCCAAAGCGACCATCTGGCGGATCTCATCGTAGCCCGTCGCCTCGATCTCAAAGTACCGGACCCAGCCCGGCACGGTCTTGAGCAGCACCCCGCTGATCGGGATGGTCGCCATGCCGCCTGAAATCGATAGCGGCAATGGATGGGCGACCTCGATCTTCGCCAGCAATTCTCCCACCTGAACCGACATGCAGCGTTTTTCGAATATATCGTAGGCCCGCTCTTCCATGGCCCACGGTTGTGAAAATAACAATTGATATTCCATCCGCAATCTATCCATCTTTATTCTCCTGGGCGTCGGATGCGGTATCATCCTCGGTCTTGTCGCTCGATTTCTCCACCACCGCCTTGGGGACCTCCAGGCCGCAGAACAATTGCCAGGGGACCTCGACGCCGGTCTTGGCTTCGATTTCCTTGGCCCTCGTGATCGCATCGATCACTTCGCCCTGCCGGGCCATCACAACGTCGTCACGATCCAGATTGA
>Ga0315287_10000700_pt1 | contig 29735 bp, 24 predicted proteins | sample YL17G11_0_MG_FD_205037 | JGI IMG/M metagenome (GOLD analysis project Ga0315287, IMG submission 205037) | Sediment microbial communities from Yellowstone Lake, YNP, Wyoming, USA - YL17G11_0 | ecosystem: Environmental > Aquatic > Freshwater > Lake > Sediment | place: USA: Wyoming | collected...
CCCTGGCTTGTAAATAGGTTTGCGCATCAATCCCGGCCTCAGCAAACGCTTGTTGCCAGATCTCAAACTTAAAGTGTTCTGACCAGGCGTCGAGCCGGGCGCCCAGTTCCCAGGCTTTTTCGATCACTTTCGAAAGCTTCCTGTCTCCCCGAGCAAAGACCCCTTCCAGAAAACTGGCGCGGGCGTCGTGCCAGCGTAATTCGATTCTTTTGGCTTGGATGTTTTCCTTGATAAATTTTTGCTTGGCGAGTGTTTCTTCAATCGAGATTTGTCTTTCCCATTGGAAGGGGGTATGGGGCTTTGGCACAAAGGTTGCCAGATTAACCGTTATGCGAGCGCGATTGGAATAGGTTTTACCGATGGCAAGTATTTTTCTGGCCAGTTCACAAATCCCCAATAAATCATCTTCGCTTTCAGTGGGCAAGCCGATCATGAAATAGAGCTTGATGGACTCGATCCCCTCTTCGAAGGCCGCCTTTACTCCTTCCAGGATATTCTCTTCCGTCATATTTTTGCCGATGTAGTCCCGCAGGCGCTGGGTGCCGGCTTCGGGAGCAAGGGTCACGCCGGAGGGGCGGACGCGGGCGATCTCTTTCGCCAGCTTGACGGAAAAAGTGTTGGTCCGCATCGAGGGAAGAGAAAGATTGATCTTTTGCGGCGCATATTTTTGCGCCAGGGTCTTGGCCAGTTTATCGATCTGGCTGTAATCGGAACTGGAGAGGGAGATCAGGGAGATTTCTTCATAACCGGTATTGGCGATCAGCTTTTCCGCTGTCATCAGGAGGTTTTCCATCTTTCTTTCGCGTACCGGCCGGTTTGTCCAGCCCGCCTGGCAGAATTTGCATCCCCACTTACAGCCGCGCATGATTTCCAGCACTGCCCGGTCGTGGATTGCCTCAACAAAGGGAACAATCGGCGCCAGGGGATAGGGACTGGCATCCAGGTCTTTGATGAAGCGCTTTTTAACCGGGTTGTTTAATGAAGGAACATAGACTCCTTCGATCTTGGATAATTTTTCGAGCGTCGAACGTCGATGGTCGACCGTCGACGTTCGGTTTTCTCTTTTAACCTGTTTAAAAACGTCAATGATCTCAACGATAGCCTCCTCCGCTTCCCCGATCACAAAGAAATCAAAGAAATCGGCGACCGGCTCCGGATTAAAAACGCAGGGGCCCCCGCCTAAAATTAAAGGATCGTTTTCTTTTCGCTCGGAGCTTAGGACCGGGATGCCTCCCAGCTTTAACATCGTGATAATATTGGTGTAAGTCAGCTCATGCCCCAAACTAAACCCTAGGAGATCAAATTGATTTAAAGGTTTAAAGGATTCGAGGGTTGTGAGTTGTGTGTTGTGCGTTTTGAGTTGATTTTCCATGTCCGGCATGGGCGCAAAAACTCTTTCGGCCAACGCGTCATCCCGTTGATTAATAATGTAATAAAGGATCTGAATCCCCAGATTGGACATCCCAATCTCGTAAGTATCCGGGTAGGCGAGGGCCACCCTTATTTCGGCCTGGCTCCAATCCTTATGGACCGAGTTGAGCTCATTGCCAATATAACGGGCGGGCTTTAAAATGTTCGGTAAGATTTTTTCCTCGAAAATTTCTCGCATAATTGCATTATAACATAGGTGTGTTATAATCCGCAGCGAAGGGGAAAAAGAGCATGCGCCGAGGTTTTATACTTTTCTTTTGCTTGATTTTGTTATCAAAAATATCCATCGCCCAATTTGAACCGCCGGCGGCCGTGGAGGCGACCACCTTTGGAAGATTGACCGTCTATTCCGATATCACCGGGGTAGATATTTATGTTGATGGTAAATATGTCGGCCAGGACCGAGCGACCATCTCCAATATCCCTTCCGGGAAACACTATGTTAGAGTGCTAAAGGCCGAGGAGACCATCCAGAGCGGTATCGTAACGGTAAAAGAAGGCGAGGAAACGATTATTGTTGCAAAACCGAGCGCTGACAAGTTGTTGGAACGGATGAAACGGCCGACCTACGTCTTCTTTTATGGGGGCTATACGGATTTAGATTATAATTCAACCGTTGGTCCGGGACAGCCCGCACCGGCTGGCACCTATTCTTTTGAGTATAAGCAACAGTTAGGTTTCGGTGCCGAAGTGCAAATGCCGATACCGCAAACTAATTTTAATTTGAATTTCGGGTTCTTCCAAAACTATCCCGGGAAAATAACGCTTTCTCCCAGCGCAGAAGGAGAACTGGCAATTTCCACGCCCTATTTAAACATCTCCACCAATATCTTAAAAACACAATTTTTTAAAGTTAATGTCGGCGGAGGGATAAATTATGCCATTTATTCTCCGGGTTTTGGCACTTTTATCAGCATTGAAGGGCGCTTGGGTTATCAATTATTTGTTGAAGCCTTGCGGGCAATGGCAGACAATTCCACCCTTGTACTTAGGTTAGCCTATGCTAGTTATAATGGTAGAGGATTGGGAACTTCGGCCACGGGTTCGACTTTTCCTTTAGATATTAATGCGCCGGGCTACCACCTGCAGGCCGGAGTGGCTTACCAGCTCTAAACTATTTTATAACCAGATTCAATAATTTATTGGGGATGAAAATAGATTTTACCAGCTCTTTGCCAGCCAGATAACTCTTTACTTTCTCACTCGCCAGGGCTTTTTCTTTGATTTCACTTTCCGTCGCATCCGCAGAAACCAAAATGGTATCTCTTAATTTACCATTGACCTGGACCGGAATGGTGAGCTCGCTTTCTTTGGCCAATTCTGGATCATAGACCGGCCAGGGCTGGCTGCAGATGCTCTCTTGTTGACCCATTTGATGCCATAATTCTTCAGACATATGGGGGGCAAAGGGGGAGAGCATCTTCAATAAACATCCAACTTCCAACTTCAAACTTCCAAGGTCCGAGCCCTTAAATTCATAAAAGACATTGGTCAGTTCCATCAATTTTGCGATCGCGGTATTGAATGAAAATTTATCAATGTCAGCGGTGACAGACTTGATAGTTTGATGAAGTTTTCTTTGAAGTTTACCGGAAACCGAAGACTGAACGTCTCGGTTTCCTGGATTTTTGGAACCGCGAGGTTCACTCGCAGGTTCCAGTGATTCTAAAACCAGCCTCCATACCCTACCTAAAAATCTATAACATCCCTCCACCCCCTGGTCCGACCACTCCAGCTCGCGCTCCGGCGGTGAAGCGAAGAGGATAAACAAGCGCGCGGTGTCCGCGCCGTATTTCTCAATAATATAATCCGGGTCGACTACATTTCCCTTGGATTTACTCATCTTTGCCCCGTCTTTTACCACCATACCCTGGGTTAATAGGTTGGTGAACGGTTCGTCCACCGCCGACCAGCCCGCATCGTATAATACCTTGGTAAAAAAGCGAGAATACAAAAGATGAAGAATCGCATGCTCAATGCCGCCAATATATTGATCAACCGGCATCCATTTTTTAACCTTTTCCGGATCAAAGGGCTTAGCCTCGTTCTTCGGATCGCAATATCTGAAATAATACCAGGAAGAACAATTAAAGGTATCCATGGTATCGGTCTCCCTGCGTGCTGCCCCGCCGCATTTGGGGCAGATGGTTTTTACAAATTCCTCAACTTTAACAAGAGGCGAGGCCCCCTTTCCGGTAAGCTCCACATTCCGCGGAAGTTTTACCGGCAGATCTTTTTCCGGCACGGGAACCATACCGCATTTATCACAATAAATAATGGGGATGGGAGCTCCCCAGTAGCGCTGGCGCGAAACCAGCCAATCCCGCAGTTTATAATTTGTCTTCCATGCGCCTAAATTATTTTCAGCCAGCCAGTCTCCGATCTTTTCCAGCGCTTCTGTGCTTTTCATTCCATCGAACTGGGCGGAGTTGACCATGATCCCTTCATCAACAAATGCCTCTTTTAATTCCTGTGTTCGGTGTTCTAAGTTCGACGGTCTAATTACTTCTTTTATTGGTAAACTATTATGTTTAGCGAATTCGAAATCTCGCTGGTCATGGGCGGGTACCGCCATTACCGCACCGGTCCCGTATTCCATCAAAACATAATCAGCGATCCAGATGGGGACCTCATCGCCGTTGGCAGGATTAATCGCGAAGCCACCCGTAAAAACACCATCTTTAGCGGCGGAAATAGCGCGCTCATGCGTGCTTTCGTGTTTAACCTTCTCGATATATTTTAAAACCGCCTTCTCCTGCGGGGTGCCTTTCGTCAGCTCGATCGCTAAGGGATGTTCCGGCGCCAGGACCATGTAAGTTACACCAAACAGCGTGTCTGGCCGGGTGGTATAAATTAACAGTTCACTTTGATTTTTAAGTTTGAATTTAATTTCGATCCCTTCCGATTTGCCGATCCAGTTGCGTTGCATGATTTTCACCGGCTCGGGCCAGCCACTGAGTTTTTCAATATCCGCGAGGAGGCGTCCTGCGTATTCGGTTATTTTAAAGAACCATTGTTCCAGCTCTTTCTCTTCTACGGTGGAATCACAGCGCCAGCAACGGTCGTTAATCACCTGTTCATTGGCCAGCACCGTTTCGCAGCTGGGGCACCAGTTTACTCTCGACTTTTTGCGATAAGCCAGTCCGCGCTGGTACATCAAAAGAAACATCCATTGCGTCCATTTATAATAGTCTTCACGGCTGGTATTGACTTCCCGGTTCCAGTCGTAACTTAAGCCCAGACGCTTGAGCTGAACTCGCATTTGCTCGATGCACTTCTCGGTCCAATCCGCCGGATGAACCTGGCTTTTTATCGCCGCATTCTCAGTGGGCATGCCAAAAGCATCCCAGCCGATGGGGTGTAAAAGACTGAGGCCCTGCATACGTTTAAAGCGGGCGATGACGTCACCGATGGCGTAATTGCGGACATGGCCCATATGGATTTTTCCGGAGGGGTAGGGGAACATTACCAGGTTGTAATATTTTTTTCCCTCAGGTTTTTCCGCAGTGAAAAAAAGCTTTTCTTTTTCCCATTCCTTTTGCCATCTCGGCTCAAGCTCTGAAGGCTGGTAGTTGGTCATTTTTTCTTGCTTTTTTTCTTGGCTTCCTCTTCTTCTACTATTACCGACTTTGCGGGTGTGACGGCAGGTGCAATCGTCCCGGTCTTTTCGAAGAAAATTGCATCTTCCTTGGCGTCGGCTTTGATCCGGTCCTTGGGCTTGAATTTCCCTTCGATAATTTCGTTGGAGAGTGGATTTTCGATAAAACGCTGGACGGCACGCCGCAGCGGTCGCGCGCCATACTTCGGCTCATAACCCTCCTTGATAACGATGGCTTTTGCCGCATCGGTTACTTCCAGCTCCATCTCCTGATTCTTCACCTGCTTCTGCACTTCAGCGATCATCAGGCCGGCGATCTGTTTCAGCTCATCGTCGGTCAGGGGATGAAAGACGATGATCTCATCGATGCGGTTCAAGAACTCGGGGCGGAATTCCTTTTTCATGGAATCCATCACTGTGTCCTTGATCTTTTCATAGGTGGTCTCCCGATCCTCGCGCGGCATGAAGCCCATCGGTCCCTGGTCCACAATCCACTTCTGTCCGACATTTGAGGTCATGATGATGACTGTGTTTTTGAAATCAACCGCATGCCCTTTGGAATCGGTGAGCCGCCCGTCCTCAAGGATTTGTAAGAGAATGTTGAATACGTCCGGATGGGCCTTTTCAATTTCATCAAACAGAATTACAGAGTAGGGTTTGCGGCGGACCGCTTCGGTCAACTTGCCACCCTCTTCATAACCGACGTAACCGGGAGGGGCGCCGATCAGTCGAGAAACGGTGTGCTTTTCCATAAACTCTGACATGTCCAGGCGAATGAGCGCATCCTGCGTGCCGAATAAGAACTCCGACAGGCGGCGGGCCACTTCGGTTTTTCCCACACCGGTCGGACCGGCAAAAACAAATGAACCTACTGGCCGTTGCGGCGGCTTGAGGCCGGCCCGGCCACGACGGATCGCCTGAGAGATCGCCTGGATGGCTTCATCCTGGCCGATAATGCGCTTGTGAAGCTCTTCTTCCATATGGATGAGTTTTTCGCTTTCTGCGGCGGTGAGCTTTACCACCGGAATGCCGGTCCAGTCAGAGACAATCTCGGCGATATCATCTTCGGTGACAATCAGTTCGCCCTTTTCTTCTTTTTGTGCTTCTTCCGTTTCTTTGAGCTTTTTCTCCATCTCTGCGATCTTGTCCCTGAGCTGAGCCGCCTCTTCGTATTTCTGGGCGGTTAATGCGGCATCTTTGTCTTTTTTGGCTTTTTCCAGGTTTTGCCGCAGCGATTGCACGCTTTTTGCCGGGGACATCTGGCGCAAACGGACCTTGGCCGCGGCTTCGTCCATCACGTCGATCGCTTTGTCAGGTAAAAAACGGTCAGAGATATAACGGTCGGAGAGGGTGGTGGCCGCCACCAATGCGGCATCAGGAATTTTAACTTTATGGTGGGTTTCGTAACAGCCGCGGATCCCTTTCAGGATCTCGATCGTGAGTTCGACCGAAGGCTCATTTACCATCACCGGTTGGAACCTTCTTTCCAAGGCCGCATCTTTTTCAATGTTTTTCCGATATTCATCTACGGTGGTGGCTCCGATTACTTGTAATTCTCCGCGCGCGAGAGCGGGTTTAAGCATGTTTCCGGCATCGATGGCTCCTTCCGCCCCGCCCGCGCCAACCAGCGTATGCAGTTCGTCAATAAAGACGATAATTTTCCTCTTTTTTGCTAAAATTTCATCAAGGATCTTTTTTACCCTGGATTCAAATTCACCGCGATATTTTGTCCCGGCGACCATTCTTCCCAGGTCAAGAGCGATCACTTGTTTATCTCTTAAGGCTTCGGGGACTTCGCCTTTAACGATGCGCTCGGCCAGGCCCTCCACGATCGCGGTTTTACCTACTCCCGGGTCACCCAGGAGGGCGGGGTTATTTTTTGTCCTGCGCGATAAGATCCTCATTACCCGGTCGATCTCTTTTTCCCGGTCAATCACCGGATCAAGCAAACCGTCGCGGGCCATGGCGGTCAGATCCCTCCCGAAAGTGGTCAGGGCCGGTTTGGAGGGGCGGGGTGGCGCGCCGATGCCTAAACCCGGGAAACCGAACATCTCTTCCGGCCCACTCTCTTCTCCTTCAGAAGGGGGCAGTTCAAATTCTTCTCCGCCTTCTTCTGGCGGACCGGCTGCGCCGACTTCTTTTTCCACTTCAGCGATAATTTCCTTGGCTACTTTATCAAAAGTTATTTTGCGCTTATGCAAGGCTTGGGCGGCGATACTTTCACCCTCACGGATGATCCCGAGCAGGACATGTTCCGGGCCGACATAGTTGAATCCCAGCTCAAGGGCAGCATCATAGGCCAGTTCCAACACCTTTTTAGCGCGCGGGGAAAGAACATTTTTTTCGGTGGATCCTTCTCCGCGCCCGATTAAAGACTCAACATCAGAAAAGAGATTGACCAGGTCGACTCCCAGCGCCTGCAGCACTTTGGTGGCCTGTCCCTCTTGTTTGATCAGGGCCAGCAGGAGATGCTCAGTTCGCACATGGTCGTGCCCCAGTCGCTTGGCTTCTTCCGAGGCAAGCTGGAGGACTTTCTGTGCTTCTTCGGAAAAGTAATCATAATAGCGTTCCGAGGGGCGGCGTTTAAAGAGGGAAGCAAAGATGTCCGGAAACTCGAAAAAGCCAGGAAACCCTAATTCCTCAAGACCCCCGGCCGGGAATTCGCTGCCACCGGGCAATAAGCCCTCTTTTCTGGCATCGATCTCACAGAGATGGCGGGTTATTCTCTTTCCATTTACAATTTTGGTGACATGCACGGTCGCGGGACGTATGTGACATTTTTCACAGAGCATTTTTGCAACCTTCCTCCGGATTAATAATTAATTTTTATTTTCGTGATTATATCATTCACCCAACAATTTGTCGAGCAAACGGTCAATCTCAATATCAAAACACTCAGCCGCCTTAAAAAGGGCTCTCACCCCGGAAAGGTTTAAGCTCCATTCATCCATCAGAGAACAGATCTTTTTAATGGTGGCCAGATCATTTTGTGAGAAAAGACGATATTTTTTTTGGGTCCGGGTGGGATGAATCAGTTCCATGGCTTCATAGATTCTGAGAGTGCGGGGATGACAGCCGAGCAACTCGGCTGCCACACTGATGGTATAGACCGGCTTCATACTATCGTGTAGCCAGCGAAAAATAGGTCTTCCTCCTTTTAACTATGTCAATCTGTGATACTATAAACCTTGTCAATCAATTTGTCAAGGTTAGATTAAAAACCGGGGTTGAAGATTTGATCCGATAAGCCGGGATTGATTTTAATATTCTTTGCCTCAAAACGTATCCCGAGGCTAACCATTAGATTGTTTTGCAGTTCCACCGCGGTTTTGCCTTGAAAACCTACCGGGACCCAGTTGTCTCCCATCTTTTTATAATTAAGATAGATCGTCCCGTTAAATTTTTTATCATTGAAGATGACGTCGATTTTATCTAAGAGATTAGTGTTTGGATTAAAATAAAGAAGGATTTCCCTGGCATTTTTTAAAACGCCGGGCTTGGGCAACCCCTTTAAAATAATTTCATCGGGAGCGTCTTTTGAAACGGTTAAGTAGAAGTTTTGCGAAATCAGATTGGCATTAAAGCCCACACCAAAATCGAGCGAATGAAGGAGGCTGATGTTAAAACGCTTGCCTTGCTCATCGATTTTGCTAATATAATTACCCCGTACGAAGTAAGTATTATGGTCCGTGGTATCCGCCCGTAATTTATCCGGGGCCTTAAAAAAGCCCTTTCCCTGCTGACGAATGAGACCGGAACAACCAAAGAGATTTAAAGTGGTATCTAATGTAATATCGGCGGTGGCATCTTTAATATTAAACAAGATTTGATTATATTTGTCTAAAACTTCGAGGGCGCGTGGAGGGATATTTTTGTCGGAAGTCGGTTTTGGGAAATAACTGAAACCAAAGCCAAGGCAAAAAGGCAGAAACAAAAAAAGAAGAAGAAACCATTTATTTTTCATTATTTCGTTGATTATTATACCATTCAGCGGCTTGATTGCAACCCAATAACGGCTGGGTTATAATACTTTAACCATGGCTATTCCCTTGCTTTCTGAGCTGCCGGACCAATCGGGACACTTCGGAAAATTCGGCGGGAGCTATGTCCCCGAAACGCTGGTCTCCCCTTTAGAAGCCTTGACCAAAGCCTATCTGCATTTTAAAGATGACCCGCTTTTCAGGGAAGAATTTGAGTTTTTATTGGAACATTATGCGGGCCGACCAACGCCCCTGTATTATGCTGAGCGACTGAGCGAGAAACTGGGCGGTCCGAAGCTCTACCTGAAACGCGAAGATCTCTGTCACACCGGTTCGCATAAAATTAATAATACTCTCGGGCAACTGTTGCTGGCAAAGAGGATGGGAAAGGAAAGGATTATCGCGGAAACGGGTGCTGGCCAGCATGGGGTGGCCACCGCCACCGCCGCCGCTCTTTTTGGTCTGGAATGTATCGTGTATATGGGAGAAGTAGATGTTAAACGCCAGGCGCTCAATGTTTTTCGCATGGAAATAATGGGCGCCAAGGTGGTTCCGGTAAAATCGGGGAGCCGGACATTGAAAGATGCCATTAATGAGGCTTTACGTGATTGGATGGCGCATCCGCACGATACTTTCTACTGTCTCGGCTCGGCAGTTGGTCCTCATCCTTATCCGATGATGGTCAGAGATTTTCAAGCGGTGATCGGAAAGGAAGCCAAGGGTCAGCATTTTGAATTTGAGAAAAGAGAACCCGATTATTTAGTTGCCTGTGTGGGTGGAGGGAGTAATTCGATTGGCTTATTCCACCCCTTTTTGGAAGATCCGGAGGTTAAAATTGTGGGGGTGGAAGCGGCGGGAGCGGCTTCACTCTGCAAAGGATCGGTGGGGGTTCTGCACGGAGCGATGACCTATGTGCTGCAGACCAAGACCGGTCAGATTATGGATACCCATTCGATTTCCGCCGGTTTGGATTATTCCGGTGTTGGTCCGGAACACAGTTATTTAAAGGAGAGCGGAAGGGTCGAGTATGTTTCAGTCAACGATAAGGAAGCCTTGGAAGGTTTTAAGTTACTTTCCGAAACCGAAGGAATCATCCCGGCGCTGGAATCGGCGCATGCGATCGCCTACTTAAAGAAATTAGCTAAAAAATTAGATAAGTCTCAGTCGGTGATTGTTTGTTTGTCCGGGCGCGGAGATAAAGATGTCGAAGTTGTCAGCAAAATTTAATCAACATAAAGCGCTCATCACTTTTATCACTGCCGGGGATCCATCCTTGCCCGCTACTGAAAAGCTGGTTTATGATCTGGAAAAAGGGGGCGCGGATATCATTGAGCTGGGCATCCCCTTCTCCGACCCGTTGGCGGACGGTCCGGTGATCCAGGCCTCCCACCAGCGAGCGCTGAAAAAGAACGTCGCATTGATTGATGTCTTTAAATTGGTTTCCAGGGTTCGAAAGAAAACTCAAATTCCGCTCTGTTTCATGCTTTCATACAATCTTATCGTTAAGTATGGCTCGGAAAAGTTTTACTCCGATTGTGAAAAATATGGGGTTGATGGCGTAATAATACCCGATCTTCCCCCTGAGGAATCGATCGTCGATCGTCGACCATCGACCGTTGATAGCATATTTCTTGTCTCTCCGACAAGTACAGAAGAAAGAATAAAACTCATAACTAGAAAGTCATCTGGATTTATTTATTTGGTATCAGTAGCAGGAATAACTGGAAAGCGGCAAGAGTTAGCAGAAAACTTAGAAGCTTTGGTATCCAGAATTAAAAAGTACTCGAAGCTACCGGTGGCCATCGGTTTCGGAATTTCTACACCCTCACAGGCAGCGCAGGCAGCGAAAGTGGCTGACGGTGTGATTGTCGGTTCCGCCATCGTAGACCTGATTGCCAGAAAGAAGTTTAAAGCCATTCCCCGATTTATTTCTTCACTGCGAAAAGCCATCGATGCTGGGTAGAATAATTTACCGCTTCAAGCAATTTTGGTTCGGCATGTTTTCTCGTTACACGAAAGGGGATGAGGCCTTCGCCCGCAGTTATTTAAACCTCCAGGAATTCTCACTCTTTAACCAGCTTCCTTTCTTTGAAAAAAAACATTCAGTGGTAGTCGCGCGAAAGATGCTGGATTTTATCCATGGAGAAAAGGATTTGGATGAAAGAAAGATCGCTCGTCTGGGGCTTTTACATGACGTGGGCAAGATTGCGGAAAGGAACTCGATCCTGACCAAATCCATCTTGGTAATTATCCGCTATTTCTTCCCTGGGCTCTATGATGTTTTAGCGGAGAGGGGAAGGAATAATGCTTGGCTGAGAAGATTTTATATTCATAAGCATCACGGGGCGGTGGGGGCCGAGCTGCTGGCCAAAATCGGCGAATCTTCCGAAATTCTCTCTATTATCAAAAAACATGATCCGCGAGTTGAACCCTTAGGTCTGGAGGATCCGATTGAACTAAAGATCCTGCAACAGGCGGATTCTTATTGAATTATTTCACAAACATTAAATTATACCCTTTAATAATGCTGTCGCAGACCATCTGGACTAAATTCCGAAAATCACCCATGTCCCCCTTGCCCAAAGCGAGATAATATTTGTATCTGTCTTCAACCTCAATGAGCGCCGGCGGGAAACCACGGCTCAGGAGCTGAGTAATCATAATTAAGCGGCCGACCCTGCCGTTACCGTCAAAAAAAGGATGGATACTTTCAAATTCGTAATGATCTTTGCTTATTATTTTAATAATATCGCCATGATAATTATTAATATCCTTTAAAAATTGACGCATTTTTCCCGGCACCATCTGCGCCGAAGGAAGCTGTTTCTCCGTATTAGTCAAATTAACATAGCCGGTGCGGTATTTACCTGGTAGTTTATTATTAAAATTATACATAACCAGCGAATGCAGTTTTAAGATATATTCTTCAGTTATCTTAAAATTCCGTTTGATTACCTCCAGCATGTAGAGGAGCGCGTTATTATGATTGACCGCTTCCAACACCTCGAACAACTCTTTCCCCTTGACTTTTTTTCCTTCGATTGCCATTTCCGTTTCCTTCAGGGTCATCCTGCTCCCTTCAATGGCATTCGAGTTATAAGTCATCATCAAAAAGAACTTGTCTCTGATAGCTTGATTGTTTTTCAGTAATTGAATCGGGTCGGGCATCCCTCGCTTAAGAGCATAGACCCAAGCTGATAGATCAACATGTTCTTTAAAAAGCGCGTCTATTTCTCGGGATTGGCGAGGTTGCGGTTTTACCCCTTTAACCAGCCAGCGGTAAACGGTCTTGTAACTTACCTCAAGCAGTCGCGCCAGCTCGGAACGCCGGAATTTTGCTTCTTTAATTAATCTCTCCAATTTATCTTTATCGGTGAAAGTTATTTGTTTCATTGTATTTTTCTTATTAGGACATATGCCCTATGTCTAAATGCCTTAAAAGTATAACATATGTCCTAATGGTTAGCTAGTAATTTATTTTGGGTGAATTGAAATTATCCCTAATAGATTCCGATAAATTGCAAATGGTCGTATCCCAAATAAATGCTTCCAATCTTTCGGAACTAAAACACCAGTTTTTCAGTATCGGTGATGGTGATTACTATATCACCCAGAGCGAAAGCCCCGAAATTGTTAAACAGTATGACACCAATGGTGATAAAACAGTTGAGATGTGGGAAGTGATGGAAGGAATCAACCAGCAGCAGCGGTGGGAGATAGAAAGCAGGTCGGGGTTTCGGAAGCTCTGGGAAAATATTATCGGGAAACATGAGAAACCGATATTCAGTGAGCAGGAGATAAGGGTTACCAAAGAAGTTTACATGCTGGCGAAAGATTTGGATCGTGAGAATGAAGAAATCTTTACCAGACAGATTGACAATTATCCCGAGGCCTTTGATTTTTATTTCAATTGCGCGGCGCGAAGCCGCCATAATATCGGAAAGCTCAAAACATGTGATGGGGAATTTTTCCAATTTTTAGGAAAAGGAACAGCTCAGAACCGTAAAAATCAAACCGCCGAGCATGCGGCGATCATGGCTGGTGAATGGCCAATTACGACAGAAATCTCTACTCCAGGCGCAGTCTATCAACTGTATTGTGCTTCTCATCCGGGAAAACAGTTTTATATACATCCAGGATTTCTTAGCTGGTTATATGAAAAATCAATCAAAGAGAACCAGCTCCTTATTATCGCCAAAGAGCTCCACTTTATGAGGGAACTGTACGATGGCCAAATTAAAATCGATTACGATGATCTAGTCGAGAATTATATGGTCGTGTTGGGCTATAAAGGGCTTGATCAATTCAGTCTGGATTATATCCAAAGTAATGATATCCCGATCGCACATGTTGATCTATTTATTTCCAAAAGCAGTGAAGATAAATTGAACCGGGGAATATACATAAGGGATTTTAGGAATATAATTGCGGCTATCAAACTCAGAGCAATAGCGGAGAGATTTAATCTGGGAGGAAACTACCCGCTTTTTTTGATTCTTTATGGCTGCAACCACTATGATGGATTAGGGCAGGAATTGCTGCGGGACGAAACTGAGCTACGTAATCGTTATTTATCTTTTTTATCAGCCCTGCCCGAAATAAACCCTGAAACTGAACCCGATTTTAATCGCACTTTTGTCGCCTCTCCCTGCGGAAAAACGAATCAGCTTGAGCTGGAAAATATTTGGCCGAAGGCAAGCGGTGATTAAGCTTGGTATTCCGCCGAAACCGTGGTCTTTATTCCACCGCGAACATTAAACTCCCCCGTTATTCTAGCAGAACGAGGTTTGCAGGCGGTGCAGAAATCTTCCAGAATTTTGTTTACCACTTTTTCATGGAAAGCGCCTTCGTTACGATAGGAGATAAAGTATAGTTTCAGCGACTTTAACTCCACGATCATCTTATCCGGCACATATTCTATCCGGATGGTCGCAAAATCTGGTAGACCGGTTTTGGGGCATACGCAGGTAAACTCCGGAAATTCAATGTTCACGGTATAAATTTTATCTGGATATGGGTTGACTACAGTTTCAATCATCGGAATTTATTGATCTCGTCCCTCAGCTTTTGTGCTTCCTCACGTGGGTTGGCCGCATACAGAATGCTGCGCGAAGCATTTAAAATGGCGCGCTTGCCGCCAAATTTAACTGAAGCTTCCAGGTCTCCGCCTTGGGCGCCAATTCCCGGTATTAAGAGCGGCATGTCCGGGACCATTTCGTGGATTTCTTTAAGCTGTTCCGGCTTGGTGGCGCCGACTACCAGACCGCAGTTCCCGTAGTGATCCCATTCTTTCACATGCCGGGCGACCGATTTATAAAGCGGCTCATCCGCCCCGGCCACCTGAAAATCATTAAACCCGCTATTAGAAGTTAGGCACAGGACAAACACCCCTTTTTCCTGATACTCGATAAAGGGCTCGATTGAATCGTGCCCCATATAAGGATTGACGGTCGTGGCGTCCGCCTTGAAAACCTGAAAGATGGCCTTGGCATAAGCGGTTGAAGAATGGCCCACATCACCGCGCTTGGCATCGAGGATCACGGGAATATCGGTCGCTTGAATATATTCGATGGTTCTGATTAATGAGGAAAGACCGTAGACCCCGTACATTTCATAAAAGGCCATATTTGGCTTAAAAGCACAAACCAGATCCTTGGTGGCATCAACGATCTCACGGTTAAAAAGAAAGATTGGATCATCGCCCTTGTGGAAATTATCGGGAATACGGCTGAGGTCTATATCCAGACCGAGACAGAGGAGACTATTATTTTTTTTTACCGCCTGGTCCAGCTTTTCCAGAAAGCTCAAGTTAACTCTTGCTGCTCGCTTTCTTCGGTCTCAATTTCGGCTTCGCGTTCGGCCTTGGCCTTTTCCTTTTGCGCGATAATGTCACCGATGGTTACCTTTCGCTCTTCGGCCGGGGCCGTTTGTTTGATGGCTTCTTTTTCTTTTTGCAGAATGACCTCCCTAATGGAAAGGCCAATTTTTTGTTCCTCGGGGATGACGCGCAACACCTTTACTTCAACCTCATCGCCAATCTTGATGGCATCTTCCGGTTTTTGCACCGGTTCTCGGGAGATTTCAGAAATATGGATTAGACCTTCCAAGTCATGTTCCAGTTCAGCAAAAGCGCCAAATTTAGCAAAGCGTAAAATTTTAGCCTTTACCAGTTGCCCGGCCTTAAAATATTCGCCCGCATTTACCCAGGGATCGGGCTGCAGCTCTTTCAGTCCCAGAGCAACTTTTTTACTGATCTTATCCACACCCAGCACAAAAACATCCAGCTCCTGTCCAACTTTTAAGAGTTCCGATGGATGTTTAACCCTTTTCCAGGAGAGTTCGCTCAGATGGATCAGGCCATCGATCCCGCCAACATCCACAAAAGCGCCAAAGCTCTTTAAGCTGGAGACTTTTCCGTGGCGTACCTGGCCCACCTCGAGTTCATCGAAAATTTTATCCGCCTGCATTTTTTCGGCTTCGCCCGCTGCCAGCTTGTGCGAAAGAACGATTTTTCCCTGCCGGCGGTCAACTTCAATGACCTTGACGGGAAGGGTTTCTCCCTTGAGTGATTCCAGCGATTCCTCAGCTCGTTTGGCTACCTGGGAAGCGGGGATAAAACCGCGAATCCCCTCGCATTCAACGACCAGGCCGCCTTTTAACACCTGAATCACTTTGCCTCCCAGCAGCTTTTTGTTTTTGAAAGCATCATAGGCTACCCGCCATTTGTTTTCATAATCGGCGCGTTTTTTCGAGAGAATGACATAGCCTTCTTTGCTCTCCAGGTTATCAATGTAAACCTCGACCGTTTCCCCCACCTTAACAATTTCGCTGGGGTGGGCGAAGGAGTGGTCAGAAAGCTCTTCGGGCAGAATTAAACCGTCGGATTTATATTTGATATCCACCAGCACACCGCCGGGATCGATTTTAATCACGGTCCCTTTAACAATGTCGCCGGTTTTATATTCTTTGAAAGTTTTTTCATATTCAGAGGGAGGGGCTACGGGAGCGGTGACAGCGGGTTTAGCTGCTTTGGCGACAACCGGCGGTTCTTTTTGGGGCAGGATGATTGGGGAGGCTTTAATCTCGGTCGGGGGAGGTGAAACATCTTTATCTAGTTTTTTGCTCTCTTCCAGGGTTTCCCTTATGAATTCTTCTACCTCGAAGAATTCATCTCCACCCTTAGGTTTTTCAAGATTCGTACCAGAAAGTTCTTCCGCCATTTAAGCTTCCTCCGTTTCAAGACACAACCTGGTAAGCATACCATAAAGGGGGCGGAGAGGTCAATCTTCCTTGCCCCAGCCGTATCTGCCAATCAGCGGGACAAAGACGCAGGGCACCGATTCCTCCGTTTCAACCGTCGCGCCCCTTTTTATTGCCAGCGTAAGCATTTGGGAATAAAAGTCTCCGACCGGGATCACCAGCCGGCCTCCCTCTTTTAGTTGGTCGATAAGGGGTTGGGGAAGGGCGGGAGAACTGGCGGTGACAATGATTCCGTCATAGGGCGCTGCGGATGGATAACCCAGCGTTCCATCATCAACCATAAATTCAATATTATGGTATCCAATTTCTTTTGCTCTTTTCTCTGCTCGCTGGGAAAGGGCAGCCACCCTTTCCACGCTGTAGACCTTACGGCACAGTTCTGCCAGAATCGCGGCCTGGTAACCGGACCCGGTGCCGATTTCTAAAACGGTTTCTTCTCCCTTCAGTCTTAATAATTCGGTCATGATGGCCACCATGTAAGGTTGGGAAATGGTTTGTTCTTCTCCAATGGGCAACGCGCGGTCTTTATAGGCCGAAGCGCGGATTTCTTCCGGAACAAACAGATGGCGCGGAACTTTTCTGAAGGCGGCTAGAACGCGCTGGTCTGAAATGTCACGCCGCATTAACTGCTCTTCTACCATCGCCTGGCGTAATTGGTCAAAATTCATTTTGTTGATATTCTACAACAATAATAAAGAACTTGACAATTTCGCATGGTGAATTACAATGAATTTGAAAAACCGAATTTTTTCAGTTTAAATTAAAAAAAATGAGAATGGACACAGAAACAAAATTTGGCTTCGGTCCACACCTGATGCTCGATTGCTTTGGTTGTTCAAAAGAGAAATTGGCGGACATGGACTTCATTTTCAATATTCTTGATACTTTTCCCAAAAAAATTGGTATGCACAAGATTATGCCGCCCCATGTTTTTACCTATCACGGGAAAGTGATGGAGGATTGGGGCGTGTCGGGGGTGGTATTGATCGCAGAATCCCACATTTCCATTCATACCTTTCCTGAAAAAGAACATGCCTTCATTGACATCTTTTCCTGCAAAGATTTTGATATTGATTATGCGCGGGATCTGATGCTCGATTATTTTGAGTCTGCCCATCACGAAACGGTCCTGCTCAATCGCGGAGTTGAGTTCCCGAAAAATATGCATAAGTCAATGAATTTAGTTGGCCGCGAAAGAAGAGAGAGCTCGGAACATTCTCGTATTTACCATTAATAATGAGCCCGCAACTGCTTAGAAAACCAACCATTCCTCCAAAAGTTAGCAAAAAAAAAGCGGTCAGCGTTTTGCTGGAAGAAATGCTGGGAGTGGGTTTTCAGGGAAGAGCGCTGGCGGAAGCATTTGCCATCTGGAAACAAATGCTCTCGGAGAAAAAAATTACGATCTGGCTGGGGATCTCCGGGGCGATTATTCCCGCCGGCATGCGCAAGCTGCTTTCCTATCTTATAGAAAAACGCATGGTGGATGTAATTGTTTCCACCGGCGCTCAGATTTTCCATGATATCTGCGAAGTGATGGGGGTCAGGCACTTTCAGGGATCAGCCCTGGCCAATGACGTGGCGTTGAAGGAAGAGGGGATCGATCGGTTTTATAATATATATGTAAAAGAGCAACTACAACGTCGGGTTGACCGCCAGATCCAGAATTTTATTGAGACCCTCAAAAAAGATCGCCAGTATTCTTCGCGCGAATTTTTTGAGCTGCTCGGAAACTATTTAAGTGGTATCAGCCGGAAAAAAGAATCGATTTTAATTCAGGCCGCACGCTGTGGGGTCCCGATCTATGTCCCGGCCCTGAACGATTCTTCCATCGGTTATTCCTTTGTCATGGCGCGCCACGGGGTTGAGGATGGCCCGGATGGCAAATCTTTTATTAAAACGGATAAAAAGATCTTTAGGTATGTGGATCAAATGAAAGATACCGATGAGACGATGCAGATCGCCGCGGCAACGAAGAAGTCGGGGGTGATTTACCTGGGCGGAGGGGTGCCAAAGAATTTTATCCAACAGACCGAACTGCTGAATGTGATTATGGGTAAGGCGCTGCCCGGACATGAATATGCTCTCCAGATTACCACCGACACGCCGCATTTTGGCGGACTCTCTGGCTGCACATTTGAAGAAGCGCAATCCTGGGGGAAGATTGCAGAGAAAGCGAAAAAGGTACAATGTTTTTGTGATTTAACCATTGCCCTGCCGCTGTTGATCAACGGATTAGCGGATTACGAAGCTTTGGCAGCCAGGAGGCGTAAGCCTTATTTTGAGTGGAAAGACAGCCGGCAGGTCCGGATAGATTATAAATGAAAAATCCATCTCGTTTTTTAGACATAGAACCAAAATATTACGATTATCGGAAGGCCAATTTTGTGGTAATTCCGGTGCCCCATGAATTAACTACCACCTATGGCAAAGGCACGAAAAAAGGTCCGGCCGCCATCCTCCGCGCTTCGCAGATGGTGGAAAATTTTGACGATGAATTACAATACGAAACCTGTGCCAAAACCCCTATTTATACACTAAAACCCTGCGGTATAAAGCGCCTGCCATTAATCATCAAAAAAGTGCTCGACGATAGGAAAATCCCGGTGATTTTGGGTGGTGAGCATTCCCTCACTCCCCATGCGGTTAAGACAATTGCGGAAAAATATAAGAGTCTTTCGGTGTTGCAATTTGACGCGCATACCGATTTAAGAAATGAATATCAAGGATCAAAAAATAGTCACGCCTGTGCCATGCGACGGGTTCTAGAAATTTGTCCAGTGGTTCAGGCCGGCATCCGTAGCATCTCGGAAGAAGAATATGGCTTTGCCAGAAAGACCGGACAAATCAACAAAATTCACTGGGCAAACAAAATTGAGCTGGTTGAAAAAATCGAGAATCAACTAACGCAACATGTTTATTTGACGATTGATGCCGATGTTTTTGACCCGTCGGTAATTCCGGCAACCGGAACTCCGGAGCCGGGAGGGATGTTCTGGTATGAAATCCTGGATATTTTGTCGCGCATCTGCCGCGAGAAAAAGATTATCGGCTTTGACGTGGTAGAACTGGCACCGATCAAAGGTCAGCCTGCTTCTGATTTCACGATTGCCAGATTAATTTATAAGATTATGGGATATATTTCTTCAAAATTATAAAGTACTGCCATCCTGCTCGAGTTTCCCCGATTTATTTGTGAAATTTCCGCAGCATATCTGCGAAAATAGGTCATGAGAGCAAATCCCGTTAAACCGAAAGAACTGCCGCGGCCGATCGTGGTTTTCAACATGGCCCTGACCAGGAATAGGACAATCCAATCTGTTTCCGGAGCGCAATTATTCCTGGCTTCGGTCTTGAGAGAAAAATTCGGTGATAATGTTTATATGTTCCCAGAGCCATATCCGCTGGATTTTGAAAATGCAAACCCTCTTCCATTTGGCCCGTTGCTTGCCGGCCGGCCGCTTTTTTTCGCAGTTACCCTTTATGATATTCTTTTTGAAGCAACGCAAAGAAGAGTAGCGAAAATACGGGAAGTCTATCCGCAGGCCAATATCCTGATCGGCGGCCCTTCGGTGAATGTCGCAAAAGATCTTAAAGCCTTGGCTTCTTTCTTTCCGCAAGCTACCGCTTTAGTGAAAGGGGATGGGGAGCTCGTGATCGGGAAGTTAATTGAAGAGTTATCTGCTGAAAAGCCGGATTATCAGGCGCTCGCGGGATTGAAAGGAGTTTACATTAAACACGGGCCCTTTGAGCACCAGAACAATGAAACAAATATTATCGGGAACGAAGAGTTTAACTCCATTCCGACAATTGTTCCCCCTCGATCAATTAGAGAATTTTTAGCTGAGGATGTCCGCGTCGGGAAGCGATTCTACCTTAACACCAGCCGGGGCTGTAAAAAGCATTGCCGGTTCTGCTCGCACCAATATCATCCGGTGCCGATACGCTGGTCGGCCGAAAGAATAATTCAGGAACTTATTGCGATCAAGCAAAGTGTCGAGGCGGGCAAGCTTCCGGACGATGCCAGGAATGTTGCGTTTGATGACGACGACTTTTTTCTCGACAGGCGGATAGCGGTTGAGTTTCTGGAGCGGGTCAAGAAAGATGATGCCTTAAGTAAGTTCTTTGCCTTCACCTTTCAGGGAACAGTCTCCTCGTTTTTCAGAAAAAGGGAAATTGACCGGGAGCTGCTCGATCTGCTTAAAAAATTAAAGATAAATGTTGTCGCGATCGGTTGCGATGGTTTTCATCCCAAGGCATTGAAGTATTTTAGGAAAGGGCATACCCTGTCGGCGGCGTTCGCGTTGATGGAAAATCTTTATCAGAGGAAAATACATTACACGCAATACGTCATATTGACCTATCCTGCGATCAGCCGGAGGGTCCTGGTCGAAAGTATATCTAATATACTGAAAGCGGTATTTGTTTATAAAGCCTGGCTGAACGTTAATTTTTATTTACAAGCTTACGAAGGGACCCCGCTGCAGGCCGCGGCGCAAGACAGGATGCGCTATCTCGAAAGCGGCTCCGGAGCGAAAAAATACCTGCCGGTCGAATTGCATTTGGAGGATGCGGTCTTGCAACAGGACTTGGCTAACCTTTTAAAGGTCAAGTTATTCAAGGGGCCGCTGGCGGAAGCGCTTAAAAGGCAAGACGGTCCCGGCGCAGCGCTCTGGAACGAGATATTCGTAAAGTATGAAAAAGAGGTGGGTGAGGATGTTACGATCGGAGATATTGCAAAAAATAGTCTGACGATCGGCATGTCAAAGGCCGGCTGGCTTTTTCTCCAGTCCGGACTGCAACAACTTGCTTCCCGCCCGAGTCAGGAAATTACACCCGAATTATGCCAAAAAATTATTGAGGAGATCGCTTCCTGATAAAGGGGAAAAAATGGTCGGACGTGTCCTTAATTTCCGGGAACGGTTATTTTTGCTGAAATTTTTCCCTTATCAAAACGAAAACAAATCAGGCGGAGAATGTCGCCAATGATGGATTTTGAGACAGGGAGGCGCAGACGATGGCTTTAGAAAATATGCTGGTAGAAAGACGGAGTGGTCCTTTTCCAAATAGATATCGCCTGCCGGGAGAAAGAATACCCGAGCGGCTTCACATTGCTAAACTGAAAGGGGTGGTTACCCGCTGCATAACTTTTGAGCTTACTTATCACGGTATCCCCCGCGATATTGATCGTTTAATTGAGAGGATTCCTTCCGAAGCGATGTTAGCTGCGCTCAAGCCGATGAAGAACGAATACATGTCTTTTACACTTTACAGCCTGAGCCACATGCTGGCTGCCGGTACGCTGAGCCCCGAAGTCGCCTGGACCATTAACAACGGAGAACTCAGAAAATTAATAAAAGATGATAATGATATCACTTCAAAAGATTACAAGGGGATGCGGGTTGCTTTTTTGGATCAGATTATTAGAGCGGTGAGCAGGGAAGTGGGGAAAGATGAATTTACAAAATTGCAGTCCAAATATTTATCGGCGAAAGAAGGCGGCCTGGATCTTTTAAAATTTGAGTTTTGGGCGAGGGCGGGGAAGACAGGATTGGACCAATATGAAAGGTTCGGCCAGTTTACGCAAAATCTGGTGTTTGATAAAAAAACCTGCAAGGAAATGAGGGAGGTGGTAAGGGAAGAATACCGCAAGGCGCTCTGGCTGGAAATGAGGATTGTCGAGGATATGGTGGGATTGAAGGGGTTAAATGAAGATGTCGGAAAGTTTATTTTGGGGGATGGGGCTTATTATCACTTGGATAATCGGGCTATTGAAGGGTGGGTGGCCGCGACTCCCTGGCGAGGAAAGGAGGGTGTGGGCTCGACGCTTCGATCAGAAATTATGCATTGGCTCACTGCGCTGATTGCTATTCCAAATCCCTATATTGAGGAATCACAGGACAGGACGCACATGCCTGGCTTTACGGAAGGAGTAGAGGAAGCCTTCAAGGGCAAAAAGAATTATCAGCCTACTCCAGAAGCGTTAACTTTTAAAGACGGCGGTTATTACCTGGTATCAAGGGGCATGCGGCTCAACGATCCGGATGCCTGCTATCCGGTTTATCCTGCGGGATTCCCTGAAGAAAGAATTAGTTCAGATGAGCCCCACGAAGTTGCGGAATACATTGAGAAAAGGATCAGGGAGAGTGTCATCGCTGCGCACCAGCAAGGGAAAATTACTGCCGACCGAGTTCGTGAGACTTATCGAAGAACCGGGATATATGTTGCGATACTGGATCTGGAGGGAAAAAGCAAAGAAGAGATCCTCGCTAAAATTGACGCGCTCGATCTTATAGAAATAGATGAATATTTTAAACTTAAACCGGGGAAAATGATCCCGATTTATGAAAAGCTTTTAAAAAGCGGAGACCATGTGATCAGAGGTTTTGCCGCGGAGGCTATAATCCGATTCGGGGATATGCTAGAAGGAAGCGATGAACACCTGAAATATTATGCCTACGATCTGATTGCCAGAGAAAAATGGAAGGAAACGGGAAAAATGGGAAGCGCCGCGAACCCAGCCCTTTTAAACGCTTTGCGGGACAATTATATGCAGGTGAGGGTTAAAGCGGCTAAAGCACTCGCCCGCACCGGCGATGAGGGTGTGTTGCCAGCGCTGAAAAAAGCGGCAAAAGCAAAAAGCAATCCCTTGCGGGAAGCGGCGGCTGCTGCCATTCAAAGAATTGAAGAGAGAAAAAGTAAAGAGAAATAATAATCAGGAAATAGTGCTGATCGCTTTGGTAATTCGTTTCAATGCTTTTTCTTTTCCTAAAATCTCTACCACGTCATACATAGGCGGTGATTCGAGGCGGCCGGTTAAGGCGAGGCGGCAGGGGTGAATGACCTCTCCCAGTTTAACGTTCAGCTCTTGTGCCAGTCCTTTAAAAACGGTTTCAATCTTCTCGCGATTAAAGGGCTCGACCTTGCCTAATCGATCCTTAAGTGCGCTCAAAATCTTTTTTGCATTAGCGGTCTTGAAGTATTTTTCTACACCCTTGGGATCGTATTCAAAATCATCTTTAAAAAAATAGGTAGAAAGTGGAACGATGTCCGGGATGACTACCAGGCGATCGTGAAAGGCTTTTACCACCTGTGAAATGTAATTAAAATCATGCGTACCGTAGGCTTGGATCAGCAGTGTCTCACAAAGGTCGGTCAATCTCTCGGGCAGGATCTTGCGGATGTATTGGCCATTGAGCCAGTTCAGTTTTTCCGTGTCGAAAATGGCGGGGCTTTTGTTGATTCCTTCCAGCGAAAACTTTTCGATCAATTCCTCCCGGGAAAATATTTCCTGGTCACCATGCCCCCATCCCAGCTTGGCAATGTAATTGACCATGGCTTCAGGTAAGTATCCCAGGTCACGATAGGCGATGGCGGAAGTAGCGCCATGCCGCTTGGAAAGTCGCGCTTTATCTTTTCCTAAAATCATAGGAATATGTGCGAATCTGGGAGGTGTCCAGCCCAGGGTTTGATAAAGCAGAAGCTGACGCGGGGCATTAGAAAGATGATCATCACCCCGGATGACATGGGTGATTTCCATGCAATAATCATCGATCACACACGCAAAATTATAGGTGGGGAAACCATCGGATTTAAAAATTACAAAGTCATCCAGGAGCTCATTCTTGAATACCACTTTTCCCCGGACCAAATCTTCGACGACCGTCTCTCCAACTGGCGGAAGCAGAAAACGAACCACGCGGGGGATCCCGCTTTCTATTTTATTTTTAATTTGCTCTTCTGATAATTTGCGACAGGTCCCATCATATTTTGGCGCTTCTTTGCGCGAAGCGGCCATCAGTCTTTTACATTCCAGCTCATCCGGTGTGCAAAAGCAATAATAGGCTTTGCCCTCTCCGATCAACTGCTGAACATATTTTTGGTAAATTTCCAGACGCTCGGTTTGATAGTAGGGGCCGAGACCGCCACCGGTCCCGGGTCCTTCGTCCCAATCCAGCCCCAGCCATTCCAGACCATGTAAGATGGTGTGGGTGTCTTCGACGGTGGATCTTTTCCGGTCGGTATCTTCGATCCGCAGGATAAATCTTCCGTGCTGGTTACGGGCGAATAACCAGTTAAAAAGGGCGGTGCGGGCGCCGCCAATATGCAGCGCACCGGTGGGACTGGGCGCAAAACGGACACGTACTGTCATTGTAATCTATTCCTCGCGAGTATATAATACAACAAAATGCGGAAGTTGTTAAATGGTTTTATCCTGTTTTTTATATTCACTTCAATAACTTATGCCAGTGGAATCGATGATATTGCCCTGAAACGCGGAATTGGGGTGCGGGCAGCGGGGATGGGAGGCGCCTTTACTGCGATCGCTGACGATGGTAGCGCGGTTTTTTACAATCCGGCCGGCCTGGCGGAACCCGGTTTGGCTTATTCCTACGGCGATCCGGATAGCGATGAAAAAAATATCATTGGTACTTTTCAGTTATTAAAATTGGGTTATTTAGGTTATGGTTCGTGGGATCTAAAAAATCAGGCGGGGGATGAGATTTCGGAAACCGCTCTGGCTTTTGGCAATCGCAGTGGTTGGATGAACTGGGGCTTAAATTATAAATCTTTGAGTTGGACAGTGGGTGGTGTGAAAGGGGATGGTTGGTCGAATGATTTTGGTTTCCTCGTGCGAGTAACTCCCCATATCAAAGTGGGGCTTTTGGCGCAGGATGTTTTAACCAGCAAATCCTTTATTGCTTCTTCATCGGGCAGGCTGGGGATTGCGATTCAACCCTTTGATGGAAAATTTAAGATGGCTAGTGATCTTGAATTTTCCAATGCCAGAAGCTATGGGCACGTGGGGCTGGAAGCGACGATTGTTAAAGGCGTGTCTTTGCGGGGTGGGTTGGACCGGAGTGAACCGACCCTGGGTTTTGCTTTTGATCTTCCCTTTTTCTCATTTAATTATGCGGCGCTTTTTTCCGGTAACGGGCAGACCACCCATCGTTTCGAAGCGGGCACCTGGATTTTACCAAAAAAGGAAAGACCTTTTTCTATCATCAGGCCTAAAGAATATGCGCTAATTAATATCGGCGGAGCTCTCAGAGGTGGCAGGGACGAGATCAGTTTATTTGGCGGGCTGCATCCCGGGCTGGACACCCTTTTATCGCAGATCCGAAAAGCGGGGAAAGACTCTTCCATTGACGGGATTATGTTGCGGATTGAAGGATTTTCGGGCGGTTTGGGAGGAATGGCCATGGTGCAAGAGCTCCGGGCTGAATTAGAGCGGGCACGCGAAAAGGGCAAAAAGATTATTGCTTTTCTCGAAGGTGGCGCGATGGGAGACGAATACTATCTGGCTTCGATCGCCGATAAAATTGTTGCTCCGCCGGGATCAGCGATCGGCGGTTTTGGTAAAAGTATAGAAATTTATCGCTACGGCGGACTCTATAAAAAGCTGGGGATAGAATGGCAGATCATTAGCAAAGGTAAATATAAGGATATTTTTAACCCTTATACCACCCAACGGCTCAACCAGGAACAAGCGAAAGTTGTCAGGGCACTGGTGGCGGATCTTTATCGTCAGATGTTAACCGACATCGCGGCTAGCCGTAAGCTGCCGATTGAAAAGGTAAAAGAAATTGGAGATGCCATGCTTTTCCCCGCCGGTCTGGCAAAGGCGATGGGTCTGGTAGATGAAATAGGTTATTTCAAAGATGCCAAAAGAATAGCGGCCGAGATCTTAGGAGAGACGAAAAGCGAGGCGCTGATGGTTGAGCCGAAGCAGGTTGTACCGGAAGAGGTGCTTTTGAGCAGTCTCTTTCCCGTAGCGGTGATTGAGGTTGACGGGGAAATTGTATCGGGCAAGGGAGGGGAAAACTTAATCTTTGGCGGGCGTCGGGTAGGGTCGGATACGATCGTTGATTACATACAAAAAGCGGCGGACGATATGTCGGTTAAAGCCATTATTCTTAGGATCAACAGCCCGGGTGGGGATGCGGTGGCGGCGGGAGAAATCTATCGGGTGATACAATACGCTAAAGAAAAAAAGAAGGTGGTAGCCTCGATCGGAAATATGGGGGCCTCCGGCGGATACTATATTGCGGCGGCGGCGGATAAAATTGTTGCCGACCGGGCGAGTTTGACCGGCAGCATCGGGGTTTTAACCTCGCCCTTTCCCGTTTTTTCGGAATTGCTGGGTAAGATCGATTCAACCGCCGAGGTTTTTAAGGAAGGGGCACACGCGGATATGTTTTCCGGTTTGCGTAAAATGACTTCGGTGGAGGTCATGGCGATTCAAAGGCTCTTAAATGAAGCCTATAATGATTTTGTGACAGCGGTGGCGAACGGAAGGAATCTCCCCACCGCTGAAGTTGAAAAACTGGCACAGGGGCAAATTTTTACCGGAGCCCAAGCCCTGGACAATAAATTGATTGATAAGGTCGGCGGATTTTTTGAGGCGGTGGAGGTAGCTAAAGCAGAGGCCAAAATTGGCGGGGAACCGAAGCTAATCTTTTATCATGAAGCGAGCCCTTTCTTTCCTTTTGGCGAAGGGATAGTTGAATCTTTAGGTTTACGGGAGATTAGTTTTTGGGATTATCCAGGCTGGCTTCTGCAGAGATCGATGCAGGATTGGACGCTCCCAGGATATAATTGATATTTTCAGGATAGAACATATCCAGCTTCCCGCTGGCGATCTTTTCCACACTGGCCAGATTTTCTTTAGCGGCCAGCTCACTGCCTAATTCGCGATTCTGGCTGACAACTTCGCTCAATTTAATTTTGCCATCGGTAATTTTATATTTTAGGCTGATGTTCTGGGTATAGACAAAAAGGTGAAGGCCGGCAAAGATGACAAACAGGATCAAAATCGACAGGGCTCTCCTGAATTTAAATTTCATGTTTTCTCCGCTGCTCTCAGTTTAGCGCTTTTGGCGCGAGGATTGGAAGCAACTTCATCAACGGATGGCGTTAGCGGTTTTTTGGTTAATATTTTTAGGTTTTTCTCCAATTGAGCTTTTTTAAAAATATGTTTGACGATCCGGTCCTCTAACGAATGGTAGGAGATGACCACCAGCCGTCCGCCCGGATTTAATAATTGAACCGCTACCTGCAGTGCAGTTGTTAGATTTTCCAGCTCGCCGTTGACTTCGATCCGTAGCGCCTGGAAAATACGGCTGACCGATTCCCGTTTTCTCCAGGTCGGGATGGCCTTTTCAATGATTTCTTTTAATTGAAAAGTAGTGGTAATTTCTCGGTTTTCACGCTCTTTCACAATGGCCGTTGCAATGCGGCGAGAAAACTTTTCTTCGCCATATTGCCAGAAGATTTGGCTTAATTCTTCGGCGCTATCATCATTAATTAGGTCTTGAGCGTTAAGCGCCTGTTCTTTGTCCATGCGCATATCCAGGGGGCCATCTTTTTGAAAGCTGAAGCCCCGCGATGGTTCGTCGATTTGATAAGATGAAATCCCCAAATCGAAGAGTATGCCATCCACCGGTTTTTTTACTATCTTCCCTAGATTCTTGAAATTATCATTTACATATTCAATATTTTTAAATTGTTTCAAGCGTTTTTTTGCAGCTCCTAATGCTTCTCGATCCATATCAATCCCAATAACCCTCACCTTATTTGAGGGAGAGGGCCGAATTGAAGCGAGGATATTTTCAGTATGCCCGCCGCCGCCGAGGGTGCAGTCCACGAGGGTTTTAGATTTATTTACATTTAAGAACTCAATAACCTCTTTGCTTAGCACCGGAAGATGATGATAATTAACGGACATATGTATTTTCGTAATAGGGGCGAAGACGAAAGTTAACGCCCAATTCTTTGGCAATGCTTTTTGCTTTTTCTTTATCAACCGAAGGAAGGTCAACCATGCTAACCTCAACCTCTGGGATGACTTTCTTGGCTGCTTTAATAAAGTCAATAATAGCGGCATAGGATTTTTTACCGAAAAGTGGATGGCAGATCTTTTCGTACTGCTCCTCATTTTCTGTGTCCAGTGAAATGGAGATGCTGTCGATTAAACCCTGTAATTCGGGCAGAACATTTCTTCCCCAGAAAAGGTTAGCGTGGCCGTTGGTATCAATCCTGATCCGTGTACTCGGGTATTCACTTTTGAGCGAAGCCGCAACCGCTTTAACTGTTTCCATCCGGATCAGCGGCTCACCGTAGCCGCAGAATACGATTTGTTTATATTTTATCGGATCGCCGATCGCTTTAAGGATTTCTATTTCGGTCGGCTCATACTCCAGCCAGAGGTGGTGTTTTTGATTAAAAAGCCGTGATTTGTAACGAATACAGAAGCTGCACTGGTTGGTACAACGATTGGTAATGTTTAAATAGAGCGAGTCTTTGATTTTATAAACTATTTCTTGCACAATTAAATTATAGCATGGATGTGCGGTTGCGGATTAATCAAATTGCATAGAAATATTATGTAAGCCTTTTCGCCATAAGCATATATTTACTAATATTTTTTTCTCTTCTTACTTTCTTTGTCTCTGATACAAAGAAAGTAACAAAGAAAAATCAAGTGCCTTCTAAACCCTCGTGCTGCGCTTTTGCAAATCGCTCCGCACTTCACCCCTTTTGAATTCCCCTCCTAGAAGGCACATTTTATTTATATTGATTGTAAACGTTAAGGAGCGCCGTCGGTTTTGGATGGGCGCTTCGACGGCGCAGGGGTGTCCGCCTTAGGCGGACCTGGTTTTTTTTCTGCCGCTTTTCTTTGCCGGACCAAAGAAAAGCGGCTATAAAAATATCAAATAAAAGCTTAATAACAAAGCAATTAAGTATACATAATATTTCTTATGTGAAAAGAGGATAAGGAAACGAGTATAAAAAGTGAAATTATGCTTATAAACTGGCGAAATATATTTGTTAAATAACGAGAAGGAGGACTATGTAATGACAGCTTTCGGGCCAGGGGGAGGAATTGGTGGGGTAGGCGGGGGCAGACCACCCCAACCTCCAGCCAATAAACCTCGGATAGATAAAGTACGTTTGGTTACTTGCTTAACCCAAAAATTAGTGGATCTTTTGGGTGCGCGTGGTTTTACGGTCAGACAATACGGCGATGTGATGCTATTTAGAGAACGTGGGATCGAATATCTTTTAAGGTTGAAGTATAAAAAAGGCGAAGAGTTAGCGGCTCAACTGGTGATTGGCGATAAATCATGTTCTTTATATGTTTATGAGAAGAATATGGCCGAGACTGAAGAAGCAAAATTAGTTGAAAACTTAAAAGAAATATTGATTGGAGAGGTTAGAAAGTTAGAAGCCCATTATTATTGGGGGGAAAGTGGATTGATCCCCTTGCTTGATAAATATAAATCAGAATTACTTGAATTGGCCGCCAAACCAATACTAACTTTAGACGGCCCATGGCCAAAACCTCTTACTGCACAACCGGAAATCAAACAAAAAAATCTTAAACCTGATACGGCTGCTCCCGCTAAAGAAAACGGAACGAAAGCTGTTTTGGCAGATACTTTACCTCATCCTGTCCTGGTCCCATC